>ERZ795057.675-NODE-675-length-34039-cov-14.389948_pt1 | contig 34039 bp, 24 predicted proteins | sample MGYA00375141_ERZ795057 | MGnify/ENA primary metagenome ERZ795057 (study PRJEB30186, sample SAMN05720163) | activated sludge metagenome | isolation source: Anaerobic digester | place: Hong Kong | collected 2015-01-26 ...
CCCTATAAATAACCACATGCATGAACCCGAACATCTGGTGATCAGGCCTCCGAGTGAGGCGCGGAGTCTTCTGGTACGTGTTGTGCGCGGCTGCAACTGGAACCGGTGCAGGTTCTGCGGCATCTATGACCTGTTCGGCACACCGTTCTCCACGCGCAGCCTCGACGAGGTGTTACAGGACATCGATGCCCTCTATGACATCTATGGCGATATCTTCCGCACCGCCTTCATCGGTGATGCAAACCCTCTGGACCTGGATACGGACTTCCTCGTAAAGGTACTTACACACCTGAGAGAAAAGTTCCCCAAGGTACAGAGAGTCACCTCTTATGGCAGGGCATCGAGTTTGCAGAAAAAGTCAGCCCAGGACCTCAAAAATATTCATGAGGCCGGACTGGACCGGGTGCACGTGGGCCTGGAGAGCGGATCGAACAGTGTGCTGAAGTTTCAGATGAAGGGAACGAGCCAGAAGCAGCTCATCGAGGCAGGAAAAAAGACCGTGGAATCCGGCATGGAGCTGAGTTACTACTTTCTCTCAGGCCTGGGCGGCCGTGATCTCTGGGAGGAGCACGCCATCGAGTCTGCTCGCGTATTCTCAGAAGTGAAGCCCCACTTTATCCGGGTGCGCCGGCTGTTCATCCACCCCATGTCGAAACTCATGGAAAAAGTGCACTCAGGCGAGTTTTCTCAGCAAACCCCGGAGGGGACCGTACTGGAGCTGCGGCTGCTCCTGGACAATATCGATGCCGAGGGCACCACGTTCACCTGCGACCATGCGAACAATTTTCTGCCGGTCAACGGCATGCTCAATGCAGACAAGGGAAAGATGCTCTCCATGATCGATACGTTCCTTGCCCTGCCCGAAAGGCGAAGGATTGAGCACTACAATTCCGTCCCGTCCGTGATCTGATCGAATCAGCACATCATACTTTCTGCAGAGTATTGTTCCGGGTTCATAGACCTCGCCATTCATAAAAGACGCTGGCGAGAGATAAACACATCGAGATTACCCCGCCCTCTTCAAGGGCTCACAATGACCGTATTCTTTTCCTTCATCGCGAGCACAGCGAAGCGATCTCCCTGTCCAAAATCCTGTTGGTGCCGGGCATGTCGGTACAGGGGAGAATTTCACACCATGGCTTTTGCAAGCATATTATTTACCCAAAATGATGTTTCTGCTGATGAGATAATTATGACTAACCCCTCTCCAGCATTGATTTTAATAGCATCTCTGGTGTCTCGCATTTTCTGCCTGTTTCATACCTCCCGATCATGATTAATTTCACAATCCCCTCAAAAGAATGACTTTTTTGCTTGACATCTTTTCAGTATTACTTTAAACCCTCATTCCTATGGCGATTGCACTTATAAACAGAAACAGTATCAACTTTTTCTTTTTTGATTAGGTCTGCCTACTGAGCTTTTGACCTGATTAAAAAAGAAGAAAGCCGTAGGTAGACCGGGAGTTCGGCTTACCTACGGCTTTTTTTATGTACATAATTCCATGGGATACCATGGTTGTGTGGAAAGGGCATCAAAAAGGAGGGAGTTATGAAGAGGGTAAAGAGACTTCTCGTCATTGCAGGTATTCTGGCGGCTGTTATCTGTGCCGGTCTGGCCGGCACGGTGCAGGCAAAGGACATTAAAGTAGGGGCGGCAATCAACCTGACAGGTCCGGCTTCAACCTGGGGACAGTTCCACGCCAAGGGCCACCAGGATTACTTTACCTATGTCAACGAGGTCAAGGGCGGTGTTGCCGGGAACAAGATCGAGCTGATCCTGGTGGATACAGGCTACAAGGTCCCTGAGGCAGTCGCGGCGGTACGCAAATTCGCCGTACAGGACAAGGTGGACATGATCGCCACATGGAGCGCCGGGGCCGGGCTTGCGGCAAAACCCATTATCAAGCGCTACAAGATACCCACCATCAATTATTCCACTGCCTGGGAAATCCTCCAGGAACCCATCGACTATATGTTCCTGCCGTTCGGGAGCTACAAGCTGGACTGCTACGCCGTGCTTGAATATATCGCCGCCATTCACAAGGGTGACGGGCCTCCCAAGGTGGGACTGCTCACCTACAACAACGCCTACGGCCGCTCCATCCACAAACCGAGCATCGAGTACGCAAAGGCCAAAAACATAGAGATCGTGTCCATAGAAGAGTTCCCGGCAAAGACGGTCGACCTGACAACAGAGCTCTTGCGCCTGAAGAACAATGGAGCCGAGTATGTGTTCATCCAGATGCTGCCGGCCGCCATTATCTCTGCATTCAAGAGTGCGGACCGCATCGATTACGATCCCATGTTCTTAGGAACCTGGACATCCACTGACCCGGATTTCTTCAAGATGGGGGGAGGCCTCATCAGAGACAGGCTGAAGATGCAGTTCCCCGGCGGGCTGCCTGTTGACGACTCCGAAGGCATTAAAATCCTCAAAGAACTGTGGGAGAGATACAAGACCGTGAACTCGTTCGACACCGCATACTGGGAAGGGGTTGTGGTTGCCATGGTGATGGAACGGGCCTTTGTCCGAGCTAATGAGAAGTACGGAAAGATCAATGCCGAGAACATCAATAAGGCCATGGAGTCATTCACCAACGAAGACTTTGGCGGGCTTGTCCCCAATATCACCTATACCAAGGACGACCATGGTGCATCGTTCACCGCCAGGATCGTACAGGTGCACGAGGACGGGTCATTTACGCCATTGACCAACTTCTACGTGCCGGGAAAGGAAAAGATCGAGATCTTGAAATAGGAGATACACCCACGTGAGAGCTTATCGAGGACAACCGAGAATATTTGTCGCTTCTTTGATGGAAAAGCGGCGCGCCGAACTGGAGGTAAAGGACCTCTGTCTGAATTTCGGCGGAATCAAGGCCGTCAGCAACGTGGACCTGCAGGTACACACCGGTGAACTGGTGGCCGTCATCGGTCCGAACGGGGCGGGCAAAACAAGCCTGCTCAACTGTATCACCGGCTACTACAAACCCAGTTCCGGCTGGATAATCTTTAACGGGACCGATATCGGGAGCCGCCCGACCCACGAGCTCACCCGGCTCGGGATCGGCAGGACATTTCAGAATATCGAGTTGTTCCCCGGGATGAGCGTTCTGGAAAACATGCTGCTGGCACGCCATATTCACTGCAGGTACAACTTCGGCCTGGCAAGCCTGTTCTGGCCGTCGGTGAAAAAAGAGGAGATCCGCCACCACGAAATCCTGGAGGAAATCATCGATTTCCTGGAGATACAGCACGTACGCAAGGAACTGGTGGGTTCACTCCCCTATGGGATGCGCAAACGGGTCGAGCTGGGCCGGGCACTGGCGCTGGAGCCGAACCTGCTCGTGCTCGACGAGCCCTTTGCCGGCATGACACTTGAGGAAAAAGAGGACATGGTGCGATTCCTCCTGGAGTTGAACGGGGCATGGGGCCAGACCATGATCCTTGTGGAACATGATATGTCCATCATCATGAGTATCTCTCAGCGGATCATGGTGCTGAATTTCGGGGAGAAGCTGGCAGAAGGACCACCCGAGTATATCCAGGGTCACCCCGAGGTGATCAAGGCTTATCTCGGCGAGACCACAGATTTGGGATTAGAGCAATAGGATAAGAATAGGACGCTGGGCATTAGGCGCTCGGCAGGTACAGAGTATAAGATATGGCAGAAAAGATAAGACAACACAGCCAGGCGTTCATGGAAGACATCGATCGCTGCACATTGCCGCAGATACTCGCCAGGCAGGCTCACACGCTGGGCGAGACGCAGGTTGCCATCCGCGAAAAGGCATACGGCATCTGGCAGACCTACACATGGAAGGACTATCTCGAGTATGTGAAGCATACCGCCCTGGGCCTGATCTCACTCGGGCTGAAGAGCCACGACAATGTGGGCATTATCATGGACAACCATCCGGAATGGCTGTTCAGCGAGATCGGCGCTCAGGCTGTCGGGGCCGTAAGCCTGAACCTCTTTACCTCGGCTGTAACTTCCGAGCTCGTCTCCGCCCTGGGCCGGATCCATGCGACCTTTGTAATCGCCCAGGACCAGGAACAGGTGGACAAGCTTATCGACTCCCGGGAGAAACTCCCCCACCTCATGAAGATTATCTATGTCGACCCTACCGGCATGAGAACCTATAGAGACAACGACTGGCTTATGAGCTTTGCCGATCTGCTGGAAACCGGCCGGAAGTATGAGGCGGACAATCCCGGGCTGTTTGAAGGCGAGCTGGAAAAGGGCAGAGCCGATGACGTCGCACTGATGATCATGACCTCGGGCACAACGGGCATCGCCAAACTTGCCATGCTCACCCATAGGAACCTTACCTCCATGGCAAAAAAATGGCTTGCAACCGAACCCATCGGGATCGGATCCAACTGGATGTCCATGAGCCCCCCGGCCTGGATCGTCGACCAGATGTGGGGAGTCGGGGTAACGCTCGTCGGCGGCATGGTGATGAATTTCCCCGAGACCATCGATACCATCATCGAAGACTTCCGGGAAATCGGGCCGTCCATCATCATCACCTCTTCGAGGTTCTGGGAAGACCTGGCATCGAAAATACGGGTGAAGATGGACGATGCCGGCTACATCAACAGAAAACTCTTTGCCCTGGCGGAAAGGATCGGATCCGCCGTGGTCGCGTGCGAGGCGGACAAAAGGCCGGTACCCGCTTATCTGAAGACCTTAAGGACCATTGCATCGCTCATCGTCTTCAAGCCGCTGCTCGACAGGGTGGGGTGCTCCGGGTTTGTCAGCGCCTTCACGGGCGGGCACCCCATCAGCCCTGACGTGATCCGTTTTTTCAGGGCGGTGGGGGTGAATCTCAAGCAGTGCTACGGGCTGACCGAGACCTGCGGGATCTTTCAGATCCAGCCCGATGACGAGGTGAAGCTGGAGACCGTGGGAAAACCCCTGCCGGATGTCCTGGTGAAAATCTCTGACGACCAGGAGGTCATGGTCCTGAGCGAGATCGTCTTTGCAGGATACTATAACGACTATGAAGCCACCGAAGAGGCATTCAATGACGGGTGGCTCCTGACCGGCGACGCCGGATATTTCGACGATGACGGCCACCTCCTCATCATCGGGAGGAAGCAGGACATTATCCGGGACAAGAAGGGCAACGCCTTTTCTCCGGACTTTATCGAGACTCGGCTGAAATTCTCGCTGTTCATCAAGGAGGCCGTGACCTTCGGCGAGGCCCGCCCCTTTATCACCGCACTCGTCAATATCGACATGGGCAATGTCGGTAACTGGGCCGAGGAACGCATGATCCCGTATACCACGTATACCGACCTCTCAAAGATACCCGAGGTGGAAGACCTCATCTTAGAAGAAATCAGAGAGGTGAACACCCAGCTGCCCGAGCCCATGAGGATCCGCAAGTTTATCCTGCTCTACAAACTGCTGGACGCGGACGATGAAGAGCTCACCCGCACGGGAAAGGTCCGCAGGCGCTTTGTATACGGGCTGTATCTCGACCTGATCGAGGCCATGTACACCGGCAGGGACCAGCTTGAGGTGGAAGGCAAGGTCCGCTACCGGGACGGGCACGTGGGCATGATCCAGACAACAGTAAACGTAATAACGGTGGATTAGGAGACGACTATGGATTTTTTCCTCCAGCTTCTGGTAAACGGTCTCAGCATCGGATTGCTCTACGGGCTTTCGGCCATGGGATTTGTCATGATCTTCAAATCATCGAGCGTGCTGAATTTTGCCCATGGTGAACTCCTGGCCATAGGTGCTTTCATTTTCCTGGTGCTCACCTCATGGGCCCATGTGCCGATCCTGCTCTCCTTTCTCATTACTCTGGCGGGCTGTTTTGTGCTGGGTTTTCTCGTGGAACGCATTTTTCTGCGCCCGCTTATCGGCGAGCAGCTCATATTTGTGATCATGCTCACCGTAGGGCTGGCTGCCATGTTCAAGGGCCTGCTCCTGTTCATCTTCGGGGGAAATCTTCACACCTACCCTGATTTCCTCCCCGAGGGACTTGCCCTGCACATGGGCGCAGTCTACGTGCCCCCGGTCTATGTCGCATCATCGTGCATCGGCATCGTCTTCCTCGTATTGTTCGGGCTGTTCTTCAAGTTCTCCTCACAGGGTATCTTCATGCGATCGGTTGCCGACAACCAGACCGCCTCCATGTCGCTGGGGGTGCATGTGAAAAAGGTCTTTGCCCTGTCATGGGCCATTGCCGCACTTGTTGCCGGTATGAGCGGCATTGTCCTGGGCATTATCAACGGCACCAATGTACACGAGATCAGCGCCATAGGGCTCAAGGTCTTCCCGGTCGTTATTTTAGGCGGGCTGGACAGCATAGGAGGGGCTATCATCGGAGGGATCATCATCGGGCTTTTGGAGACCTTTACCGGCGGGTATATTTCACCTTCACTGAAAGACGTGGTCCCATATATCATCCTCGTATTCATCCTTCTCATAAAACCCTACGGGCTCTTCGGCCTGGTGGAGATCGAGCGGGTCTAGGGAGAACAGACTATGCGAAAACTGCACTTCCACCCATGCGGTAACTACAAAGAGCACTACGCTTCTGAGCTTGCCATCTTCGAGACCGATTTCGGCAGGCTCTGGCTGTCCATCGGGCTTGTCTCGCTGTTTTTCGTGCTGCCATTTATAAGCGGCCCATACTTTATCTATGTGCTGAACATGATCGGCATTGCAGCCATTGCCGCGCTGGGGCTCAATATCCTCATCGGCTTCACCGGCCAGATCTCTCTGGGCCACGGGGCTTTTTTCGGCGTGGGTGCCTATGCAGGGGCGATCCTGGCAACACGGCTGGGGTTTCCCTTCTGGCTTTCCCTGCCTGCTGCAGGGCTCATCACAGCACTGGTGGGCATGGTCTTCGGGATACCCTCCGGCAGGCTCAAGGGGCTCTACCTCACCATAGCCACCCTTGCCGGACAGTTCATCATCGAATACATCCTTGTCCACTGGGAAAGCCTCACCCAGGGGACCATGGGGATCACATTGCCCGCAGCATCGATCTTCGGTCTTGAGATCAGCTCTGATAGGGGATTCTTCTACGTTATCTATATCTGTCTGGCAGCCATCACGTTCATGACGGTCAACATCATGCGCACCCGGTTCGGCCGGGCATTTGTGGCCATCAGGGACAATGACCGGGCTGCCGAGGGGATGGGGATCCCGATCTTCGCCTACAAACTGCTCTCCTTTGCCATCAGTTCGTTCTATGCAGGGTTTGCAGGCGCAATATGGGCATATTACTCCATCAGTATCACCACCGAACCATTCACCCTCGGGCTCTCCGTGGAATACATCGCCATGGTGGTTATCGGAGGGCTGGGCAGCATCCCTGGCGCCATATTCGGGGCTGTATTCATTACCGGACTCAACGAGATCCTGCGCTTTATTACCGATGCCTTTCTGAACATGGGCATCTCCACGTCATTCGGGCTGAACCTGGCGGCGTTGAGGGAATTTGCATTCGGCCTGGCAATTGTACTCTTTATCCTCTTTGAACCAAAGGGCCTGGCAGAGGTATGGCGGATCATCCGCTCGAACTTCCGGCTGTGGCCGTTTTCCTACTGAAAAGGATCGTGATATGGAAAACGAGACGTTACTGCAGATCAATAATATCAGCGTCGTCTATTCGGATGTTATCCAGGTCTTAAAGGGTGTGTCCTTGTCTGTGGAGAAAAACCGCATCATCTCACTGCTCGGCAGTAACGGTGCGGGAAAGACCACGACGCTGAAGGCCATATCAGGGCTGCTCAAACCGGAAAACGGCAAGGTGACCGACGGGTCCATCCTGTACAACGGAGACAATATCCAGAACTCTTCCCCGGAAGAGATCACCCGCAAGGGGATCATCCAGGTGCTCGAGGGCAGAGAACCATTCAAGTATCTCACCATCGAGGAGAACCTCAAGGTGGGTACGGCGACTCGCTGGATGAAGCCGTACAAGAAAGACCTGGAGATGGTCTATGACTACTTCCCTGCACTGGTAAAGCGGAGAAAATCGCTGGCAGGGTACTGCAGCGGCGGCGAGCTGCAGATGCTCGTCATGGGCCGGGCGCTCATGGCCCACCCTGAATTGCTGCTTCTGGATGAACCATCCCTGGGACTTGCCCCCCTTGTGGTCAAGGAGATCTTTCGCATTATCCGCCGGATCAACACGGAGCAGGGAACCACCATCGTACTCGTGGAGCAGAACGCAAACATGGCCCTGCAGATAGCCCATTACGGATATGTGATGGAAAACGGCAAGATCGTCATGGAAGGCGAGGCAGCAGACCTGCGGGAAAACCCGGATGTAAAGGAGTTTTACCTGGGTGTAAGCGCCGGCGGCGCCACCAGATCGTACAAGGACATCAAGTCCTACCGCCGAAGGAAGCGGTGGCTGTAGGAAAGACATTAGGCTGTAGGCTGCAGGCGCTAGGTGAAAAATTAAAAAACTCTTGATACATTGAATTGGCGATGAATTAGCTCATACTATGGAGTGTCAAAAAAATCATAAATAATCAATGCATCATAAAAATATACAATGAGGCTGAAAGCTACGGAGGCTCTTTATCCTAATGCCTAGCGCCCAATGCCTAATGCCCATCATAAGGAGGAAAGTATGTCGACATACTTTGATGACAAGGAAACCATGACGCCACAGCAGCGGCGGGAATACTATAACCGGGGGCTCTTTGAGATGGTGAACCTCGGGTATGAACGCTCAAAGAGGGTAAAACAGCTGTTCCACGAGATCGGGATCAGCCCGATCGATATTCAGCGGATAGATGATCTCGAAAAGCTGCCGGTTATCTCCCGTGAGGAACTCGTAGAGATCCAGGCAGCAGACCCTCCCTTCGGGGGATTTGCAGACGAGCATGCATCCATTGAGCGCATCTTCACCTCGCCCGGACCGGTGTACGAACCGCATCTGAACTCCGACGACCCGTTGTGGGCCAGGGCCTATTGTGCCGCCGGGTTCCGCAAGGGAGACATCGTCCTCAACGCCTTCACCTATCACATGGTTGCAGCCGGGCTGACCTTTCACGGGGGCCTGGGCCGTGTGGGCGCGACCGTTGTCCCGTCCGGATCTTCGGGCACCCAGCAGCAGGTACAGCTCATAAAGGACCTTGGGGTCACCGGCTACACCGGCACCCCGAGCTTTTTGATGGCCATCATCAAAAAGGCCCAGGAGATGGGATATGACTTCAGGAAGGATTTCAACCTCCGCAGGGCAAGCTTCGGGGCAGAACCCCTTGCCCCCTCTCTCAGAACCTGCTTCGAGGAGGAATACGGCATAGACACCTACCAGATGTACGGGGCTACCGAGGTGGGCGATATCGCCTATGAGTGCAGTGAAAAAAAGGCGTGGCACATCTGCGAAGAGGTGATCGTGGAGATCGTGGACCCCGAGACCGGCAGGCGTCTCGGACCCGGTCAACTGGGTGAAATTGTGGTTACCCGTCTGAATTCAATCTTCTTCCTCTTCCGGTTCGGAACGGGAGACCTTTCCAGTATTGTGGATGAGAAATGCCCGTGCGGCAGGACATCGCAGATGCTCAGCGGTATAGCCGGCCGCGTGGGCGATGCCGTCAAGGTTCGCGGCATGTTCGTGGCCCCGAGCCAGCTCAAAAGGGTTGCCCAGAAATTCAATCAATGCAGGTTCCAGGCTGTTATCGACAGGACCGGCCACCGCGATACGCTGAGAGTGAAGATGGAGACAGTTCTCCAGGGTGACAGCTTCGAAACATTCAAATCGCGCTTCGATACTGTCTTCAGGGAAATCTGCACGGTCAAGATCGATGCCATCGAGATAGTACCCCCAGGCACCTTCGGTGAGGACGCACCCCTCATGGTTGATGAGCGCAGCTGGAAATAGAGAGGTTGCATCTGTCCGGTTGATCATCATTTTCCAAGGGAGTACAATAGAGCATCATCTTATCAGGAGGGTATACTTACCATGCCGGACAAAATCATGATCTACGGCAAATCCGGATGACCCTACACTTCTGACGCCAGGTCGGCGTACCAGGGCAAGGCTGAATATTTCGACGTCAAGCAGGACAGGGCAAAACTGCAGGAGATGCTCACCTACTCGAAGGGGGCTCGAAAGGTGCCGGTCATAGTGGATGGAGATAAAGTCATCATCGGCTACGGCGGTTCCTGAGGGGTATGACCGCTCATCGGTGATGAGCCAGAATTCCTGATAAAAAGACCAGGAGACTGCACCTCCTGTTCCTAGCCGAGGGTCTCCGGCACAAACAGGGCATGGAACACCCGCAGGAAGGCGGTATCCGTCAGGCTTGCAATAAAGTCCCGCACGATCTCTTCAGGGACGTGTTCATGTTCATAGTCCTCATCGAGCCCGTGAATGAACTGGGTAAATATGGGGGAGGCCAGCCTCTGAGATTCGATGTCTTCCACGAGCCGCTTGAACACCAGAGTGTACATGGTTTTAATCTTTGTGGATTCTGCCTTGACATGGCTGTTGAGGTATATCTTTTCGTAGTTGAAATCCTTGAGCTTCCTTAAGGAACCAAAAATGCCCTGAGAGTACGCGATCTCTTTTTCGCTGGAGTGGTGAATGAGGTCGTCCACCAGGGCATACACGATCTTGCCGTTGGTATCACCCAGCTCACACACCACATCTTCGGGAATATCGTCCCGTGCAATGATGCCTAAAGAGATGGCATCTTCAATATCCCTGCCTATGTAACTCACCGTGTCGACAACACGCACCAGGCATCCTTCCATGGTCATGGGCAGAGGGTTGCCCTGGTGTTTCGATATTTGGTATTTTTTATCGAAATCGACAAAAGTCTCCGAATTGTCCGGAGAAACGACCTGCTCTGTTGTCTCTCCGTTATGGCAGAGTATGCCGTCAAGCACCTGGATGGTGAGGTTAAGCCCCTTGCCCTGCTTTTCGATCCGTTCAAGAGACTGGATGGCCTGGACATTATGCCTGAACGCTCCGATCCCCGATTCCATACAGAGCTCATGGAGATAGTTCTCGCCATCGTGTCCGAAGGGCGGATGGCCGATATCGTGGCCGATGGCTATGGCCTCGATAAGGTCATCGTTCAGCCCCAGTTTTCTCCCGATGGTCCTGGCGATCCTGCTTAAGAGCTGCACGTGGATGACCCGGTGCGAGATGCCCTGGTGCCCCACGAGATAGAACACCTGGGTTTTATCGATATAAGAGGTGTATGCCTTCGAGTGCAGGATCCTGTCCACATCGATGGAGAAGGCATCACGCATGTCCCCTTTGCCGGGATCTTCCGGCCTCCTGCGTATACCCTGGCTGGGCAGCGTTCCCTTCATTTCCTACGCGGATATCTTGGAAAATTGCGCTATCTTGTCAAACAGGCTCACCAGTGATTTTAAAAGGGCGATGCGGTTGTTTCGTGTGGGAATATCCTCTGCCATCACGAGCACCTTGTCGAAGAAATGGTCGATAGGCTCCCTGAGCCCGGCAAGGAGCTTGAGCGCCTGGGTGTATTCCCCCTTGCCCGCATAGCTGATAAAGGAGCTTTCCACCTCTTTGAAGCTTGCGTACAGCGCTTTCTCCTCATCGTTTTCAAAGAGGTCCGGTGATATCTCTGGGGAGGCATCCACTTTCTTGAGGATGTTTTCCACCCGCTTCGATGCTGCGCAGATAGAGTCGAACCACGGCTCGACTTTTACCTTTTCTATGGCCTCTGCCCTCATGAAGGTGTCGACAGGATCATCAAAATCACGCAGAACAGCTTCGATGACGTCGCCTGTTATGCCTCGTCCCTGCAGGATCGAGACAAAGCGGGACTTGAAAAATGAAATGACATCCTCCCTGACCTCTGATCCGTCCCGTTTCAGCTTGGTGGACAGCATACTCAATGCCTGATCGATCAGGTCGGATATGGATATTCGATACCCTTTTGCAAGGAGAATATTTTCAATGGCAATGGTCTGCCGCCTCAGCGCATAGGGGTCCGAGGTACCGGTGGGGACCATACCGATGCCGAAACAGCCGCAGATGGTGTCTATCCTGTCCGCCATGCCCACCAGATCGCCGATGATATCACTCGGCAGGTCATCCTCTGCAGACGTGGGGAGATAGTGCTCATGGATGGCAGCCGAGACCTCGGGGTCATGTCCCTGATGAAGGGCATATTCCCTGCCCATGATACCCTGGAGTTCCGGCAGTTCGTACACCATGAGGCTGTTCAGGTCCGCTTTGCTCAGGTACGATGCCTCTTTCACCTTTTCCAGTTTGCCCGGGGCCAGGTAATCAGCGAGATAGAGCGCTATGCGGGAAAACCGCTCGACTTTTTCAAAGGATGTCCCAAGATCCTTGTGGAAAATCACGTCCTTGAGCCGCTCGGCATATTCTTCGATAGGCACCTTGAGATCTTCGATAAAGAAGTACTTCGCATCGTCGAGCCGGGCCTTGAGCACGCGCTCGTTTCCAATGCGGACAAGTGCATCGTCCTTTGGCACGATATTGCTTACCGCACAGAAATATGCCCTCAGCCTGGTATCTCCGTCACGCGAGTACAGGGGGAAAAACCTCTGATGATGCTTCATCACTGTGACGAGTACCTCGGTGGGCAGATCCAGGAACGATTCATCGAATGTGCCGACGATAACATACGGATACTCGACAAGGTTCACCACCTCATCGAGCAGGTCGCGATCAATTACCTGTGCATCGAGGTCTTCTGCCTGCTTGCTGATGCCGTCCCAGATAAGGGCTTTTCGTTTTTCAACATCAGGAATCACATAGTTGGCTTCGAGAAGGGCCTCATATGAGTCCGGAGTTTTCACTTCGATGACTCCATCGGTCATGAACCTGTTGCCGTAGGTGCAGTTTCCGGCGGTAATGTTGCCGAATTTCACCGGAAGAACCTGATCTCCAAACAGGGCAAGAAGCCAGTGCACCGGTCTGGCAAAACGCACATCCGGATTCGACCACCGCATGGTCTTGGGGAAGTGTATGCGGGTGACCAGTTCCTCAAGAATCTCAGGCAGCACGTTGGTGGCGGCCTTCCCGGGGATCGTCCTTACTACACAGAGGTATTCGCCCTTCGGCGTCTCTTCAAGGGATACCTCAGAAATATCCACCCCTGCATTTTTTGCAAAGCCTATCCCTGCCTTTGTAGGATTGCCCTGATCATCAAAGGCGGCCCTTTTTGGAGGACCCATCTTCTTCTCCACCGTATCCGGCAGCGTCTCTTCGATTCCTGTGACCATGAGTGCCAGCCTTCGCGGTGTACCGAACACCTCCAGAGAGTCATACTCCAGTTTGATTTCCGTGAACTTTTCGGTTACCCAAGTGCGAATAAAATCAAGTGCCGGGCTAGTAAAGCTTGAGGGAATCTCCTCTGTGCCGATCTCGAAAAGCAAAGAACGTCCCATTATTTCTCCTCGTTACTGTCTTGTATGCTGTCCAGGTAGAGTTTTGCCGCCATCCTCGCCATATCCCTCACCCTGGCGATGTATGACTGCCTCTCGGTTGTGCTGATGGCGTTTCGTGCATCAAGAAGATTGAAAAGGTGGGAACACTTCAGGCACATGTCATAAACCGGCAGACACAATCCCTGCTCGCCTACCCGTTTCGCCTCTTCCTCATACAGGGAAAAGAGCTTGAGCAGGGTGGGAACATGGGCGTGCTCAAAGTTATACTTGGACCACTGCACCTCGCCTGCATGGTGAACATCCCCGTACTTCGTATCTCCCTTCCAGGTGATGTCGTACACCGAGCTGACATCCTGGAGGAACATTGCAATTCGCTCGAGTCCGTAGGTGATCTCGGTGCAGACCGGATCGAGATCAAATCCGCCCACCTGCTGGAAATAGGTGAACTGCGTGATCTCCATGCCGTCGAGCCAGACCTCCCAGCCAAGACCCCAGGCGCCCAGCGTGGGTGATTCCCAGTCATCTTCGACGAACCGGATATCATGCTCGAGGGGATCTATGCCGAGCTGCTTGAGGCTGTCGAGATAGATGTTCTGGACATCTATGGGGGACGGCTTGAGTATCACCTGGAACTGGTAGTAGTGCTGGAGCCGGTTCGGGTTTTCCCCATACCGCCCGTCGGTGGGCCTTCTTGAAGGCTCGACGTACGCGACATTCCAGGGATCGGGCCCCAATGAGCGTAAAAAGGTGGCGGGATTGAACGTCCCTGCTCCCACTTCCAAATCATACGGCTGGACGATTAAACATCCGTACCGGGACCAAAATGCCTGTAGATTCATTATCAATTCTTGGAAATCCATGGTTTCCTCATCTATCATTGGATTATATTCAGGTCAAGCAGCTTTGCCAAAAACGCAGCGGTTTTCAGCTTCTTCTCAGATACCCTGTTGCATAACAACAGAAGATACTCTGTTATTTCTTTCCTGACATCGCGGTTGATCTTGAGTTTGGCCAACACCTCTTTATCGAGTCGGGAGCCCTTGACCATGAACAGGTAGGCCTCTTTCGTCAGCTTCCCTGATGCGTGATCATTCCTCTGATTGGGCTGTGTTTCTCTGCGATCTATCAATTCAATCCCATACCCCAGGGAGGAAAGGATGTTCACCATGGATATGCACCAGATGGAAAACCACTGCACACCGGGCTCCATGGCGGAAAGGGCCGTGCGGAGTGAAACATAGGTTGCCGGACTCGGATCAAGTTCTCCGAGATGCTCTTTCACGAGCTCGATGAGGACACTTGCATGGGCGAGGAGTTCCAGATCTTCCCTGATGGCCAGGTTTGCGTTTGTCAGGTGGGCAGATTCTATGCGCAGCAGATCGCTGCTCTTTCGGGAAAACAGGTCGAGGATCACTTCGCAGAAGGGCTCCAGGGTGCCGGGAAACCGCTTCTTGCTGCTTTTCGCACCCTTTGCGATGGCATGGATCACCCCTCTGTCCTTTGTGAATGCACAGACGATCTTGTCAGACTCGAGGAAGTCGATGCAGTGGAGGATAATGGCATCTGTCGTGAATCGAGGCATACGTTCCTAGAACATGATGAGGGCTGCAACGACAAAATAGGCTGCAACGCCCAGGAGGTCCATAGCGGTGGTTACGAACGGGGCAGAGGCAACAGCAGGATCTTTTCCGAATTTATAGAAGAGCAGCGGCAGCGCCGTGCCCAGAAATGCAGCCAGCGCCATGGAGTTCAGGATGGCAATAGCCACGACGACGCTCATCCGGACATCTTCGGGATAAATTACGAATGCAATGCCCCCGAGCATGGTTCCATACAGGGCCCCGAGCAGAATTCCGACACAGAGCTGTTTGATCACGATCTCCATGAAACGGGTAGTGGTGGAAACACCGGTGGCAATTCCTCTGACGATCAATGCCACTGACTGTGAGGCAACATTACCCCCCATGCCGAGAATAATTGGCATAAAGGCAGCCAGTCCCACGAGCTGGCTCAGCGTTGTTTCAAATCCCTTGATTAAAAAGGTGGTAAGCACACCACCCAACCAGCATACAAACAGCCAGGGTATCCTGGTGGAGGCATTCTTCATGATCGACGATGACAGCAGATCCTCTTCAGCACCGGCAAGCATGAACATGTCCTCGGTGGCCTCTTCATCGATGATGTCCACGATGTCATCCACCGTGATCCTGCCCAAGAGCTCTCCTTCTTCGTTTATAACGGGCATGACAACGTAATCGTACTTTCTGAACAGTTGCGCCACCTCCTCCTGGTCCATATTCACCGGCACCGTCATAGGGTCGACATCCATAATCTGTGAGATGGTGGTTTCGGTCTTTGAGAGGATGAGATGTACGAGAGGGACCGTGCCCACGAGGACTCCCTTGTTATCCACTACATATACCATGTGAATATTGTCTATCTCGGTATGGAGCTGTCGTATCTGGGCGATCACCTCGTCTACCGTTGCGCTGGCAGGGGCAGAGATAAGCTCTCTCTGCATGATGCCGCCTGCCGTGTCCTCGGGGTATCTGAGAAGGGACTTGATATCCGAGGACTCTTTCGGGCTCATGGCGGCCAGTACCCGCTCTGCACGCTCTGCATGCAGATCGCCTACAAGGTCTGCCGCATCGTCGGAGTCCATGTCCTGGACGATACGGGCGAGATCCGAATCGGATATGTCGTCAAGGATATCTTCCCTGGATTCGGAAGAGAGCTCTGAGATGACTTCGGATGCAGTATCTACGTCGAGGAGTAAAAAGAATTTTCCTCTGGATTCTTCATCGAGGGCCTCGATAAGCTCTGCGATTTCAACAGGCTTGAGATCGTGAAGCATATCGATGATATGAAACTCCCAGCCCTTGTCTATATATTCTCGCAGTAATTTTACATCAGATGCCCTGACCGACATACCAGACCTCTTTTCAAGGAAATCCTGCTAACTTGGATAATTGTCTCTTATCAGAATAGTATGGGTTCTTTCGTTGCCGATTGATGCATACGCGTCCACGCTGCCCTGCGATGATTCAGGAGCGCTGCACTTTTTCATGGAAATCCCGAAGATGACAAGAGCAATGAAAATCACGATAAAGATAATAAGCATTTTTGACAGCGAGCTCTTGTCCTGTGGCCTGAACCTGCGGTGAGTCTCTTCCGGCTGGCTGTATAAGGCAAGGGTTTCGTCCAGATGCTTCACAAGTTCTTCTTCATCGAAATCAAATTCATTACTGATTACTTGGAGAAATCCCCGCAAGAAAGCGCGCGGTGGAAGCATATCTATCTGATCTTCTTCAAGAAATCGTAGCGTTTGCGCAGAAATCTTTGTTTTTTCCTCGATCTCTTTCAGGTCAATGCCTTTATTCTCTCTCTCCATTCGGAAATACTGACCCAATGTGAGTTTTTCCTCAGACATAACCCCTCCTAGCACTTCCAATTATCATGTCAAAGAATAAGTGGCAAGGATTATGACCCATTCCATCATGTAATTGACTATTGAGTTCATATGAGGTTAGCCTAGCGTCACTCAGGGGATGACGTTATCGGATTCCGGAAAAAGAAGCCCTGAATGGGTGCATGGCAACGAAAGAATACATCCTTTTATGGTGCTTGGGGATCAAAACAACAGTGCCCTGAAAAAAACTGAAAGATCAAGAGTGAAGGTATGCCAGGAAGCATTATAGATTCTCAGTTCCTCTACAACATTACCAAACCGAGCCGCTATATCGGTGGAGAGATCAATGAGGTGATTAAACCGGAGCGCGAGGTGCAGGTGCGTGTTGCACTGGCGTTCCCCGATATCTATGAAATCGGCATGTCCCATGCGGGCCTGAAGATTCTGTACCATATCCTCAATTCCACACCCGGCGTGTGGGCTCAACGGGTGTTTGCACCATGGACCGATATGGCCTGCGCCCTCGAGCAAAAGAAGATCGATCTGTTCAGTCTCGAGGAAAAGCGTCCTCTTAAGCGATTCGATATTGTGGGTTTTTCTCTCCTCTATGAACTCTCTTATACCACGGTAGCCAGGATGCTTCAGCTAGCAGGAATTCCCCTGTATGCACAGGAACGATCAGATAATGATCCCATTATCGCTGCAGGGGGGACGAGCACCGTAAATCCTGCTCCGTTTTCACCATTCTTTGATGTAGTTGTTATCGGGGATGGCGAGGAGGTTATCAGGGAAATGTCCCTGATCTGCAAGCAGACCAGGGACAGGAATGAGCGCCTTGAGGCCATGTCGCAGATTGAGGGAGTCTACCGGCCGGGATATTGCCGGCATCCCAAAAGACGCATTCTAAGCGATCTCGACAGCTATCCTTTCCCTTCTGAGCCGGTACTGCCACACACCTCCATCGTGCATGACCGCATCGGTGTGGAGGTAGCCCGCGGGTGCACCAGGGGTTGCAGGTTCTGCCAGGCCGGTATGATCTATCGCCCCTACCGTGAGAGATCATACCCCTCTGTTATGGAATCCTACAGAAAAGGGCTTGAAACCACAGGGTATGACAACATAGCGATGCTCGCGTTATCCATGACCGATCTCAGCTATATCAACACCCTTATGGAAACCATACACTGCCCATCTCGTGAGGTTTCCGTGGGAATACCGTCACTGAGGGTGGAGGGAATTACAAGACGGGTGGCAGATCTCATAGCCTCGGTGAAAAAGGCTGGATTTACCATGGCCCCTGAAGCCGCGACCGAACGTCTCAGAAGGGTTATCAACAAGGGAAACACAGAGGAGGATCTCTTCAGGAGTATCGGCATCATCAAAGAGCTGGGATGGAAATCCCTGAAACTGTATTTCATGATAGGGCTTCCCACCGAGAGGGAAGAAGACATCGAGGCCATCTGCTCCCTGTCGAAGCACCTGGCAAAACACTTCAGGGGAAGAATCAGCGTCAGCATCTCCGGATTCATCCCCAAACCGTTTACCCCCTTCCAGTGGGAGGAGCAGCTCTCACTTGAGAAGCATGAAGACTATCTGCGCTATCTGCAGAAGAACCTGAGACAGAAGAATATCTCGCTCAAGTGGCAGGACCCGAGGCTCACCTTCTTAGAAGGCGTCTTCTCCAGAGGGGATGCTCACCTTTCTCAGGTCATAGAAAAGGCGGTAGAATATGGGGCCTACCTGGATGGATGGGGAGATCTGTTCGACGAGAAAGCATGGCTCACGGCATTCGAAAAGTCGGGGATCGACCCGAAGACGTACCACCGACAGAGACCTCTCGACCAAGATCTTCCCTGGGATTTTATCGACATGAAGCTCGATAGGAACTTCCTGCTCGATGAACGCGCACGGGCATATAAAGAGGAACAAACCCCTGACTGCAGAGAAGCTGCCTGCTCGGGGTGCGGTGTATGTGAAAAAGGGATCAAAAATATCCTCCGCCCTTCGCCCGAGCCGATCTTCCTCTTTTCCGAAAAAAAGATCCCTGGCCAAGCCACATACGTCGTGGGGATCACCAAGGAGGAGGTCCTGCGGTTACTTTCTCCCAGGGACTTTATGGAGATGATCAAACGTACCATTCGCCGGTCCGGAATGGATGCGGCATACTCGGATGGATTCAGTCCTTCCATGAAGGTAAGCACCACACCTCCCACCTCTTTCGGGATAGCCTCAAAGAGTGAATTTTTTCAGTTCGAGCTCACAAATGAACTGGCTGAAGATGAGATCCTCTCTTTATTGAACGCTCACCTCCCGAAAGGCTCAACAGCCTTCTCCTGTACAAAAGGAAAGCTGCCCAAGGTTGCATCCTTCGTGTACCACTTTGCAAAACCTTTTACCCTGTCTATTGAAAGTGAAGGGCGTATAGAAAAGAACGGCAAGGAGCTCAATGTCCACGAGTTCCTCTCATCCTACGACCGAAATACCATGACGATAGGATTCCATGACGGGAGAACCTTGTCGCCACTGGCGATTCTGGATGCTTTTTCTCCTGATGCCATCTCGCCTCAGGACATCACAAAGATCGAGACTATCTTTTGCGACCAGACGTAAAAACAGTGGCGATTTATCCTGAAGACAGGAGAATGTATAACGGGTGGTTGGATAATCATTCTATGAACAATGCTTCAAGATCTTGTTTTGATTCATAAATCTTAGGCCCCTTGAGCCGAAGGAATGTACATATATAAATATTCGTAAAAAAATGATATATACAGCGTATTCATCAATGCTATGAATTCCGGACTAAACCCGGGAGATGTGTTCCTCAAGCATGATGCGGGGGACCGAAACTGAACTTCCCGTCCGGCAAAAAGGACGTGGAGGCTATTTAAATATTTTTGGTGCTCTATCGAAGGCACCGCATTGATAACAAAAAGGATTTCAAGTGCTTCACGAAAACTCGATGCGTGAGAACAGATGAGGGACTGACCGATTTGAATATGCCCGTATCCTCACACGGAAAAAAAACGAAGAGAAGATCCTTTTCCATGACATGGAGCCTTGTTTTAAGCTCTTTTCTCTTTTTGTGTTTATTCATCTGGCTCAATGAAATTCTGGATCTTCCCTATGTCTTCTTCGGGGGACAAAAAACCCCGATAAACTGGCAGGAGGCACTGGCGGAAACAGCAGTAATCACGATCGTAGTGGCAATTGTATTGTCGATACAGTTCATGACAAGGAAAAAGATGTCTGTGATGAGAAAAAACTATATACGAGAAAAGGTGTTCTCCGACATACTCATTCAGGAATCCCCTACGTTCTTTACCGCTATAGATCCTGAAGGCAAAACCATCATGATGAACAACGCCATGCTGATGAAACTCGGCTATACGCAAGATGAGGTGGTCGGGACGGAATACCTGAGTACATTCATCCCTCCTCGTGAACAAGAGCTCATGTCAGACGTATTCTTCAATCTCGTGCAATATCGCAACCCCACCAGACATGAAAATTATGTCACAGCAAAGGACGGCACGGAGTATCTTGTGGAATGGGAGGGAAGGGCCGTATTCAAGGAGAGCGGTGAGATAGACTTCATCTATGGTGCCGGGGTTGATATTACAGAGAGGGAAAAAGCGGAATCAGCACTGAGAGAAAGCGAAGGGAGGTATCGATCCTTTGCGCAAAATTTTCAGGGTATTGCCTTTCGCGCCAAGATGGATTACACGCCTGTTTTTCTCCATGGCACGGTACAGGAGATCACCGGTTATTCGGAACAGGAATTCATCGCCGGAAAGCCGAATTGGAAACAGATCATTCACCCTGAGGATCTCGACAAAATGATTGAGGAAACGAAGCCGTTAGTTTCGAGCCCCTCCTATGCGACAGAGCTTACGTACCGGATTATCCGCAAAGATGGTCAGGTACGCTGGCTTCACGAGTATGTCCAGAACATCTGTGGTGCAACTGGAAACCCCGAAGAGGTGCAAGGTATGGTCTATGACATCACGAAGAACAAGGAAGCTGAGGACAACCTGATGAAAAGCGATGAGCGCTACCGGCTGCTGGCCGAAAATGTGCAGGACGTCATCTGGGTTTTGGACAAGGATCTTCATCATACCTATATCAGCCCGTCAGTACTGCGGTTTCGGGGATATACCGTTGAGGAGGCAATGTCCATGCCCCTTGACAAGATTTTCACCTATGAATCGTACGAAAGACTCATGGATCTTATGCAGGAATACATTGCCCTGCAGCAAAGCAGTGAACCAATAGACCCGAACAGATCCCTCACGGTTGAATTAGAACAGATCTGTAAGGATGGATCCACCATCTGGACAGAGGTTACGGCAAATTTTGTTTTGGATACCTATGGCCGGCCGGATGGTTTCGTGGGCATCACCAGGAATATCACCGAACGGAAAAAGGCAGAGGAATCCTTGAAGGAAAGCGAGGAGCGGTATCGAACAATCTTTGAGAATACCGGGACGGCAATGGCAATCATCGAAGAAGATGTGACGATCTCCCTTGCCAACTCTGAATTTCAAAAATTATCAGGGTTCCCGCGTCAGTCAATCGAGCATAAGAAATATTTGATAGATTTTGTAAGTGATGAACACCGGGACAGGATTCTCAATTATCATAAGCTCCGGAGAATAGATCCTGGTGCAGCACCGAGGAACTACGAGTTCAAATTTGTCGACAAAGACGGCAACACAAAAGATGTCTTTGTCACAGCCAACATTATTCCTGGAACAGGCAAAAGTGTTACTTCGCTTCTAGACATAACGGATATGAAAAAAACAGAAGAGAATCTGATGCGTTCCCGGGAACAGCTACGAAACCTCCACAAACACGCACAGGATGTTCGCGAAGGGGAAAGGACACGAGTCGCTAGAGAGATACATGATGAACTGGGACAGGTTCTCACTGCCTTGAAGATGGACCTTTCCTTCCTGGCAAAGAAATTTCCTGAAAATCTCGAACCGCTGCATACGAAAGCAAACCTGATGCTCAAATTTATTGATATGACTATTCAATCGGTGAAGCGTATAACCATGGATCTGCGTCCGGGGCTCTTGGACCACCTCGGACTGGTGCCTGCAATAGAATGGCAGGCAGAAGAATTTCAAAATCGCACAGGAATAAGCTGCACAGTTCACGTCGATCCTGACGATATCCAGATGGACAAGGATGTCGCGACTACGATATTCCGTATCTTCCAGGAAACGTTAACAAATGTGGCCAGGCATGCAGATGCCTCCAGTGTGGAAACATCCTTGAAGGAACAGGATGGCAGATTGGAATTGATTGTAAAGGATAACGGGAAAGGTATAACAAAGAAACAGATATATGATTCCAAATCATTCGGACTTATGGGTATAAAGGAACGTGCTTATTTTTGTGGGGGAGAAGTGACGTTTTCCGGGGAAAAGGGAAAGGGTACCACGGTAGTCGTATCTATTCCGATTGAAGACAAGGGAGGTTCTTGATGATACGGATTCTTATCGCTGATGATCATCCTATAGTCCGTGAAGGGTTGAAACAGATCCTTTCCGAGACTGATGACATACTTGTGGTTGATGAGGCTTCAAATGGAAAAGAGGTCCTTGATTACGCATGGAATAATGCCTACGATGTGATCCTCCTGGATATCTCCATGCCGGGAAGAGACGGCCTTGAAGTCCTGCGGGAATTAAAACATCAGAAGCCAAAACTCCCTGTTCTGATATTAAGCATGTACCCGGAAGAACACTATGCGATACGGGTCCTGCGCGGAGGAGCTTCCGGATACCTGACAAAATCAAGTGCCCCTGATGAATTGATTTCAGCCATTCGTAAGGTTGCGACAGGACGCAAATATATCAGCTCTTCCCTGGCGGAACGCCTCACATATGAATTGGATCGTGATGCTGACCGGCCTGTCCATGAATCTCTATCAGATCGCGAGTACCAGGTTATGCACATGATTGCTTCCGGAAAAACCATAAAAGAGATTGCAGACGAACTGTGTCTGAGTGTAAAGACCGTGAGCACCTATCGCTCACGCATCCTGGAAAAGATGAATATGAAAAACAATGCTGAAATTGTTCTCTATGCCGTTCAGAATAAACTCGTTGATTAGCATGGAATTTGCTGCAGTGTTTTCTCTCTCTCACCACAGGTAAGTCTCCCTGTAATCATTCGCGTAAGACAAGCGCTCATGAAAAAATAAGGTTTGTCCTACACAGGTATCAGATATTTTCTGATATTAGCCTGTGCACCCTTATGCTAGTAATTCTATCCGCACTCCTGGCATTTTTCCAAGCACGACACAACATGAGCGAGGGAGGGGTAATCATCATGTTTGAAGGTCTTGCACAGTATGGGAAACCTACAACCGACCGGGTCAAGAAAAGATACGCAAAGATTTTAGAAGCCACACCCAGTATTGATTCACAACGTGCTGTACTTTTCACCGAATATTTGCGTGACCACTGGGATGAACCATTGTATCTGAGATCAGCCGGGGCATACAAGCACGTGCTTTCTCATTTAACCCCGGTCATATGGGATGATGAACTCATTGTGGGGAGTACTTCCCGTTTTATCAAGGGGGCACAGGTATATCCTGAATTCGCAGGACACATCTTCGATTCCATCAAAGACTCCTTACTGAAGGAGGGTCACGATTTCAACAAGCGAGCACAGCCCAAGGTTGGAAATGCAAAACTGCCCTGTACACTTTCGCCAGATGAATTGAACAACCTCCGCACAGTCAGCACATTCTGGCAGGATAAGAACTGGTGTTCGCTGTGCGCAAAACACCTTCACGATACACTGCGCATATTTGACCGCTCCGAGAAATGGCAACCCTGGTTCGATTCACCTTTTTTCCCCTCGTATGCACCAAAGGGCTGGATTGTGATCACCTACAAAAGGATCCTGGAAGAAGGCCTGGATTCCATCATTGAACACCTTCAGGAATGCATTGGAATGATCAAGGTCTCGGATAATCAGGATGGACTGGAAAAAGTTTACTATTATAAAGGCCTTATTCTCTCGCTCCAGGGGATTATTTCCTTTGCGGAAAACTACGCCAATGAAGCCCAGCGATTGGCAGACCAATGCGCAGAAGAACACCGCGCTAAAGAACTGTACGAGATCTCCCGTATCTGCCGGAAAGTGCCGAGGAAAGCACCTCAGACATTCAGGGAAGCACTTCAGGCTTTCTGGTTTATTCATATCAGTTTGTGTCTCGAACTTAATGGCCAGGGTATATCTCCCGGACGTTTTGATCAATATATGAATCCGTTTTTTGAGAACGATCTGCTCTCAGGAAACCTGTCCCCGGATAAGGCATTGGAGTTCCTGGAACTCTTCAGAATCAAATGTGAACAGATCATGATGGTCCAGCCGGCAAACCATGAAGCTTTCGTTGTCACACCAATGTATCAGCATATCACGCTTGCGGGTTCCGATAAAAACGGTAATCCGGCAGATACGATGTTATCCAAATTCATACTCCAGGCGAGAATACATATCCCTACGCAACAGCCTGTTCTGGCTGTTCGCTGGAGGGATGACCTCAGCGATTTCTTCAAGCTGAAGGTGATTGACTGCATAAAGACTGCTGGCTGGTGTCCTGATATATATCACGATATTTCAGGCACAAAGCGATTTGCCAAACAGGCGAACAAGCAGGTTCAGGATTTTCAGAATTGGGTTGTGTATCGAGACTGCAGCCTCAATAATGGTAAGCTGTCTGCAGTCATTGATGCCCTCTTCGAGACACACCATACCTTGATATTTGATCTGCTGGTAAATGACGGGCTCTTTTTACCCGTTGAAAATTCCTTGCATGAAGGATCCATGCGCAGAAAATGTTTCCAAAACCTCGTGCGGGAATACACAGACATAATTCACAGGGTCATGCAAAAAAAACAGCCAAAGCTGGAGGATGTTTTGCTTTCCTATAACAATATCGGGCTCGTTCACCCCTTCCTCTCTCCGCTGCAGAACAACCTTTTCACAGGTACAGATACATATCGGAAACTACCGAACTATAACAGCGACGATTTAATCGTTGCATATGGGATGATCGATCTCGCCAAGACTTTGACCGTGATAAAAAAATATGTCTTTGATGAGGCTATATTCACGGTCTCTGAAATACGTGATGCGATTCAGTCTGATTTCGAAGGCACAGAAACAATGAGGAAAAAACTGCTCCTGGCCTCTTCCCAGAGTAAAAGATCGGCATACTTCGAAGATACCCTGCTCGAGCTCTTTGACACATGGTTCAGGCTTTCGGACAAACCAGCCCGAACCGGGAACAAGACTATATCGAAGAGAAGATTCACCCTTGTCAAGGGTACATCACAGCGGACGCAAGGCCAGCATCCCATGTAAGACATTTTTACCCGGAATGTCATAACGGATAACCCTACATGGGCAGGTCTCGTCTTGATGTAAAGGACACTACTGCGCATACACTATTACCGGGACCGCATTTGTCCAACCATTTTAAATGACCCATTAACTTTCTAATATTATTTGGTTATTTAATGTTACCGTTTTTATCATGTGCATTCTTCATTGCTCGGAGCCTAAAACCAACGATCTTTGTGTAAGATGATTCTTACATCTTTGAGTTGTGTTATCTTACATTACAAATAGGGGTTTACTGATATACGGTCTTATGGTAAAATATTATAAGTTAGATACAACAAGTGTTGTTCTGACCTCCTTTACGCCAGAAGAGGGGACAAGTCCTCTCGTGCTTTGTCCTTACACCTTTTACTTCTTCTGGCTTTTTTTTGCTTTTTTTCGGCCTGCCCGGACATGTGCATATAACTCATTAACATCACTCATTATTAGTCGGATTATCCTTCGGGAGCATCCGGCGGATATGACAAAACAGCCTCGCTGGAATCAAGCGCCCTCAATCCCCCTGCGATCAGGGCTGATATTTCATCCTCTCCCGGGTATACGAAGATATCCGCAAGAAAGCCCACCTTCTCCCTGATCCATTCGATTAGCATCTCGGAGTTGGCAAGCCCTCCTGTCAACACGATTGCATCAATACTGCCCATGAGCACAACAGCCATTGCACCGATATCTTTGGCAATCTGATAGGCCATTGCCCGGTAAATCTGCTGTGCGTAAGCATCGCCGTGCCTGATATTTTCTTCTATCTGTGGAACATCTCTTGTTTTCAGGTAGGCAAAGAGCCCTCCTTCCCCGATGAGGCACCGCTGCACCTCATCCCTTGAATATTTCAAATGCTGCATGATATCCAGCAATGCCATTGTTGGCAGGCTCCCCGCCCGCTCCGGGGTGAAGGGGCCTTCGTACAAGCCGTGGTTAGCATCTATCACCTTCCCCTTCCTGTGTGCGCCGATAGTTATCCCGGCCCCCATATGGGCCACCACCATATTGACCTCGCTGTAGGATCTTCCCATCTCTTCACACGCTTTTCTGGCTGCAGCCTTCTGGTTCAATGCATGGAAGGCGCTTTTTCGTGCGATCTGAGGATGTCCGGAAATCCGTGCCTCTTCGCAAAATTCGTCACTGCTTGGCGGATCAACCACAATGGCATCTCTACCATACGATTGAGCAATCAGGTGTGCTATCACCGGCCCGATGGCGGATACGTGAAGGCCGTAGACTCCTGAGAGGAGATCTTCTTTCATGGCTTCATTGATCCGGTAGATCCCTGATGGACCGGGTTTCCCCAAACCGCCCCGGCTGACGAATATATCAATGCCGGCAGGATCAATTCCATTGGCAGAGATAAATTCCCAGATCGAGCGTTTTCTCAAATCGAGCTGTTCTTCCATGCTCAGAAGACCCTGCCTGGGATGATACATCGTTTCGCGTAAGATTGGCGGCAGCCTGTGATAATACCCGATACGGGTTGTTGTCGATCCGATATCTATCGCAAATACGCTATACATCGTTTTGTCGGCCTTTACTCAGGAGACACGCCAGTGCCACCTCCGCTATCTTTGCCTTGCGGGTAGTACACGCCCTGTTCGGGATAACCGGACTCTGCCCTCCCACAATAATCCCTGCCATTTCCATTCTTCCCAAAAGCGACAAAAACTCGGCAAAGCTGTATCCTGATTCAACATCACAGACGAGATAGATGTCCACATCCGAGGTGACTTTGCTGGAAACCCTCTTCCGCTTACTGGCTTCCCTGCTCACGGCACAATCGATATCCAGGGGTCCTCCGACGATGGCATCTCCAAACTGATGCCGATCTCCCATCTTTGAAAGAACCGCGGCATCGAGCGTCGATTGTATGGATGGATTGACATATTCCAATGCAGCAAGCGCCGCCACCTTGGGCCGTTTGATCCCGAGGGCCTTCGCAACGACAAGGGCATTTTCCAGGATCGCTATCTTTTGCCTGAGCGTCGGGGCCTTATTGATCAGGGTATCTGTTATCATGCAACACTTGCCCTCTTTCGAGTGTTCCAACATACTGATATGACTGAGAATTGACGTCGCACCAATCCCTTTTTTCCTGTCGAACACCATCTGGGAAAACAAGGTGTTGTCAACTGATCCCTGCATAAGTATCTCCACCTTGTTGCTGTGTACCAACTCAACTGCAGTGGTAATAGCAGTGCTCTCATCCTGCTCATCCAGTATCTCGAACCCGGAAACATTCACCCCGCAGTTTATAAGTTGCTCTTGTATCTGCTTGGCCCTGCCTATGAGGACCGGCTTTGTCATGGTAATGATCTCCGGCAATAAGGACAGGATACGGACATCATGTGCAGGAGTTATCACCATCCTTGGTTTCGAGGTGCCTTTCTGCGCTTTCTGTATCAGGGAGGAAAACGAACGCATCTAGTTTGTCCCCCACAGGAGTCGTGCCACAACAACGCCGAGGGCCACCTCACCAACAATGACCTTGTGTGTATCGGATCGGGAAGGAATGATAACAGGCCCCTTTGAGGTCATGACCAGAGACCTTCTCGTTACATCCAGGATAAAATCAAGCTTTGAGAGGATGTTGCCCGCATCGAGATGCGGTACGACCAGGACATGGGGGGTCTTTTCAAGGGCTGCCGGATCAAATTCGAAAAAAGCACCTCTTGTCCCCGCAAGGATATCTGTCAGCGAGGTCTCCGGGATGAGGTCGCATTCGCCGAAGCTGCCTCTTTGCGCTTCGTCCTGCAGCCTCTTGGCCTCTATAAAAGAATCCAGCACATCGGTAAAGCCGTTGTATGCGGACAAAACAGCCACTTTCGGCCTGTTATAGCCCAGGATATGCATGAGATCCACCGCATCATTGATGATGCGCCTCTTTGTTTCATAATCCGGGTGTATGCTTACCCCGGTATCGGTAATCGAGACAAGGTGGCTCACCCCGGGTATATCCCAGAGCGTATTGACACTGATGGTATCTTTCCCACCTATGGACCTTTCTTTTCTGATAATGGCACGATAGACATACGCTGTAGGGATATGTCCCTTCATCGGGATATACGCATCCTGGCTGAAGAGCATATCTATACCCTTATCAGCGATCGCCTGCGGTTCTTTCTCCTCGATGATCGCGACATTGGAGAGATCAAATTCTATATGATCGGCTCTACGCCGGAGCTTCTCGCTGTCACCGATGATGCAGGGTTGAATATAGCCCCGCTCACAGGCCTGTTTCACCGTTCGCAGGAACTCCTCCTCATCTGCGGCAAGAGCGACCAGGCCCATGGGCTTTCGTTGTGATGCAAGGGCATCGATGTCATTAAAATCTTCAATCATAGCAAAAGATGTATCCTTTTATCACAGCATTACGGGATACGTCAATGGTGCTTGATGGCAAAGGAGATTCCCGTTCCTCCACGGGAATCTCGATTTTGTCTTGGATAGACATCGGCTACTATGCTAAGAATTGAACCAGTATGATGAATTCGGGTGTATCGGTTAATGTGAGCAGTCTGCCATCCCATGCGGCAGATCCTGTGGGTGCATTTGCCAGGGAGATCATCCCCTCTCTCCATACACAGCTTGAATCAATCGCCGTTACCGGGAGTTGCCTTACTGAAGATTTCATCCCCGGCATATCCGACATCAATTCCGTGTTTGTTCTCAGGGAAATATCGCTGCCTGTTCTCGATACGCTCGCATCCATGGGAAAGCGCTACGGTAAAAAGCGTATCAGTGCCCCGCTTATCATGACGCAGGAATATATACACAGATCCCTCGATGTATTCCCCATCGAATTTCTGGATATCAAACTCATCCATTCCACCATATACGGAGACGAGATGTTCACGCAGCTGGAAATAGCCAAATCCATGCTCCGCCTCCAGTGCGAACGGGACCTCAAGGCAAAGCTGATAAACCTGCGCCAGGGATACATAGCCTGTGCAGGCAAGAAAAGGGATCTGGCAGAGCTGATCAACAATGCATACCCCGGATTTTTCCCCTTGTTCAGGGCAATGCTGTATATGGTACAGATCAATACATCACCTGCTATCCGGAAGGCGGATGTCCTTTCAGATATGGAGTCGACCTTTGATATGCCCCTTGACGTTCTCAAAGAGATAGACTCGATCAGGAGAAAAAGAAGGGGAAGCCTGTCACTCGAACAGGTGAGAAGGATTTTCAATGAGGTCTACAGGATAACCCATGAATTCTCGCTCAAGATGGACAAACTGTCTTTGTAGCCTGGCGGTTTTTTGCCTGCTTTTCTTTTCGGCACAGCAATCCTCGGGTCAGGGTATGCCTGCATCATATGTCGTTGACGAGGCCGGGATCATAGAAGATACGGTTCAACACAGGCTTGCCGGTCACCTTCAGGAGCTGGAGCAGAAAACCGGGGCACAGATGATCGTGTTGACCGTATCGTCAACTGACGGCATCCCCATTGAAGAGTATGCTCTGAACATGGCGGAAACCTGGCGTCTGGGCCAAAAAGGAGAAGACAACGGGTTGCTTATGGTTATTGCGGTTGAGGACCGCAGATATCGGATCGAGGTGGGCTACGGGCTCGAATCCGTCATTCCTGACAGCCTTGCGGGAACAATCGCTCGAAGATACCTCGTGCCAAGGTTCAAGGCCGGGGATTATTCAACGGGAATTTACGAGACCGCCGTGGTCATTATGAATACCATTGCAGCATCACAAGGGGTCGAACTCTCCGGGATGCCCACCCTTCAGCCGTCGCGGTCTCCGGCAAAGAGATCTCCCCTGGGATCTCTGCTGTCTTTCCTGATCTTTTTCTTCATCATCTCCTCGCTGATGTCAGGACGTTCCAGAGGGCTTTTCGGTGCACTTCTGCTCGGATCTCTCCTGGGTGGCAGCAGACCTGTCAGTTCTCACAGATCCGGCGGTTTCGGCAGTTTCGGCGGAGGGGGCTTTGGAGGCTTCGGTGGCGGCATGGGAGGGGGATTCGGAGGTGGCGGTGCATCGGGCGGATGGTAAAGTGCACATGAACAATATGAACACGTCACACAGGGCACAACCCTTTACCGGCATCTATCTTTTCATTTTATACCAGGATGGTATATATTCCTGAAAAAGGAAACCCTTCAAACAGGAGGATACATGAATAAGAATACGTTGGCCACAGTGGGTATTATCATAGCCATTGTCGTTATCTTCATCTCCTTGTTCATATCCCAGTACAACAAGGCAATCCGTATGAAGGAGACGGTAGATGCCCAGTGGGCGCAGGTGGAAAACCAGCTGAAACGTCGCTACGATCTCATCCCGAACCTCGTGGAGACGGTCAAAGGGTTTGCTGCCCAGGAAAAGGATATCTTCTTAGGTGTTGCCGAGGCGAGAAAGGCCTATTTCTCAGCTCAGAATGTGGATGAAAAAGCACAAGCAGCAGGGGGACTCGAAGGAGCCCTGTCCCGCCTCCTTCTTCTGCAGGAGCGGTATCCGCAGCTCAAATCCAATGAAAATTTCATGAAGCTCCAGGACAGCCTCGAGGGCACAGAGAACCGAATCGCTGTCGAGCGAAAACGGTATAATGACCAGGTCCGCGTGCTCAATACCTACGTAAAGACCTTCCCGGGCAGATTCTTTGCATCATGGGCTGGCGTGGGAGAGGCACAGTACTTTGAAGTCCCTGAAACCCAGCAGGAGGCACCGAAGGTTACATTTTAACGGGCCTTGATCTCCGAGAGGAATCCCGAGGGGATCTGATACACCTCCCGTCCGTAGAGCGTCCTTGTTCTCGACCAGGAGAGCATCACCTGCTTGCGTGCCCTGGTGATCCCGACATAGAGCAGACGCCTCTCCTCCTCGATTTCCAGCATGGTATCCATGGAGCGGGAATGGGGAAGGATCCCTTCTTCGAGACCGAGGATAAAGACATAATCAAACTCGAGGCCCTTTGACATATGCAGGGTCATGACGCTTACCGTCTCGCCGCCGGCATCGTCCATGGAGGTCATCAGGGCCTTTTCTTCCAGATATCTGTTTAAATCCTTATGCCCGGCGGCACTGGCTATGAGTTCACGCACATTGGTCAATCTGTCTTCTCCGTCGATTTCTGCCTTGAGTGCCTGCGTAAGACCCGAGGCCTCCATAATGAGCGCGAGCAGGTCCGGAATATCCAGTGTACCGGCATATGATCTGATCTCGCTGATGAGTGCAATGAACTGCTCAACTCCTTTTCGTCCCGATCCTTTTAACACGTTCTGAGCCAATGCCGCTTCCAGCGATTCCATGGTGGGCACTCCCTGGCCCCTGGCAAATCGAACGAGCGTGGTATATGTCTTTGCACCGATGCCCCTGGCCGGGGTATTGATGATCCTGCTCAGTGCCTCTTCATCGGCTGGATTGGCTATGATCCTGAGATATGCGAGGAGATCCTTGATCTCTCTGCGTTCATAAAACCGCATCCCCCCATAGACCGCATACGGGATCCTCCTCTTCACAAAGGCCTCTTCAATAACGCGGGAAAGGGCATTGACCCGGTAAAACACCCCGATATCAAGGGGGCTTACCCCGGAACTCAAGAGATTGGTTATGGTATAGGCAACGTGAACAGCCTCCCGCTCGTCGTCGCTGAACTCAATGATGCTGACCTCTTTTCCCTTCCCTCTCGTGGAACGCAGTTTCTTGGGGGCACGATACTGGTTGTTGGTGATCAGCGACGATGCCGCATTCAGTATCCCCTCCGATGAACGGTAGTTCTGCTCCAGGGTTATCACGCTCGCGCCGGCAAAGTCTTCCTTGAACCGCAGGATATTCCCGACATCAGCACCTCTCCATCCATAGATGGACTGGTCGTCGTCCCCCACGACGCAGATATTCTTCTCTCGGCTGATGAGGTGCATGAGGAGAGAATACTGGGCTGTGTTAGTGTCCTGATACTCATCCACCAGGATGTGGCGATACACTGACTGATACTTCTCTCTCAGTTCGGGCATGGTCTCCAGCATCCTGCAGGGAACGTTCAGGAGGTCTCCGAAATCAAAGACGCCAAACTCCTTTTTCCGCTGTTCATACAGTGCAATGACATCTTTTGCATCAAAAAAGATGTCCAGTTCCATATCATCTATATGCCGCATTGTATCCCTGCTCATGTTGTACAGCCAGGCAACCTTGGAATCCATCCCCCGCTCATAGTTGATGCCCAGCTCTTTTATGCACTTGGCCATCAGCGAGCGCTGGTCTGCCTCATCATATATCACGAACGACCTGGGATACCCGATCAAATGTGCCTCGTGCCGCAGAAACCTCGCCCCGAACGCATGGAATGTCCCTGCCCAGACATTGACATCATCCCTCCCGATAATCATATGCAGGCGCTGTTTCATCTCTGCGGCGGCCTTGTTGGTGAAGGTGAGGCAGAGGATCTCAGAAGGGTGAGCACCCTGGACAATGAGATGTGCCACACGGTGGACAATGACACGGGTCTTGCCGGAGCCGGCCCCTGCAAAAACCAGCAGCGGGCCATGTGTATGCAGGACGGCCTCTTTCTGTTCGGGATTCAATCCATTAAAGACACTGTCTTTCATACCAAACTACCTGAATACAACCTTGTCCCCTTCGCTGAAGGGTTTTCTGATGAACTCGCCCGGGACAGGGCTGAAGGGTATCTTCATCGCAAAGACCTCGCCGGGCCGAATATGGGATTGCGGCATACCCTGGACCTGTGCGTCGGCTAGGGTAAAACTCTGCCGGGAGCCGGATGAAGAAAGCCATTCAAGCTCCATGCCTTCGATGAGGGGATTCCTGGCTTCGAAAACGGCCCTCCCATCTTGTATTCCGATCACCTTTGCAGCAAGATGATGGCTCTGGGTATACCCCTTGAAGTTATAGTCTATGCCATGGCTGTCGGGCTTTTCCATAAAAAATCCCGTAAAGTATCCCCTGTTGCTGATCTTCCTGATCTCTTCTTTCCATTCAGGTTGTATGTGATAATTCCCCGGGTCTTTAAGGTAAGAATCTCGTGCCTGCCTGTAAACGCTTATAACTGTTGCAATATACAAAGAGGTCTTGTTCCGTCCCTCGATCTTGAGCCCCTCTACACCAACACCCATGACCGTATCCATGACAGGAAGCAAACACAAATCCCTTGAATTATAGAGAAACGTGTACCCGTCTTCCTCTCCGAGAGGCATATACTCCCCGGGCCGTGTCCGTTCCACAAGCGCATAGTCCCACCTGCACGGCTGTGTACATGCTCCCTGGTTCGCGTCCCTGCTGCACAGGTAATTGCTGATTAGGCACCGGCCTGATATAGATATGCAGACACTACCGTGTACGAACAGTTCCAGTTCAACAGAGGTTTTTGCGCGAATATGTGCAATCTCCTCATGCGAGAGCTCTCTCGCAAGGATCACACGGGTGACCCCGAGTGCTTCCCATGCCGATATCGCCCGGGTATTGACGGAGTTCGCCTGGGTGCTCAGATGTACCGGCATGCCTTCAGCCAGATCACGGACAAGACTCAGGACACCTATATCGGATACAATGATGGCATCCACACCGAAATCCCGAGCTGCACAGATAATCTCAGAAAAACTATCCAGCTGCTCGTCATGCGGGTAGGTGTTGAGAGTGAGGTATACCCTGACGCCGCGAGCATGCGCATATGCAACGGCATCTTTGAGTTCATCGAGACTGAAATTTCTGGCACCGGCCCTCAGGTTCGTGTCTCCTCTGATGCCAAGATAGACTGCATCCGCACCGTACAGACAGGCGGTCTGAAGGGCCTCCATGTTTCCTGCAGGAGCGAGTATCTCGGGGATCTTCATAGCACCCGTGGGTATACCGCAACGG
>ERZ795057.680-NODE-680-length-33895-cov-22.411259_pt1 | contig 33895 bp, 25 predicted proteins | sample MGYA00375141_ERZ795057 | MGnify/ENA primary metagenome ERZ795057 (study PRJEB30186, sample SAMN05720163) | activated sludge metagenome | isolation source: Anaerobic digester | place: Hong Kong | collected 2015-01-26 ...
CGGATTATGGAGTTGATGTACTTCTCCTCAACCATGAGTGAATCCTGGAGTATCATTATATTCCCTGTACTTCCTGTCATTTCGTCTATCATCTCTTTTATAACAGAGGCTGAATCTTTAATTACATCAACCCCTTTTTTAGTAACAGCATTATTCAGTGAGAGTACTTTTTCGATCTCCTTTATACTTTCGGTTGTAAGAAATGCGAGCTTGCCGATTTCGTCAGCCACAACTGCAAAACCCTTTCCATGTTCACCGGCCCTGGCAGCCTCGATGCTTGCGTTCAGCGAAAGGAGGTTTATTTTGTCAGCAATGTCTATGATTATTGAAACAGTATCGGATATCTTTCCGCTCTGTCCGGCAATGGTGTTCATTGTGCTTTCAACATCTATCAGTTTTTCGTTTGCAAGTGAGGTTTTATCTGAGACACGCTGAATGCCGGTATATGTGGAGTCCAGATTGGTTTTTGTCTCCGACTTTATGTTTTTGAAGTCGTCAATGATCTCATCCATGCGAACGTTGCCGTCTATCTGTTCCAGTGTTACGTTGTGTATGCTCTCTGAAGAACCGCGAAGTTCCTCAAGTGTCGCGGAGATCTCTTCAAAAGTGGCGGCCTGGCTCTGCATCTTGTCGTTAAATTTTATTATAAGGCCGTTCTGTGATTCCACTTCACTGAAAAGGTTTGACATGTTATCCTTAATGACACCGTTCATATCTTTCATCTGATGAACGCGTTTCTGGATTTCATTGTGCTGTACAGATGTGCGGCGTACAAACTGGTTCACAATCATGACCCATCTGTACGATATTGAAGCTATAAGTACCCCTGTTGCGATAAAAAATATCTCCCTTGTTAAAACGACACCATGAAAAATCTCCCCGTTTTTAAAAGCATCAAAGGAGTAATCAGCACCGTTAATTACAGCAAGATAAACAAATAGCGACCATATAAAAGTCGATACTATGGTAATGGTAAGAAGAAGTTTTTCTCTCAGATAAAGGGAGCTTAAAAAAATCATTATTACAAGAAGTGCTGATGAATTATATGATGAAAGTGCGAATGTCCAGCCAAGTGATGCCGCATATTTGAATTTAGCCACCAGGGGAATTGCAATGGAGAGAAAACAGGTGATCCAGATCGTAATTGTAGCATCTTTTCTGTTTTTCAGTCGCCTGTAGGTTACGAAAGAAAGGGAGCAGCATAAAATGGTTATTGCTATGGGGCCCATGGTTTCAGAAATGGATACTTTGCTGATAAAAAGAAAGGCTATGCCCACACCCATTGTAATGGCAAAAGACACCATGTAGGAAAAGGATGTTTTTATCAGGAGGGTTTCCCCGGCATCATAAGTTTTATTCATGACTTTCCTCTCAGGTTTGAATATTAAATTTTTATTTTTCTGTTTTATGAACTGTATAAGGGGCAGCCCCTTGAAAAAATTCCTGTCATATTCAGTATTGAGTATTTGACCGGGATTTTGAAAAGAAATCTATTATAAATTTACAGCAATAATACCATTATGCTTTTTGGTGTAAAATAATTAATTATATACCTACGCCGTCTCCTGCAGCGGAGGCAATAGGGCATTTCTTGCCTGAAATAAATTAAGAATAATAATGCTGATATGTTTATATACTTAACTATATAATAGTAAAAAAATCTGACGTCAATAAATAATATAATAGATACATTCTTTTTTAAGAACTGAGTTTTTAGAATTTTGGCAAATTAAGGGATAAAGAAAACCGGCCTCTGTAACAGGGCCGGTTTTCTTTTAAAGAGTATTAAAGGCTGAATCAGAGAGTTTCTTCCGCCTTTTTCATCAGCTCTCCGGCGTTTCTGAAAATGTTACCTGAGGATACAGCCAGTTCGTTTATTTCACTTACCATTTCACTTACAATCTGGTTCAGATCTTCTACAGCATTACTTGTATTTTCAATGGCATTCTTCTGTTCGTCAGTTCCGTTTCCGATAGATTTTGCCATGGTTATGTTCTGTTCCATCTGTTTTATTATGGAGTTGATATATTTTTCCTCCACCATGAGAGAATCCTGCAGAATCCTTATATTGTCGGTGCTTCCGGACATTTCGTTTATCATCTCTTTTATAACATGGGATGAATCTTTGATAACAGTAACACCTTTCCCGGTAACTGAATTATTCAGGGCAAGTACCTTTTCGATCTCCTTTATACTCTCTGTTGTAAGAAATGCGAGTTTACCTATTTCATCAGCAACAACCGCAAAGCCCTTCCCGTGATCGCCGGCACGGGCTGCTTCAATACTGGCATTAAGCGAGAGGAGGTTTATTTTGTCAGCAATGTCTATTATAATCGATACAGTATCTGAAATTTTTCCGCTCTGTTCAGCAATTGTGCTCATTGTGCTTTCGACTTCGATGAGCTTTTCATTGGCGAAACTGGTCTTGTCTGCGACATTCTTTATCCCTGTATAGGTTGCGTTGAGATTCGATTTTGTCTCTGTTTTGATATTTTTGAAGTCTTCGATGATTTCATCCATCCGGACGTTTCCATCAATCTGTTCGAGAGTTGTGTTATGTATGTTCTCAGATGAGCCCCGCAATTCCTCAAGGGTTGCTGAGATCTCTTCAAAAGTCGCGGCCTGGTTCTGCATCTTGTCATTGAATTTAACCACGAGGTCGTTTTGTGATTCAACTTCAGCCAGAAGAGATGTCATCTTTTCTTTTATCTCGCTGTTGATATCCTCCATCTGGCTGATTCGCTTATGTATCTCCTTATTCTGGCTTTCCGTGGTATCAACAAAATCATTTATTATCTTTATCCATCTGTATAAAACATAAGAGATAATTGCCATGCTTATTATAAAGAAATATTCCCTTGTGGGGATTACACCATGAAAAATCATACCATTACTGACGACATTGTAAGAGTATTCTGCCCCGCTGTTAAGTGCTATATAGACAAATAATGACCAGATTGCTATTCCTGTTATGGATATTATTTTAAAAAGGCGGCTTTTGAGGTAGAGTGAACTTATAAAAATCATAAAGACAACCACTACAGATGAGTTGTATGATTCCATTGCCATTGTCCATCCGAATTTTCTGGCATAACTGAACTTGGCAAGGAAGGGGATAGCCAATGTTATGAAGGAGATTATCCAGATCAGGGCATTTGATTCTTTATGATTCTTTTTATTCCTATGAATAATAAAAGCCATAGCAATGCAAATGAAGGTGGTGATTATGATGGGTAATAACTCAGTCATGGACACTTTTGCAATTATCTGAAAAGTGATGGCTACCAATAATCCCATTGTAAGGGAGATTAAATATGTTAAAGACATTCTTATATGAAGAGATTCTCTGGCCGTGTAGTTCATAATTATCGCTTCCTTTAATGCTTGTTTTTAGGCAGATTCTTGGAGAGTTAAAAAAACTGTCAATTATCAAATTCCGGGGGGATTCGGAGAAAAAAAATACAGCCCGGGGTGGGCTGCTTAAAGTTTGCCGGTTCTTTTTTATGAGGATTTGATTGAGTTATACAAAAATAGTAAACTATCTCTGTATAAGGTGTGTGTTGTACTTAACATACTTATTAAATACCAGTATAGTCAATAGCTTTTGTAAATTTTTTTTAAAAAAATTGTACAGCCTGTAAATTAAATAACGTCTTTTCATTGATAAGAATAATAATATGGCACTATTAACTTATGACAAGAAGATTTCTTACCCTGAAAATTGTCAAATCTAATAAATGGGAAATGTAAAAAATTTTAAAAAAGTTTACTGTAATGAAACATTTCTTTTTATAGTGTCTATTTTAATAGGGGAAAAGCAGAATTTTATGAATTTTTTTTAAAATTTTTAAAAATTTTTTCTATCAAGGAGAAAGAGTAATTATAAAAAAAGAGACTTAACACGTTAATAAAAAAGAAAAAGAATGCCAGGAAATGGCTTATTTTTTTATAGACTTTTTTAAAAAAAATTCTGAATAATTTTTTAATCAAAAAAGAGATGATATTCAAATGAAAAAATTTTATATACTTTTTTTTATAATGCTATGTTTCGTTGACGGTACTCTTCGTGCGGAATCTGTTTTTTCAGGGAATGTTTCAACAGTTGACCCCCGAAGCGGATTTAACGCCTTAAGAAGCCCGGCATTGATGTCATTCAGGCGCAGCAATGACTGTTCCCTAAGCTACCAGTATTCTTATCTTACGGATTACAGGGCTGATTCGGATGTTAAAGTCGGGGGAGCTGCATTTGATTCGGAAATTGAGAATGAAGTGATTTATAACGGCATCTTTTCATTTTCAAATGTAAACCATTCAGGAAAGAATTCCTTCGGAATCGGCATAACAGACGGGAGTGACGGCCAGATGCGATTCAGCAGCAGCGAAATTGAATTGAGTAGCCAGTCGGGTTCCAGGTTTGCTGAAAAGACAGATGAAGAAATGTTAGGTTTTACAGTTAAACTTTCATATTCATACAGAATTGACAGCAAAGAGGCTTTTGGCATTCAGCTGGAACTTGCTGCTTCCGATAAGTCTTCTGATAAAAATTCAAAGTCCTATTCATCAGGTCTGCTTGTTGAAGATAAAGATGTGGAATCGGAGCAGAACAGAATTGCAGCGGGCCTGGTGCTGGGTTATTTTTATACAGATAAAAAATATGAATTCGGGGCGGGTTTTAAAACCGGACGTTACGGCTATGAGAACAGGGAATATACATTTACAAATAATTATGCCCCTGCTGAGAATCATGCTGAAATTTCTAATTATATTGTAAGGGACGAAGGGATAGGAATGATTGCCGGTTTCAGTTTAAAACCGGAAGGCAGGTTATCTTTTGCGTTTGAAGCAGGCGGAGTGTTGCCATATACAAATGAAGAGAAGAAGTGTAACGAGGACTCAATTGATCTTGATAAAAAGAAGAATGATGTAAACGTTAAATATGCATTAATTTTAAAAGGGGGTGCAACCTGGAGAGCGGGCAGTTATGTTACTCTTGGTGCAGGTGGAAGCTATCTGAGATATAATGCTGAATCAATGAATGCTGACAATGTGCAGGAAGCATTTCAAAGAATAAATATTTATCAGTTAACCGCAGGTGCTGAAATTAAGTTTGCAGAGGATTATAATCTTCTCACCGGTATCGGCTACAGTTATACTTCAGCTGAGTTGAAAAATGAGACCTCATCACTAACGATGGCATTGAAACCTCAAAGTCATAATGTCAGTTTTATAGCCGGTATTACAATGATGTATTGATAAAACAGCCGGGGTTGAGTCCCCGGCCGCTGTTATTGAATTTTTTATAATATTTTTCAGAAATAATCCGGAAGTATTGCCTTAAGTTTTTTGATTGTATCAGGGTTCCTTTTCTCAGGAGCAGTGATTACAGCATACTTCGCAGCTTCATGGCATCCGCAACCTCTCCCGTTATCAAGTTTTTTCGCAAGTGCTTTCACAAGTTTTTTGGCGTTGGCAGAGTTCGTATTCATGTTGTTTACTACCATCTCAACTGTAACATCCTCTTCGCTTTCGTGCCAGCAGTCGTAGTCAGTGCTCATGCATATAACCGCGTAACAGATTTCAGCTTCCCGTGCAAGCTTGGCCTCCGGGATTGTACTCATGTTGATTACTCCCGCTCCCCATGATCTGTAAAGATTACTCTCCGCCCTTGTTGAAAAAGCGGGGCCCTCCATGCATACAAGTGTCTGCTTTGTGTGCATTTTCAGTCCAAGTTCTTTTGCAGCAGGGAGGATAATATCCTGAAGTCTTTGGCAGAATGGATCGGCAAATCCCACATGGCCCACTACTCCATCTTCAAAAAAAGTTGATGGCCTTATACCCTTTGTCCTGTCTATAATCTGGTCCGGAAGCACAAAGTCCATTGGCGGGATCTCCTCTTTAAGACTACCCACAGCGGAGAACGCCACAATCTCCTCAACTCCGATCATCTTTAGAGCAGCGATATTCGCCCTGAAATTAAGCTGGTGCGGTGCGTGAACATGTCCCCTGCCGTGTCTAGGGAGAAAAGCGGCCGTTGCTCCATCTATATCCACGATGTCGATTTTGTCAGAGGGCTTTCCCCACGGTGTTTCTATGTCAACCTGTTCGATTAGTTTAGCTCCCTCTATATCGTAGAGGCCTGAACCGCCGATAAATGCAATTTTAGCTTTTTTCACGAGTTTCCTCCGGTAACTGTTGAAAGAATTATGCAGATTTAAATTTATATTGATGAAATGAAAAGCATTTTTTGTTTTATGCAGAGAAGATTACTCCTGCTTGCGGACAGATGTTTTTTTCCATGGCCTGATCACAGATACTATAACCATGAAAAGAAGAAAAAGAACCTGTAGTGTACCCCACAGCTTGATGTTTGAAGAACTGTTTATAAAGGCTGAGTCCGTGAGAGCGGAGCCTCTGAGTTTCATAGCTATGTCAACATTCCCGTTCAGCCATGGCCCCAGTGCGAAAGTGCCGAAGAGTATCTGGGCAACAGTGAGAATCCATTTAACTGTGAGCCACCTCTGTCTGAAAAATCCCCAGTTTGTCCAGATTGAGTAGATGAGTCCTGTAAAAAGGGAGCCAAGTGCGCCGGGTATTATGATAAAATCATCGATTACCTGCATTGAGCGATACTTCATGTAGATATCATCAGGAATAAGGGGCTGCGCGAGAAACATCAGGCTTATTAGGCCTATACCTCCGCCGATCCAGGATACGAAAAAAAAGATGTGTATTATTTTAAGAATGCGGATCTGTTTTGAATTCAGCTTTTTCATAGAATAATAAGGAAAGGGAATAATTTATTAGTCAATAAATTATTTATAATCTGAACAGATTGCCTCTTCGCGTAGTATATCCTGCGATGTACTGAGCTGTGCCGAAGTGAGCTTGCCGAAGGGCTCTGCGCAATGAACAGAAAGAACTAATTCAATAGTCAGCTGCAATAATACGGGTAAAATTAATTACCCGTATTATTACTGTTTTGAATTAGTCCACAATTTCCAGTTCATCTTCATCCTCTTCTGACTCTTTTTCCTCCTCCGGAACAGGCTTATAGATTAAAGCTGCTGCAATACCTGCTAAAATAAATTCAACAAGTCCATAGCCGAACCATTGAATAACCAGGGAGAGAGGTAGAGGATAAACAATATACTGATAAATGGACCCTATACCGGTAGTAATAAGGAACATCATTATACCAAAACGTATGCCCTCCGGAATGCCCCTGTCCTCATAACCCTTTATAAAAACAAATATCAGAAGAAAAGAGAAGATAAAAGTTGCAGGATACATAATCCACATTAAAGACATCATGTCCGGTCTCCATACCCCGGGCATGGACATGTAATGGTCACCAAGGATAACATTATGTATAATAAAATCGCATACTGTGAAAATCAGAAATATGGCCAGTCCACCCGCAATAAATCTTTTAGTATTTTTATTAAACCACGCACTGTTTCTGTTCATGTTAAACCTCCATTATTATACAAAGTGTTTTCAGACCTTTCTCTTATCATATAACATCTGTTTAGAAAATAAATTGATTCTATGGAAAAGCCAAATTAATGATGTATTGTATATTTTTTTTGTGGAGAAAAAAGGTTTAATGGCGGATTTTTAATCAGAGATATATCAGGAGGTTTCTGCGCACCCGAAATTATTTTAATTGCCGGGGACGCAGAAAAAATTTTAAAAAGCTTCTTCCTTCATTTTTATCGCAGAGAGATCACTGTTTTCAATGCATTCCTTCAGTGCAATGGCCTGCGGCAGTACATTTGTTATAAAGAATGTCGCTGTAAGTATTTTACTGCTGTAGAATGCTGCTTCATTATTCTCTTCTATGAGTTGTTTAAACTCAGGCGAATTCCTTTCTATGTTTTTTTCTGATGCGATTTCTGAAAGCCTGCTGTCAGCAATTCCCGCCTGCCAGTAGAGGAGCCATGCTGATATTACATTTCCGGTAAGTGTAAGGAACGGATAACAGTTTACAACCGGGACCATGAATTTTTTATCCTTCACACAGTTTGTGAAGAATTCTGCGGTGTCTGCAAGGGTAGTAATGGCATTGTTCATCTTTTCGCTGATTTGTCTGAGGTTTTCAGAAGCCCTGTATTTCTGAAGAGTGGAACTCATCTCACTTATAAGGTTTTTAAAATTCTTTCCGCCTTCATGATTGAGTTTTCTCAGAACTAAATCCATTGCCTGTATTCCATTAGTCCCCTCGTATATTGAGCCTATTTTCATGTCACGGAGAAACTGCTCCATTGGATAATCTTTACAGTATCCGTAACCTCCGTAAACCTGCATGGCATTCTCGGTTATCCTGAAACCTGTATCAGTGCCGTAAGCCTTAAGAACCGGGACCATGAATTCCATAATCCCGTGCCATTTTTCCGCGTCTTTATCAGCTATGGCTTTCTTCATATCAATAGCGTATGCGCATAGGAGAACCATCGCGCGGAGAGCCTCAACGTGTGATTTCATCCAGAGGAGCATCCGCCTTACATCGGGATGATTGATGATTGCAACAGAGGTTGCGTCGGGATTCATCATTGATAGAAGCGATTTCCCCTGTACGCGGTCTTTAGCGTATGCAAGGGCATGGTGATATGCAGCAGATCCGGTACTGAGTCCCTGTATCCCCATATTGATCCTCTCTTCGATCATCATGTTGAACATGATCTTCATCCCCTGTCTCTCGCTGCCGAGAAGTTCGGCGTAGCAGTCGTCATTGTCTCCGAAACTCATGGAACATGTGGCGTTACCCATAAGTCCCATCTTGTGCTCGATTCCTGTTATTGTATAATCATTTCTTCTTCCCAGGGTTCCGTCATCATTTACAAGATATTTCGGGACAAGAAATATCGATATTCCCCCCGTGCCGGCGGGGTCACCTTCAATTCTGGCAAGGAGGGGGTGAACTATATTTTCGAACATGTCGCAGTCACCGCCGGATATGAATATCTTCTGTCCTTTTATGCGGAATGTGCCGTCGGGCTGCCTGATTGCCTTTGTTTTAAGGGCTCCCACATCGGAACCGGCATCAGGCTCTGTAAGGGCCATTGTTCCGCCATACCTGCATTCAAGCATGGCGTACATATATTTTTTTTTCTGCTCCTCTGTCCCGTAATCGCGTATGAGGTGTGACGCGCCAACAGCACCGCCGGAGTACATGAAATAAGCCATGTGGCAGAGAAAATTTTCCTGCGCTGCTACTTCGACAACATAAGGGAGCCCCTGTCCGCCGATCTCCTGAGGCGCTGCTATGGTGAACCAGCCCCCCTCTGCCATAATTTTCTGTAAATCGTGATAGCATTTCGGGACGTACACCTCACCATTGATCAGTGAAGCCCCCTCCCTGTCGGCCTCTGTCATTCTCGGGAGAACCTCTTTTTCTCCAAGCTTCTGCGCCATATCCAGTGTCATATCAAAAACATCGCGGGAGAACTCTCCGAATTTTGCTGTTTCAAAGAGAGAATCTGCACCGAGCATTTCATAAAGCACAAAGTCCTGGTCTCTCCTGTTTGTCGTAAGAGTCATGATAATTCCTCCTCAGTTATTCGTAGACTTTTTCTTCAGTTTCATGGGCAGAGACAGCGTCAAGTTCAACGTCACGCGTGCTGCTTTTCTCTTTATTTTTTTCATATTCCTTGTACCATTCAGTCTGGATGATTGACTGCATGATTTCGTTAGTTCCAACCCAGATCATGGAGAGACGGATATCACGGAGAATTCTTTCTATAGGGAAAACATTAGTGTAGCCGATACCACCCATCACCTGCATGCAGTTATTTACAACCTGCCATGAACTCTCAGTTATAAATTTTTTTGTCTGGGAAACCATTCTTCTTATTCTGCCTGCGGATACTTTGCCTGAATCAATTGCCAGAGCTGTAGTGTAAGCCATTCCTCTCATGGCATCCATGGTCATTGCGCAGTCGGCAATTTTAAACCCCACGGCCTGAAAGTTCATTATAGGCTGATTGAAAGCTTTTCTTCGTGAAGTGTATGATGTTGCAATTTCCAGTGCCGGGCGCACAGAACCTATGGTCATTGCTGCTGTACCGAGCCTTTCGGGGACCATGTTGGTCATAAAAACTTCAAAACCGTTATTGATGCCATTAAGCGCATATCTTTCGGGTACTCGCACTTCATCAAGTATAAGTCTTCCGGCGCCTCCGCCGCGTACTCCCATGAGGCCGTATATATATTTTGATTCAACACCTTTTGTGCGTGGAACCATGAAGCATGTCATTCTTTTGTGAGGAGGCGCACCCGGATCTGTAACAGCGTAAACCATGAACCAGTCCGCTCCCTCTGCACCAACGATAAAGCGTTTCTGTCCGCTGATGATCCAGTCGCTCCCGTCTTTGCGGGCTTTTGTCGTAGCGCCGAAAAAGTCTGAACCTCCGCGCGGCTCAGTGAGGCACTCGGCAGCGAATGTCTCCCCTTTCAGGAGCGGGACAACTATACTCTGTTTCAGCTCTTCAGATCCGTATTTGACTACTGCTTCGCAGACTATGTCGGCGCCCACTCCCCAGATACATGCAAGAGAGTAGCTGGCTACCCCGATCTCCTCAGCAACAAGAGTATCTTCCACCCATCCGAGTCCCCTTCCGCCATATTCTTTCGGGAGCCTTATGCCGAGCAGGTTCCGTCTTCCGCACTCTATGAGGTATTCCCTGGGGAACTGAATCTCCTCTGCGTCCATGGCGAGAATCATCTCCCGCGGAACCCATTTTGTGAAATCACGCGCCTCATCTCTGATTTTTAACTGTTCATCTGTCATGGTGAAGTCAAACATGCGAGCCCCCTTTTGTTGTTAAACTTAAAGTTAACTTTAAGTTTAACAACAAAAATGTCAAATATTAATTTATGAAACTTTTATTATAAATCAGTATTTCTTCCTCAAGTTATTCCGGGAAATGTACTATTGCCTTCACCACCGAAGGGGTGGAGGTATATAATTCATCATTATATATTTATGGTACCTTCAGGAATTATTACTGATCGTTAATAATATATTTGCCTTATTTTAATTATGAACTATGTGAATATAAAGAATTTTTTTAAATATGATGCAGTTATATTTAATAATTTTTTAGTTAATACTTTAATTATAAAAATATATTTGACATTTTATATGTTTTTATGTTTTAATCCTGTATAAAGGGAAGAATTTTTTGTTAGTTCAAAATAGATATATAAAAACATACAAAAGCCGGAAACAGTCAAACTCTAGCCAGCCGTACAACTATAGAAATCTTATTTAATGGGGGGACTTATGGGCCTGAATAAACTTGTGGATTCAAGAGACCAGCGCTTTGTACTTTTTGAACTACTGGGTCTTGACCAGCTGTCGCAGACACAAAAATATGCGGATTTTGACAGGGATACTTATGAAGCTACTCTTGAACTGGCGGAACAGATTGCTGTAGCGCAGGTATATCCTTTTAATGGTGAAGCGGATAAAGCCGGTGTTAAATACGATCCGAAAACAAAAAACGTAGCAGTTCCGGAACCGTATAAACCTGCAATAGCAGCTTTTAATGAAGCAGGATTCCCCGGGCTGTCACTTGAGCCTGAAATCGGCGGCATGGGTATGCCTGTAACAATGACAATAGCATGTAACGAGCTTTTTAATGCGGGATCAATTGCCTGGAATATGTTTACAATCCTGAGCGGCGGGGCTCTTGGCCTGATTAAAAATTTCTATTTCGGCGCGGACAGGGATATTATCATTGAAAAAATGATAACCGGGCAGTGGAGCGGTACGATGTGTCTTACTGAGCCTGATGCGGGTTCTGACGTTGGTGCACTTAAGACAAAAGCATTTAAGCAGGCTGACGGCAGTTATAAAATTGTCGGGCAGAAGATTTTCATCTCTGCCGGTGAGAATGATATTTATGAAAACATTATACACCCGGTACTTGCAAGGATCGAAGGTGACCCGGCAGGTACAAAGGGAATTTCAATATTTATGGTGCCCAAGTATCACATCAAACCTGATGGCGCGCTCGGTAAAAAGAATGATGTGGTTTGCACAGGTGTTGAGCACAAGATGGGTATTCATGGATCACCAACATGTTCACTGAGTTTTGGTGATAATAATGAGTGTATAGGCTGGCTCATGGGCAAAGAGCGTGAAGGTATGAAAATAATGTTTCAGATGATGAACGAGGCAAGGCTGCAGTGTTCAAACCAGGCACTTGCGCTTTCAAGTTCAGCCTATCTCCATGCAGTAAGCTACGCGAAGAATAGAAAACAGATGCCCCATGTTATGAAGATCCAGGATCCGGGCGCTCCCTCTGTAGCAATTATTGAACATCCGGATGTTAAGAGAATGCTTCTGCTGCAGAAAGCCAATGTTGAGGCCATGAGGATGGCTACTTATTTAACAAGCTACAGTATTGACGTTGCCCATTCAAGTGAAGGGGAGAAAGCGAAAGAAGCTGAAGCGATAGTTGAATTCATGACTCCTATCTGCAAAGCGGGAAACTCTGACCTTGCGTGGGAAATGACATCCGAGGCAATCCAGGTTTACGGCGGATACGGTTTCTGCTGTGACTACCCGGTTGAACAGCTTGCAAGGGATGCGAAGATACTCTCTCTTTACGAAGGTACAAACGGAATTCAGTCAATAGATCTCATAACCAGAAAACTGCTTATGAACAGGGAGCAGTATAATTATAATGTATTCAAGAAGAGAATACAGAAGACCATTGAAGATGCAAAGGGGGTTGTGGATTACAAGTACATATCCCCACTTGTGCGCGGAATAGACAAGATGGATGAACTCATCGATGTTCTTATGAAAAATCTCGCTTCAGGAAGGCTGATGCAGATATTCATAAGTGCTACTCCGGTACGTCAGGCAATGACAATGCTTGCACACGCCTGGCTGCACCTCTGGAGTATGACAATCTGCAATAAAAAGATGAAGGAGCTTGTTGGATCTTTAAAAGGGGAGGAAAGGGATAAATTTATCCATGAGAATAATGAAGCTGCTTTCTACTCAGGAAAAGTATTATCCTCTCAGTATTATGTCGGGGCGTACTTCCAGAATTATTTCGGTAAGGTTGAGTCTATACTTGCTGAAGAGACTGCGATAATAAAATCTACAGACGCTATATTTACAGGTGCGCCTGAAGAATAAAAACCAGACTGAATTTAAGACAAAAAAAGGCTCTCCATCCGGAGGGCCTTTTTTATATCAGTGAATTTCTTGCAAAGGAGGTTATTATTTCATCTCTCAGTGCGGAGAGTTCAGGCCTGTCTTTATCTCTCAACTCAATGCGTATTGCGATTACTTCGATTAGCCTCATTATATCAAATTCAGATATCGGTATGATGTATTCACCATCCTGTTCTGCAGCTGATGAGAGTATTTCCATGAGATCTTCTTTATCCGCAGCAAGTTTTTTCATCCGGCTGTAGCCTTCGGGCGATAAACGGAGAGTTGTTGCTTCCTGTTTTTTTTCGCGAAGTTTCTGCTTAACGGAATTAATGTAAGCCGGGCTTTTGCGCCAGTTCTGAATAACTCCCTCTGTTCCGCAGATATCGCAGGACCAGTGTAGTTCGTTGGGGATATCTGTGAGAAGCACTGTTATCTCTCCGCTGCAGGGGATTCCTGTGAAATCACTGCATTTCATTCCCGAGCCGTGAATAATACCCCTGGCTGATTCTGAAGAGAGATTTATAAGTGTTTCACTCCTCTTTAAAAGATTCTCTTCTGTAGCAGAGAGATCTTTTTTTGGAGTTCCAAAACGCGTAAAGCTTTCTATGTTTATTGAGCTTCCCATATATTTATGGGGACAAATGTATTATTTTTTTGTCACTAAAAATATTACAAAAAAACAAAAAAACGCTGACCGATCGCCCAGAGCTGAAATAAAAAAAGTTTCAGATGAAGTGTATGTTTAATTCTGTATCCACTGCATCGCGTACCTGTTCAGTTCCGCGTTATTCTGAAGGTTCAGTTTTTCTTTTATACGCTCCCTGTATGTGGAAATTGTGTTTGTGCTTACTGAGAGCACCTCTGCTATATTTCTGTTGGTCATCCCTTTTCCTATCAGGTTGAAAACTTCAAATTCCCTTTCACTGAGTTTTTCAACAGGGGAGGAGTTGAAATTCTGCCCTCCGGTAATTGATCTTTCCAGGAAATGGTCAATCATTGTGTCACATATGTATATTTTTCCCTGAAGCACTCTGCGGATTGCTTCAATTACTTTGCCTGTAGCTTCACGTTTGGTCATGTATCCCCGTGCGCCTGCTTTGAGAACACGGTCAGCAAAGATCAGCTCCTCGTGCATTGATAGAATAAGTACAGGGAGAGAGGGGAAGGTTTTTTTGATCTCCTTGGTCAGCTCAATGCCGCAGCTGTCCTTAAGTGTAATGTCAACTATGACAAGATCGGGATTGTTGTCTTTCAGGTACTTAAGGCACTCATTGGAGTTTTCGCATCCCCCGACAACGCACATATCCTCTTCCTTGTTTATCAGCTGGGAGATGCCGTCTCTGAAGATAGGGTGATCCTCAACTATAAATATTTTATTCTTCCTGCTGCTTTTGAGCATACCTTCCGCCATAAAAGATCCTCCCTTCGTCTTTTAAAATGTCTATTGGAATATTAACTGATATTATAGTTCCCGTTGGCCTGTTCTTCTGTACCTGGAAAGTCCCGTCAATTATCTCTGTCCTGTACTTCATGATCTTAAGTCCCATGCCGCCGGTTTTTTCTTCATCGTCATCTGTTACTTTCTGTTTTTTTATCCCTGTACCGTTATCTTCAACTGAGAGTACAAGGTGATCTCCGGATTTTCCCAGTGTAACAAGTACAGTGGTCCCCCCGGAATACTTCGCTGCATTAAATACCGCTTCCTGCGCTATATAATACAGGTTTGTGGCAAGGTTGGGGTCCTCAATAATAATTGATTCATCACAGCTGAATTTTCCATCAATCCCATAGATAGTTCTTATAAGTTTAAGAAGGTTTATTATCGGTGTCTGTATACCGGTAGATTCGAGGTCAATTGGACAGAGGCCCCGGGCAAGCCTGTGAGTTTTTGTTATTGCCTTGTTTATAAGCACTGCAATCTTCTCCGCTTCATCAGCTTCCGGGAGGTTCAGTTTTTTAAGGCTTGTTGAGAGCACCTGTGTCAGCGCCTCTATGCCGATGAGATGCGGGTTAAGATCATCATGGAGATCACGGCTTACCTGCTGCCTGATTCTTTCGGAAATGAGTATGATCTCTTTTTCCAGCCGTTTACGTTCTGTTATGTTCCTGGCAATCACAAGCATCCCCGGGTGGTCATTATCAAGTTTTATGGGGCTTGATATGGTTTCGAGTAAAAGCATATCCCCCGCGCTGTTTAAAACCTCAACACGGTTTTTAAAGCTTCTATTCTCTTTTGTGGCCTCTTCAATGGCCTGCCAGGGGGGGCGGAGTTCGCTTGTGCGGTAGAGTATATCTTTTATGTTAATCTTTTTTACCACGTGCTTCCCGAGACCGAAATTATCGTATCCCGATGAGTTCATGTAGTTGATAATGCCGTTCTCATCATATATGATTATTATATCCTTCGCGTTTTCCGCGACAAGCCTGTATCTCTCCTCGCTTGATTTTAACGCATCCTGCGCATTTTTTGTTTCGGTAATATCATTGAAAAAAAGGAGTACAGCGGGTTTCTCGCTCCAGATTGTAAGCACTGAGTTAATCTGGAACCACCTCTCCTGTTTTAATGTATCAATTATTTTCACGGGGAATAGCGTATATTTTTCATTCCCCTCCAGCCTGTGGTGATATTCGTTCCGTACAGCTTCCTTGAAGTCGGAATGTACAAGCTTATAGAATTTTTTATTCAGTATCTGTTCTTCTGTGTATCCTGTAATCTCGCAGAGTTTGGGGTTCACATAGCGGACAAGCTCATCCTGGATTATCGCAATTGCCTCTTTCGTATTTTCCACAAGGAGCCTGTAGTTCTGCTGCGTGGCAACCAGCATCTCTTCAGCCTTATGGATCTCGGTGAGGTCTATAATTGAAGCAACACTCCTCTTCGTGCCGGGGATCATGGTGATTGTCATGAAAGCGTTATGGTAGCGGCCGAATTTATCGATAAGGCGGAATTCGAAGTTCATGGGAAGATCCGCAATCTTGCGGCGAAGTTCGTGATTCTTTTCGAGCTTGATCCTGTCTTCAGGTGCAATAAATTCAGTCCACTGTTTCTTCCCTTCGATTTCATGGCGGGAGTAGCCTGAAATTTTCTCAACTTCACCGTTTATAAGTGATATGGTTTTATCCTCATCAATGAAGAGCATGGCGGTCCCTGTTGATTCGAACAGGGCCATATATTCGATTTCAGATTTTTTCAGCTGTTCCTCGGCAATCTTTCTTTTTGTTATATCCTTGATGAAAGCCTGAATGCCGTCTTTACCGTTAAAGTTGAAGTAGGTGGAGGATATTTCAATATCAATGATATTACCGTCAAGGGCGATGAGCTTATCTTCATTTGATATATAGTTCTTCCGGTTTTCTATTACAAGATCAATTACCTTTTTGAGAGCTTTCCGGCTTTCCGGGAGTACAAGGCTGAACACATCTTTGCCGATTATATCTTCCGGCTTCTTAGCTTTGAGCATCTGTAAAGCTGTGTTGTTGGCGAAGATGATTTTTTCGTCAACATAAACAAATATGGCCTCGGGTGATGAATGAACCATATCCATATAGTTTTTTCCTGATAACTTCAGGGATGAATTTTTACGGTTGTCTGTTTTTATTTTATTCATGTTTTAAAGTTTGAACCGGAAACGTGATAGTTTATCAGCCGGAATAACTGTATGATATATTATTACTTTAGTCAAGCTAAAGTTTTTGCAGTTTTTTTTAATTGCCACTAAAATCAATTTTTGTTTATAATAATCCTGATTTTTTATATACAAGCCGGAAAAACAACAATTAAGTTGCCATATTTGGCATATTAAATTACATTTTGTTAAATAATGATTACCGGGGGGTAAAATGGATGTAAAGAGTATTTATCCTGAATTGTCAGAAATACCTCAGGAGTATAAAGTTGATTTTATTAACCAGACTGAATTCCTGATTAATGGAGAGATAAGGCACTGGTCTGGAAATTTTCAGAAAGTATTGTCCCCCATATATCTTGAAACAGCGGGAACGACAAAGCAGATTGAACTTGGTGAATACCCCAAGCTGACAGCGGAAGTTGCACTTGAGGCTGTTGCTGCTGCTGAACGTGCTTTTGACAGCGGACGCGGGATCTGGCCCACCATGAGTGTCCGCCAGAGGATTAAACATGTGGAGGAATTTACCCTCCGCATGCAGGAAAACAAGGGCGATGTTGTAAAACTTCTAATGTGGGAGATCGGGAAATCGTACAAAGATTCTGTGAAGGAGTTCGATAGAACAGTTCAGTATATTAAAGATACAATTGAAGCAATGAAGGATCTGGACAGGAAAAGTTCGAGGTTCGAGATGGAAGAGGGAGTTATCGGTCAGATCAGACGTTCCCCCCTTGGTGTTGTGCTCTGCATGGGGCCTTTCAACTATCCGCTTAACGAGACTTATGCGACACTTATCCCCGCACTGATTACGGGAAACGCCGTAATTTTTAAACCGCCGAAACTTGGGGTACTCCTGCACAGGCCGCTGCTTGAGGCTTTTCAGAAATCTTTCCCGGCTGGAGTAGTTAATACAATATACGGAGACGGCGAGGAGGTTGTACAGCCTATCATGAAGAGCGGCAGGGTGAATGTTCTCGCATTTATCGGTTCGAGCCGTGTCGCGGATATCATCAAGCAGGCACATCCCTATCCGCACAGGCTCAGGAGTGTCCTTGGGCTGGAGGCGAAAAACAGCGCCATAGTACTGCCTGATGCTCCACTTGATATAGCAATCAGTGAAATTTTGACCGGCACACTGTCATATAACGGGCAGAGGTGTACAGCACTGAAGATGCTTTTTGTGCATGATTCGATATTTCCGGAGTTTATGAATCTTTTCAGTCAGTCACTTAAAAAACTTAAACTCGGTATGCCATGGGAGGATGCGGTTGACATAACTCCTCTCCCTGAAGAGGGGAAAGCAGAGTATCTTGACTCCCTTGTCCAGGAGGCTGTTTCAAAAGGAGCCAGGGTAATGAATGAACATGGCGGCAAGTACCATGGAAATCTTTATTACCCGGCAGTGGTGTACCCTGTAAACAGCAGTATGAAACTATATCATGTTGAGCAGTTCGGTCCTGTTATCCCTGTTGCGACATTCAGGGATATAAGCGAGCCCCTTAATTATGTAATTGAGTCAACATACGGGCAGCAGGTGAGTATCTTCGGCCGTGATTCAGGTAAGATTGCAAAGCTTGTTGATCCACTTGTTAACCAGGTTGCGCGAGTAAATATAAACTGCCAGTGCCAGAGGGGGCCTGATAAGTTCCCGTTTACAGGGAGGAAGGATTCAGCTGAGGGGACTCTTTCAGTGTCAGATGCTCTCAGAGTGTTTACCATAAGATCCCTCGTTGCAGCAAAGGAGAACAATATCAATAAGGAAATAATAACAGAGATTGTAAGGGAGAATAAGTCTAATTTTCTCTCAACTGATTTTATATTCTAATTCAGATGATGATAAAATTCTGAATTCTTATTTGTATTGATTTAAGAAAAATTCCTATTACAGGATATGATTTTTTGCGGTCCCATGGCTGATTTATTCACATCAGGCAGGTATGATCGCGCTGTATGTATCGGGAAAGCGGGCTTTTTACAGTCGTAACTTTAACACATGAATCTGTCTGCTATATCGTTAAAATCGCTGTAAAAATCTTCAATCCTTTTTATATCTTTTTTCAGAGAGCCGGGCTCTAAATATCCGTAGAATCTATATGATTCAATTACCTGAACTCCCAGCGCAGCAAGAGGCATCTCCATAGCCTCTATGGTAAAACCGAAATCTTCTTTTGACAATTGTTCTCCTATACCAAACAGAACAGCCTTTATCCCCTTTGATGTCAGTCTGCTTGAAAATCCGCGGGGATGGTCATCCGTAAAATCATAGAAGCAGTAAAGTCTGTCAATGAAAGCCTTCATAAGCGCTGTTATATTATAGTTATGAACCGGCGATCCGAGAACCCAGAGATCTGTATTTGCGAGAAGATCGTAATAGCGCGTGAGATCGTCATTCAGTCCGGTGCAGATTTTATCCTTTCTGCATCTTTCACATCCGGTACATGTGGAAAAACTGATTTCTGAAAGATTGAGAATATCTGTTGTAAAACCTTTACTGTCAAGAATCTCTGATATAGTGCGGCAGATGAACCCGGTGTTGCCGTTTTTTCTCGGGCTTCCGTTTATAATTATACTTTTCATTTATTAAAATTCCGCCTTGGATAATTTTATCGGATACAAAGATGTCCAGGTATTCAGATTCCCGGTTTGAGCACAGGTAATTATGTTTTTTCAATATAACCTTTGCAAATTCAGCATTTATTTTATATCTTAAACAGGTGGTAGTCAACAATTAAGATCTTTTTTTGACAATGAGTGAATGAAGTATATCTGAACCTGTAAAATATTCAGCGGAATTATGATTAAAAATGTTCCTGATTAATTAAATCATTTAAAAGGAGTGCCTGATTATGAAGTATGAAACAATAATATACGAGAAAAAAGAACATACAGGTATAATAAGACTGAACAGGCCGGAACGGATGAACGCCGTATCTGAAGAGATGTATTCTGAACTTATTGAACTCCTTGATAAACTGGAGACAGAGGATGATCTGAGGGCCCTGGTGCTCACAGGATCTGTAAGAGTTAAAGATGGAGTTGAAAAGCAGGCCTTCTGCGCCGGCGCCGATTTGAAAAAACATGCATCCGGAGAGAGGGATCGTAAGAGTAAACGTGAATATATATATCTTGCTCACAAAGCTAATCTTAATATCTGTACTTTCCACAAACCGGTAATAGCCGCAGTGAATGGCGCGGCAAGGGGTGCAGGAGCTGAGATGGCACTGGACTGCGATTTTATATTCATGGCAGATGATGCTTCAATTGCGTTTCCGGAGATCGGTCTGGGTACCTTTGTCGGCGGAGGGGTGACAAAGCTCCTCCCTGAGAGAATCGGAATAAAGAAGGCAAGGGATCTGATTTATACAGGAAGAGTCCTTAAGGGTACTGAGGCAGTAGAGTACGGCCTTGCGGATGCTTCGTTCCCTGTTGATAAACTCCTTCCCCGGACACTTGAATTTGCTGAGCTTATAGCCTCCCGGGCCCCGGTATCCGTATCTCTTGCGAAGAGACACCTGCGGCTCTCTGTGGACAGGGATATTGAAACTGTTCTTGAAATGGAGGCGGAGGCAATACTTCAATGCATGGAAACATGGGACTGGAAAGAGGGGATTGACGCGTTCAATGAAAAAAGAAAACCATTATACAGGGGGAGATAGATGAATAATATTCAGCTTCGGGAAATTTTTTATGCCCAGTCTGTTGCAATTGTCGGAGCATCTGTAAATGAAACCAAGAGGGGGTACAGGGCTGTTGCAACACTGCTCCGCGACAGGTACGAAGGGAGGATCTATCCTGTTAATCCTAAGTTGAATTCGGTGCTTGGATTAAAATGCTATCATGATATTCTTGAGATACATGAAGATGTAGATATAGCACTTATTACTGTGCCGGGCGAGGCGGTTCCGGATATTCTGGAAAAGTGCGGGAAAAAAAATGTAAAAGGGGCTGTTATTATTTCGGGAGGGTTTGGAGAGCTCGGAGCAAAGGGGAAACAGAAGGAGAGGGAGATATCGGAGACAGCGGAAAAATTTAATATCAGAATTATCGGCCCTAATACTTCAGGAATGATCTCCCTTTATAATAAGCTTAACCTTGCAGGGATACCGGACGTGCCTAAAGGAAATATTGCGCTTTTATCTCAGAGCGGAAATGTTGCTCTTCATATAATTACAGAGGCGGGACTCAGGAGCAACGTGGGGTTTTCACATTACGTTGGAGTGGGGAATGAAGCGGATATACGTTTTCATGAGTATCTTAAATATTTCGAAGAGGACTCTCTGACAAAAGCAATTGTGATGTACGTGGAAGGGATGAGGGACGGGAGGAGTTTTCTCCAGCAGGCATATCAGACAACGAGAAAAAAACCGATAGTATTGCTGAAAAGCGGAAGAAGCGCCACAGGTATGAGATCAGCAGGTTCTCATACCGGGTCACTTGCGGGTATTTCCGAGGTCTCACGCACTGCTTTCAAAAGAGCGGGTATTATCACCATTGATAATCTGGACGAGCTCTTCCCTGTCGCTGAGACACTCTCTGAATTACCCCCAATTAACAAAAACAGGGTGGCCATTCTTGCAGATGGAGGGGGACATGCCACAGTGGCCGCAGACATACTCAGTGATTATGGAGTTGACATTCCCCAGCTTGGAGAGAAAACTCAGCAGAGACTTGCCGAGATACTCCCTCCGAACGCATCTTTAAAAAATCCTGTTGATGTGGCAGGTGGTACTGATGAGAATCCGTCACTCTTTGCAGACTGTGCGAAAATTATCTTAAATGATAGCTCTATTGACGGTCTTCTTATTGTAGGTCTGTTCGGGGGATACTCCATACGTTTTGCTGATACTCTGAGGTTTATGGAGGAGGATGCAGCTCACAGAATGGGGAAGCTGGTTAAAAAAGTGGAGAAGCCTATAATTCTGCAGAGTCTGTATGCATTAAAAAATACTCATTCGCTGGAACTTTTAAGATACTACGGGATCCCGGTGTATGAATCTCTCGGAATTGCATGCAAATGTGTTTCATCACTTTCGCAGTACGGGGCATATCTGCACCATACGAAAAAGAGAACGGTGCATTTTGTTTTCAACTGGAGGCAGAAGGCAAAGCCTGAATGTATTGAGATAATAAAAAGAGCGAGAAGCGAAGGGAGGAGAGCCCTGCTTGAAACCGAGGCTAAAGAGATAATAGCAATACACAAAGCCCCGGTATCAGAAGAGAAAATCGCAACTACGGCTGAGCAGGCTGTGAAGCTGGCTAAAAAATTAGGGGGTAAAGTTGTTCTTAAAATTGTATCAAAAGACATACTTCACAAAAGTGATGCCGGAGGAGTAAAGGTTAACCTTGAAACTGAAGAGGAGATACGGGCCGCATTTGATAAAATAATATCCAATGTAAAGGAGTATAAGCCCGATGTGGATATAAAAGGTTGCCTTGTCTCCCCGATGGCTGATAAGGGTGTGGAAATTATTATCGGAACCAAGGTGGATGATCAGTTCGGTCCTGTAATTATGGTGGGCCTCGGGGGAATACTTGTTGAGGTGCTGAAAGATGTGGCGTTCAGAGTTCTCCCCATTACAAGAACTTCGGCAAAAAGTATGCTGTCAGATATTAAGTCAGCTCCCATACTTGACGGTGTAAGAGGGGAACAGCCGGTTGATAAAAATGCCATAGTTAACCTGCTTCTTGTTGTTTCTGAAATTATTGAGTCATACCCTGACATACAGGAGATGGACCTTAATCCTGTTATAGCGAGGAGTGACGGCCTTTCTATTGTGGACGCAAGAATTATACTTAAAGAGGAGGTGCCGGTAAGTGAATAAATGCATAAAGGTTGAATATAAGGGGGATGTGGCTGTGATGGTAATGAATAGGCCGGAAAAGCTGAATCCCCTCGATATAGAAGCGGCCGGGGAGATCCTGAAAGCACTGGATGATATTGAAACCAGGGGAATAAGGGCGCTTCTTATAACCGGTACTGGAAAAGGTTTCAGTGCTGGTGGGGATATTAAGGGGATGCTGGATTCTGTGAATGGCGGCGAACCGGAAAAGTTTATGGATGATCTTACCAGGGATTTATATGCCATCGGACTGAAGCTACGTAAACTCCCGTTCCCTGTTATTGCCGCGGTAAACGGATATGCTGCAGGCGCGGGGATGAATCTGGCTCTATGCTGTGATTATATTATTGCATCGGAAAGCGCAAAGTTCGCTCAGAGTTTTTCAAAGATTGCCTTAATCCCCGGTTTTGGAGGCACACATCTTCTCATCAATCAGCTCCCCTGGCAGAAGGCCTGTGAGATAGCTTTTACAGGTGAACCTTTTACAGCAGAAGAGATGATGAAAATCGGGTTCGTGAATGAAATAGTAACAGGTGATGAACTTCCTGATGCAGCAATGGCTGCTGCAGAGAAGTTCGCCCAGGGGCCTACGCTCACATACGCAAGAACAAAGGAACTTTTTCTTAAAGGGATCGGAGCATCATTCGAAGAACATCTCAATTATGAACGGATGTTTCAGGTGAAATCTGCCGGAACAGGGGATTATGCTGAAGGTGTCCGTGCGCTTAACAGCAAAAGGGAGCCTGAATTTAAAGGGCAATAAAAAAAAGAGATTTTCCGTGTATGAACTGATTCGAAGCGAGGCGAATCATCATATACGGAAAGAATCTCAAAGCCGGTTCTTTTAATTCTAATAGGAGAATTTATGAAGCCTTTTGTGAAGATTCAATATATCTGAATACTTCTGTATTGCCGCAAGCGGATGACATACATCCTCCGCTGCAGCATCCGCATGATACATGTTGTATGGTGTAACGTTCAACACGCCCTTTCCTGATAAGCTCTTCAAGTCCGGTTTCAACCATCTGTTTATCCATCTTCAGGTAGAGGGAGATTTCTGACACAGAAGCTTCCCTGTTTTTCTTCATATAGTTAAGGATTTCAGAAAGCATTATACCTCCTCCCGCACATTGCCGAAGTTCTTTTTACCCATGATATAAAGTATCAGAACAAGTACCCCCATGAGCGCACATGCTGTAAAAATCCATAGAGCGCTATGCCCCTCAGTAATCTGGTAGAAGAGTGTAGCCACAATCCAGGCAAACACTGTGAGATACGCTGACTGGAACACAGCAAGTTTAATCCCGGTCTCCCTGTACATCGCACCGAATGCAGCAACACATGGAAAGTAGAGAAGAATGAAAAGGAGGTAAGCATAAGCCTGTTTAACAGTGAAGTAGCTCCTCATCCTTTCAAAAGTTGTTGTGTCAACCTCCATCTCCTCAGCCATGGCTTCACTGTCTGCTGTATTTTCAAGGACCCCTGTTCCAAGAGGATCTGAAAGTCCGCCGGTTACACCTGAGAGATTTGCAGGGATAGTATCCCATGCTTCCTTAAGGCCCCCTGCAACGCTGAATCCCTTTTCTTCCTCTTCATCTGGAGCTTCTTCACCTACGGCCTTCTCTGGAGAATCACCAGCTGCTATAGTTTTGTTTTCTGCTTCGCTCTTTTCTTTATCTTCTTCCTTCGCTTCGGATTTGTCAGCAGACTCCTCAGCTTTCTGGCTGTAGAGAGAATTGAGTGTGCCTACAACAGCCTCTTTCGCAAAAAGCCCTGTGAATAGTGAAACGCTTGCAGGCCAGTTGTCCTCCCTTACACCCATAGGTACGAATACCGGTGTTATAGCCCTGGCAGATGCCGCAAGAACAGATTTCTCTGTATCTTCATTACCGAAGGAGCCGTCAGTACCGGTGGAGTTCATGATGGCAAGGATAAACACTGCGGTAACAATTACTTTGCTCGCCCTGAGAACGAAAAGTTTCAGCCTGTTCCAGGTATGGATCATTATAGCGCCGGGTCTCGGCATATTGTATAGAGGGAGCTCCATTACAAAATGTGACGCTTCTCCTTTAAACAGAGTCGCTTTCAGGATAAATCCTGTGACAACAGCAAGAGCAATACCTGCCATGTATAAAGAGAATACAATTGTCCCTGAATTCTGAGGAAAAAATGCCGCAGCAAAAAGTACGTACACCGGAAGTTTTGCTCCGCATGACATGAATGGTGTCATGAATATCGTAAGGAACCTGTCCTTTTTTGATTCAAGTGTCCGTGTACCCATTATTGCAGGTACTGTACATCCGAAACCTACAATCATCGGAACAAATGATTTTCCAGGCAGACCTATGCTCCGCATAAACCTGTCCATTACAAAGGCGGCACGGGACATGTAACCCGAGTCCTCAAGTATTGAAAGCATGAGGAACATTGAGAATATTACCGGAATAAAAGTCGCCACTGTCTGAATACCTGAACCGACCCCGTCTGCAAGAATAACTGACATCCATGCCGGTGCGCCCCATGATTCCAGCAGATGCTTCGGAAGTTCCACAACCAGTGTAGCTGCAGCTATATCAAAGAAGTCGATAAACGCGCTGCCGATTGTAACAGCAACCCAGAATATAAGGTACATTACACCAAGAAATATAGGGAGACCTAAAATCCTGTTAAGAACAATTGAATCGAGCCTGTCGGAAATCGCTGACCTGTCACCTTTCTTTGTGATAACATCTTTAGCAAGTCCGTGTATATAGGCGTATCGTGCATCAGCAATTTCGATATCAAGGGATTCATCAAGCTGTCTGGCAAGGTTCGCAATCTGCTCATCGGTTTCGGAACTGCTTTTACTGAATTGAATCCCCGATTTTTCAAGGGAGGTTCTTTCTCCTTCAATAAGTTTTATTGAGAGCCATCTCTTTGCCCATTCATGTCCGGGGAAAACTTTTTCATCATTTCCCCATTCAGCTATGAGAGCTTCAACAGGCTCGGGGTACCTGATGATGACTGAAGGGAATGAGGGATTATTGATCGCCGAAAAAACTGCATCCGCAGCTTTTTTAATGTCACCGCTTTTAATCGCGCTTGTCATGATTACAGGGCAGCCTAAGTGTTTTGAAAGGTGCTCCGGATCAATGCCTGTTTTGTTTTTTTCAGCTATGTCAGCCCTGTTTATAACAACAAGGAGAGGTACACCCATCTCTGCAAGCTGCATTGTGAGGTAGAGGTTACGCTCAAGGTTTGCCGCATCCACAATGTTGACGATAAGGTCAGCTTCACCGCTCAGGAGATAGTCCCTTGCAACTTTTTCATCCTCTGAATGTGCAGAGAGTGAATAAATACCGGGGAGGTCAACAATCAATGCTTCCTCTTCACCGTGCTTCAGTGTCCCCTCTTTTTTTTCCACTGTAACACCGGGCCAGTTACCTATTTTCTGTTTACCGCCGGTGAGCCCGTTAAACAGGGTTGTCTTTCCGCAGTTCGGGTTCCCTGCTATAGCCACTACGGGTGTTTTCATTTTGAAGCCTCCTTCCCGATCTTTTCAATTTTAATGATTTCAGCCTCCACTTTGCGGAGGGTCAGTTTGTATCCAAGGACTTCAATCTCAATGGGATCACCCATTGGAGCCTTTTTGGTAAGTTTAAATTCAGTCCCCTTAGTAAGGCCCATTGAGAGAATCCTCTCCCTGTATGGCCCCGGCTGCTTTTCGTATCCTGTTATTACTCCCCTGTCACCGGGAGCTAACATCGATATTTTTGTCTCTTCTGACATTAGTTTCACCTCTTGTTTGTGAATGATAACTTAATTAGTATAGACTAACTTTTTGCGCAAAAATTAGATGAATAAACATCATTTTTCTCATATTGTGATAAATTATGTGCTGTTCTGATTGAGTTAAAAGGGATATAAACTGATTCTTTATGAGATTTATAACTGTTAATAATCAGGTTAATCCGGTTTTCTTTCTTTTTTATAACACGGAAAAATGCATCAGCGACCCCGGGATTAAACTGCTTTCCGCTATTTATGCGAATATCATGGAGAGCCTCATCAATCGATATTCCCGATCTGTATGTCCGGGATGTTGTCATTGCATCAAAGGAGTCTGCAATTGATATAATAGCAGCACCCAGGGGGATGTCATAGCCCTTAAGTCTGTCAGGGTATCCCATTCCGTCGAATCTTTCATGGTGGTGTCTGATAATTTGTGCCATCATTTCAAAACCTTCAAGATTTTCAAAAATAGAGGCTCCTATCGCTGAATGCTGCTGCATTAAAAAATATTCAGCTTCATTGAGCTTTCCTGTTTTAAGAAGTATACCATCAGGTATTCCAATTTTACCGATATCATGCAGGTGACCGGCAATATGCATATATTCACACTCTTTTGCAGGCATGTTCATTTCATGTGATATCAACTCAGCAATTTCTGAAACCCTCTTGGAATGGCCCGAGGTGTAAAGATCTCTAAGCTCAATGGTTTTAATGAGACCTTCAACAAAACCGTGAAAATCGATATTTCTGAATGACTGCATAAATATTTCCTGACGCTTTATTATATGTCTATTAGTATTAATTAATAATATTAGGCATATCTAACTTTAGAGCCGGAAAGTCAACTTTTTTTTAAGATAATTAATTTAAAAAAAATAATTTAAGGAGTTTTTACTTCAGAGGGTTCGGCGGTAATTACTGACTCACCGTCCTCAAGCCTGTTTTTCTGTGAAAAGTAGCTTTCAGCTGTACTGTCAGCCATGTAGCAGGCAGAACCGATGAATGTTCCGCCGGGGATATAATTGTTTCTTCCTATTAATGTAATACTTTCTCCAAGGCTGCCGGGGAAATCGCTGTTTTTCATGAATTTTTCCTCAGTGCCTATCCTGCATGCTGGCCCTGCAATAAACCGCTCTTCCTCCTCTATGCTCTCATCAATAATCGCGTTAATTATCCGCGCACCCGGGCCTATTTTTACAAAGGGGAGAATTATTGAATCTATTACTGTTGCCCCCTCCTCAATATCAACACCGGGGAAAATGATACTGTTTTCAACTTTACCGTTAATGTAGCAGTAGTCGGAAATAAAAGATTTTTTAATTGAACCCTTTTCATCAAGGAGGGCATAACGGTTGGATTTAATCTGGCTTTTAATAATCCTGTCCCTGTAGAGCAGAGTTGAGATCTCCTCGTTCCAGATGATCTCCCTGTTAAGATTATAATACTCTGTGACACTGCTGATCTGCCAGTAGAATGCATCTACAATTTTAGTATTAATACCGGAATGTATCAGCACATTGATAATCATCTCGAAAAAGTTGGGAGAGCGGTGCTTATCCTTCAGAGCTTTTTTTATTACAGAAACCAGTGTCCGCTTGTCGGAAATCACAACTCTCTGCGCCATGGATGCTTTTCCGTTTATCCGGAGTTTAATGAGGAGACCTTTCTTTTTTGAAGACTTGAATTTTCCGAGTATGGCGGAGAGATCAAGTATTGAAGGATTGTCCCCGTTATATAATATAAAGTATGATGAGTCAGATTCATTGATAGCTTCAAGAACTGTGTCAGGCTCAGACTGGCTGAAGGGGAATACGTTTATTAAATGTTTTTTTTCCTCTCCGGAATCCTCCTGATATTTATCAACGTACTCCTGGAGATTGTCATCCACGTTGCTGAAGAGCATTGTTGATACTGCACCGGATGAAACAGAGTTGCGGATGGTGAAATCAATTACCCTGAACCTTCCCCCTATGGGGAGCATATAGCGGGATCTCCCGGCTGTCAGTGATAAAAGGGAGTCATTCTGTTCGGTGGGGTAGGAGATAATTGTAAATCCGCTCATCATTAATTCCAATAGTATAAATATTTACTTTTTTATACTAACTTTCAAAACGGCTAAAAAAGCAATAAAAAAATTCAGGCTCTAAATTGACCCGTATTAATAATCATTTATCAGTAGTTCCGTTTATGCGGGGGTTTTCTGAAATATTCATAGAAGAGGTCTTTATCTATGGCAATGAGCCTGCTTCTGATCTCTTCAAGGTTCTCACGGTTTGTAACCTGGGAGTCGTAGTAATCAAGGAGCCAGAGATATTTATTAATCATCCGGGGAAGAACATTAGTATTGTCTATATCGTCCATACTGAGCCTGTTGTAGCTTTTTTCAAGATTGAATACTTCCCGTTTGAGAGATTCAACCTGGTGTTTGCTCAGATTTCTCCTCACATAAAAAATGTCGGTGATAAATCCGTAAACAGGGATCCATTCCCGGATATCCCTGAAATTTCTACCACTCTCTTTAAGCACATCAATTATTTCATGCACCGGTTTTGACTCAATAAGCGTGATGTCAATTTGTGAGGGATCTATCATAAAGGCTTCTCTCATATAAAGAAGAGACTTCGGTATATCGTCAAGGTGGTAATAAGATTCTCCGAGTATAAAGAGGAGACGGGCGCTGCTTTTGTAGGAGTTCATTGCATATTCCAGGGTCTCAACTGCTAATTTATACTCTCTAAGCCTCAGGAAACATTCACCTAAGTTCAGCAGCAGGTCAAAGCGTGTATCTGTGTCCTCATTTTTCTGGAATGCAAGCTTGTAATGCTCGGAAGCCCTGAAAAAAACAAATTTCATCACGGCCCTGTATGCTGCAGAGGATTTAATCTCCTTATACGCTGCATAGTCTTCAAATGAAGCCCACTCCTCCATGAGAAAATCAGCGGTTCTCTTCCCCTCCGGAGTTTTTTTCAGCTCCTTCTCTCTGTTTGACCAGAATTTGGCTGTCCTGAACGCCTCAATGAGCCCCGGATACTCAGGGTTGATATTCATCATGGCGTCGGCTTTTTTTATAGCCTCGCGGAAATTCCCTTCAGAGATCAGCTGAAATATTTCGCTGCTCTCCAGCGACAGGGGGTCATCGGAAAATGATAGTTGTCCGTTTTTATCCATAGATAATTCAAATATTAATTAAATTGCCCGCCAGGTTTTTTTCACTTTTGGAGGTAATTATAACAACCTGTCTTTTTTCTGACAATTCAAGCAATATTTTTTTTAATTTGTCCGTAATTTCAGGTTTAAAAACGGAAAAAGGATCAGTAAGTATCAATGGGTAATTTTGAGACGGGGGAGCAATTTCAGCAATCGCCAGCTTCATCGAAAACGCGAAGGCAGCAGTTTCTTCAGCATTAAAATCATCTCTCTTTTCACTCAGAATCAGTTTTTTTATTGATTCCTGAATTTTTTGATTTTTCTTTGAATCGTTTGACAGTCTGCTGTAAACTCCGGCGCAGATATCCGCAAGAGCAGAGAATTTTTCATTAAACCATTCTTCAGAAGTATCATTATAAATTTTATGCATATGACTGATGTCTGAAATATCCTGTTTCAGTTTTTCAATATCCGCGTTGATTACTGCAATTGAATCGTCAATACTTTGGAGGCTTTTATCCCCGGAAACATACTGGGTTTTTTCAGTTTCAATTTTTTTTGCGACTGATTCCTTGGATTCCTCCTCCCGGACTATTTCATCAATCATTTCTTTTATTTCAGGGATGAGGCTTTTTATATTCTCTTTTTCGGGAGCAGGGTGAATACTAACATCCAGAGAGTTGAGTTTACTCTCTATCTCCTGCTGAATTTCATCCTTCCGTTCTGTCAGATTCCGGAGTTTTTCCTCTCTCTCATGGAGAGAAATACGGGAACCGCCCCCTCTGTTTAAAGAGGAGAGTTCATTCTGAAGTTCTCTGAAAGAGAGAAAGTCTTCAAAATACTGGAAAAGATATTCATAGAGTTCACCGGTTCCGAAATTTCTTTCGGGAAAATTATCATTTGTAAAAATTTCGATAAGCCGGGATTCTATCTTTTTTTTTCTGTCAGTCAGCTCCTGAGGATAGTTTTTTCTGATTTGAAGAAAAAGATAATAACCCGCAACTGCAGATAAAAATACAAGGATTGATGCAAGTACCGTAAGGAGCGCCCCGGTAATTGTTTTCAGAGAAATTGATTTAATAAGTATAAAAATCATTGATGTAAAAACGAAAAACAGGCTCCCTGTAATACCTTTAAGCGCCATTGATATTTTTCTTTTTTGCATGGAATTGAAATTTTCCATCTCTTCATTGATGTCTCTGATGGAGTTGAATTCATTCTGAAGCATGTCAAGGTCAGGGAGTTTTTCAATCATCATCCGTGTGAACTGCGGAAAACGATCCGCAATCTCTTTTTCAAGGATTTCACGCCTGTTCTCTGTTTCGCGGATATCAATAATATCTTTTTTAAGATTAACAATTCTGGATGAGAGTCGTGTTTCCTCCTGCATAAGATCGAGGATTCCGGTCAGAATGTTTTTATAGGCAGTATATGATTCCCTTTTACGGCGCAGCTTCCCCAGTTCGCGGTCAAAAGAGGATAATTCTTTAGCAAGTTTGTCTTTTTTCCTTTTTTTAAGTTCCAGCAGCTCCCGGTTTTTTTTCAGAGTGTTTATCCCTATTTCCTTTTCAGCAATGACCTCTTCAAGCCGGTGCATGCTGCCGTTCTTCTCAATTTCCTGTTCCCTGTTTAAAAGAAATTTTTTCAGTGATGAACTTTTTAAAACCGGGTCTGAATTGCTCTCCTGGATGCCGGGAGTAAAAAAAGAGTACAGCATAAAATCATCAAAATTTAATAAACCGGGCACGCTGCCGGGATCTATGTTTAAGGAGCCGTTTTTATTAATAAAATAAATATTCTCCTGTGAGCACTGAGCTTCAATCTCAATTGAATAGTTTTCAGATTCAAGAATCTCTTCCGGAGAGACCGTTCTGCTCCCTCTGCCGTAAATGGCAATTAACGGCAGGTCAGGGATTATCATTCTCAGATATTCGTTCTCTGTCAGTATGGTGTTTTCACCGGGTTTTAGTTCAATAACCGCATCAGTTTTTTTTTCAGGGATTATGAACTTCAGATTCAGGAATCGCAAAACAGAATACCTCCTGTATCGTTCCCTGTGTCAGAGAGGAGTTCTTTTACAAGTGTATAATCCGGGTTATAGTGCGGATTGATTTTGATAAATTCTGAGAAATTCCTGAAAAACATCCCCCTGAAACTGTCAGCAAAAGAGGATTCCTCCATGAATACTTTTTGCGGTATATCTGTTCTGTCGATTATCTTCAGTCCCCTGTAATAACCTGTAAGTTCTTCTCTAAGGGATTTGCCTATAATGAATTCTCTGGATCCGCAAAGCTCAATCCGGTTCATCGTGTCTCTTTCCCCGGCATTTTTTAATGACTTAACAAGTTCATCCTCTGAACTGAGTGGTGTGCAGTCTATTTTACGGCTGTAAACTGTAACTGTATTAACAGGAATTCTTTTAAATGATGATATTTTATTATCTTCAATTTCAAGTGATATTACAAAACGTTCACCGCATTCATCAAGTGAGCATGGCTCAGGTGACCCGGGGTATGCGCCAAGTATACGTTCAGAAAAACGGAAAAGTCTGAATCCATGATTCCGTCCAAGTGCAAAAAAATCGAGATTCATACGCTTGATCTCGCTTTTACCTAAAAAACCGGCTCCCCCTTTATCAGTTGATTGTGGTGAAAAATCCGCATAGAAAAGCCCTATATGAAAGCCGCTTTTTTCACTTCTTTTGATATCAGAGGCAGTCCCGGAATCATCAGTATGTATGCCGTAGATATAAATGTCGCCTTTAGCGGATTTAATCATTCTCTCCTTATTACTGCATGAGAAAGTAAAAGTTGTATTAAGGTCTGCTATTCTGCCTGAGAAAGATCCTTGATCCGCAGTCTCTCCGGAACCGGGTGTAAAAAAAACTTCTGTGCCTTTTTCAGTAATATCCGCAATTTCGTTGTTAATCGTATCAAAATAAGATTTATCAATTAAACCGGCGTTTAAAATATCACCCGCCATCAGAAATATATCATGTTCGGCAGCAATGGACGCTATATTTTTAAATGTATTGAACCGCTCATCCCTGCTGATCAGCGGATTTATCCTTTCTATTCCGAGATGAAGATCGGATGTTAGTAATATTTTAACAGTGTCCATTATTACCGGTTCAGAAAATTTTGCATGGTTAATATAAAAGTGTCTTTCTTATTTATCGAAGAAAAAGAGGTGTTTCTTTAGTTAAACTTTACAGGGAACTCTGTATTCTATCCCGGATATGGCGAAAGGCTGCTATACAGTGGTATAGGTCTTTCCGGGAGGTGTATTTCAGATTTAAAGGAGAGTTATCAGCATGCAATAATCTCTTTAATTATAAACTCCTTTCCGCTCAGAATTTCAAAATCCCTGCCGCCGCAGCCGGGACATAGACTTTTATTCTCAACAAGATTATATACCCTGCTGCAGATTCTGCACAATCCGTTGGCCGGTAGTGTTTCAATCTTAAGTTGCGCATTCCGCAGAATTGTGCCCTCTACTGCTGCCGGGTAGCAGTCTTCAATATATTTCGGAATCATTGAAGATATCTCTCCAATCTGAAGTGTTATGGCATTGATCTTTTTGACGCAGTTTTTCTCTGCGAAAGATTCAACAGTCTTTACTACTTCAATTACAACACCTAATTCGTGCAAAACAATATACCTCTCTGTGGTTGGATAACTGCTGCGGAAGATAAGCTCTTCCGCAGTATTAATACAAAAGAACACTATTTAATTCGGCTATCCGGTTTTTTCGGGAATGCTGAATCAATCAGTCTGAAGGGTTTTTTTGCTATAATCCTGAACTGGCGCTTTATGGCATTCTTCATAACAATAGGCCTCAGTTCCAGCAGATCAACTCCTTTGCAGTCATATTTCTTTTTAAGAGAAATGGCGTCAAATTTACATTTCAATGTGCATGCTCCGCAGCCGACACAGAGATAGGAATCCACAACTGCAGCTCCACAGCCCAGGCAGCGTTCAGTTTCTTTCCTTACCTGTTCCTCTGTGAATGTTTCCCGCAGATCCCTGAATGTTTTTTTAGATTCATTTCCGTCTATATGATGCAGTGACTGTCTCGGCATGCGGTCATAACCGTCAAGAGCGAGATCGTCTTTATCAAATGAAAGATAGTCTCTCTTTATCCTTCCCAGTGTAAGACTCTGCCCGGGGTGAACATACCTGTGAATTGAAATGGCACCCTCTTTTCCCTGAGCTATTGCGTCTATGGCAAATCGCGGCCCGGTAAGAGAATCCCCCCCCGCAAAGACATCAGGTTCCCCTGTCTGGAAAGTGACCGGGTCAGCCTGAATTGTCTGATTGGAGTTTAATTCAATT
>ERZ795057.684-NODE-684-length-33717-cov-11.075575_pt1 | contig 33717 bp, 18 predicted proteins | sample MGYA00375141_ERZ795057 | MGnify/ENA primary metagenome ERZ795057 (study PRJEB30186, sample SAMN05720163) | activated sludge metagenome | isolation source: Anaerobic digester | place: Hong Kong | collected 2015-01-26 ...
ACTCAAAAAGAACATACAGTGTTAAGATACATTTCCGGAAACCCCGGGTAAAGGAGCATCTATGGCCAAGAGGAGTCGATAGCTGGACTCAGTTCTCTCTGCCAAACTCTCCGATTTCAGAGATTTTCGCGGTTCGTCTTGAAAGTGTTCGTGTTAACCCAGATTACTGGTTTTGATATGCTCCGAGCATAGTCCACAACTTCCTGCGCTCCGCCTATTTTCCGGTACTGATCTTGCCAAAGATGGCAGTAAGCAGGAATACAACGATCCCAATTATACCAACCGTTTCAATGGAAAACCCCACAATGAAATACAGCATGGCAGATACGACTGCCCCAAAGAAAGCGCTTTTTATGAGATTCTTGATAATCCTGAAACCAAGTTTGCCAAGTATTATTATGAGAACAAGAATGGTAGTACCAACTATTATAAGGCCTTTTGTTTCAGAGAACAGAAATTCAACTACTGAATCCAAGAATCTCTCCAATCGTGGAAAACGACTTATTCTTGTCTTTCCAGCACCTTGTACCGCACGCAATGGAAAACTATAGTAACATCTAATGGCGCAGGAAAGAGTGCTGAAAAGGCGAGAAATCTAAACGTAGAACACTATTCACGATGTGGGTAGACGATAGACGATAGTTGGGCAAGCAATGGATAGATTCACGCGATTTAAGAATGATGTGTACAGCAAATTCCTGAATATTCAGATGAGAAAGAATAGACAGAAGGACTCTGTGCTGAGTCAGTATTACGATAACATAGAATATACGTATATGGAGTTATCTTTGAGAAGGCATTTGCACTTGACCGTTTATGCAGATATTTCTTATATGAATTTCTACACTAGTTATTCTTGCTGTACTCAAAGGAGGAGTAATGAAAATACTGTCAAAGGTACTTATCAGCTTCCTAATTGCAGTTGCTTTATGGGGAGGCTTGTCTGCGCTTGAAGGCGGTGGTTTTGGAAAAGGTATATCGAACGTTTTCAAGTTCTATTTGTGGTTCAAACCAAACCCAGCGTGGAATGTTGGATCCCTTGCTTATGTAACTTTTCGGTTCTTGTTCTGGGCAATCTGGATACTGGTATTCGCACTTCTAGTCAACAAGTTTAAACCAAAAGCTGTGTACTGTTCAGATTGTGGGCAGTACCTCGGTGATGAAAAATCATTTACGTCCCCATGCCCCAGGTGTCAGTGTAACTTGTATACAACCTCATATACAGGGGTGGGAAGAAGGGTACGCTAATAACTTACTCGCCATCAATACAATAGATTTACCGAATCCGATTTTCTGTCACGAAGTCAAATCGTGTTTTGGTAAGGATGTTATACTAATACGACTAATCGCCTTTGGCCTCCACCGGTTCAACCGGTGTGGTGATCCCGGTTCCCAGGGCAGCGCAGAAAAGCCCCGCCGCGAACAGAATCAGATAAGATGAGCGCATATATCACCCTCCAGTCATGGACTCAAAAAGAACATACAGTGTAAAGATACATTTCCAGAAACCCCGGGTAAAGGAGCATCTATGGCCAAGAGGAGTCGATAGCTGGACTCAGTTCTCTCTGCCAAACTCTCAGATTTCAGAGATTTTCGCGGTTCGTCTTGAAAGTGTTCGTGTTAAACCAGATTACTGGTTTTGATATGCTCCGAGCATAATCCACAACTTCCTGCGTTCCGCCTAATCCACTTGCCTTTTCACCATCCCATAGGGCAAACAACACAGAACAGCTGTCTACTACCATCTTCCCACACTCCATATACGCCCGATCTCTATACTGAAGAGAATCCACCGATCCGATACTATCTGTTGCGAACCTGATTCTGCAGGCTTTTTGTAACAACTCACTGAACTCAAAACGCGATTCATCACTCGTAAAGTCTTGGCAGTAATCAGCTATTTCTAAGGGAAGAATGACTTCCAAAAATACCTGTTTGAAAACCTCAAACACCGTCGCAGCAAACAGCCTGTCCGCACCCTCCGCAAGCGGCGTAACAACATGAATTAACTTATCTCCCATCTTGTTGTTTATACATTCCAGCTCCTTCATTAGAATTTTCCTCAATTTATCTTTGTCGCCTAGGTTTCTATGTCCGGTAATCCCAAGTGCTAAAGAGTTTTCGGGGTTTGGAACACTCCTTAAGGAGAAAACATCGGATATCAGGTAGCCGCCCCCAAGAGCAATCAGGTCTCTGCCAGCCTGATCAATACCAATCTTCACCAAATCAGGATTCTCTGTTTCTTTATACGACAACTCAGAATACGCCTGAGAAGCCTGTGCAAGCTCCCCGCTCAAAAGAAGGCTTTCAGCAAGAGTTATCCTGTCCCAGAAAGACATGTGCTCTGTGGTATCCCCGAATTTGGATGTAAGAAGCCTGTTTCGATGTTGGATAAGTTCGACTACTTTCCGGGATATCAACCGGGAACACTTGAACTCCTCTAACCATAGAGCCGTTGCAGCAGCGTTCACACCAAGGTAAGTACTCGCTTTCCTGGTATGTTTCCAGCCTTCCAGATATATCTCATGGGATTTCTGAAGGAAGTCGGCTCTCCCGTTTTCCAGATACCACTTCCGCTTATACACACCACCGAGAATGCCATAGGAATCTTCATCTTCCCTGTATATCCTGTACAACGGCAGCAATATCTCAAGAGCTCTATCCAGATCCCCCTTCCCCATTCTCCGGCTGTAGAGAAGACCCATGAACTGCCTCAATCTCAAGTCACCGGGAAACCGTTGCATCGCTTCATTCAGAAACTGCTCAGCCTGGGCGAACAATCCACGATCAAGAAGCATCTGCGCTATTACAGAAGACAATGCCGGAGAGACCAGGGACAATGTATTTTTCTCGAACCAGGCAGAAGGGATGTTATCTGAGTGATTCAGCATTGTCACATTGTTGATAAACTCGCTGAATCGAGAAGGGGGTATGATCCGCAATCCATGTTCAGGAAATTCATTACTCAGATCAGGATCCCTAAAAACATACTCTTTGAAATACCAGGCAAGAAGATGCTCAAGCATGTATACCGCGGATTCAGCTTCCTGAATCGTGATCTCACCAAGTGAATGTCTTGCTATATTTCCCAGTCTTCGTAAAGCATGTGCCCAATTCAGAATCGCACCAGAAAGCAGACTGTATTCCTTGAGCTGCACCAGGTTTGAAAGCACGCTTCTCCTGGGAGTCTCGCCCAAGAGAATGACAGCACTGCAAACAAGCATTTCAAGAGTGCGAGCACAGTAGAATACTGCAGCCTCTGGAGCTTCTTGACGCACCATCAGCTTGATCATACTTATATCGTGATCTAAAGAATACCTGCTGACTGATATCCCCCGAAAAGACAGAGCTGATATATGACTACTGACTTTCACAGTTTCACTTCTCTGAACACTCGATTCCGACCGGACATATTCCCACCAGTGCTTCCCTGATATGTAACGGTGATCCCTTTGAATCATTCAGCAGCTCTTGCCATAGGAAATTAACATAGGTCTTGTCTCTGCCTTCTGGAGACCCGGACATCTGCATAAGCTTCCTGCACTCCTCCAGGAGATCATCCTCCGATTCCAGTCTGAGTAGGGTGCGAATGATACCAAGCCGCGCTATCACCTGATTCGTGTACTGCCTTAATGCTGCTGAACGCTTGAGACTAAGTCTGAATGAACTGAGAGCATCATCATACCTGGCAAGATTGAAAAGACACCAGGCAATACTTGAGGGCATTACGACCTGCCCGAGAACATCACCTGTTTTCTCTGACAGTTCCAGATCTCTGGTGAATGCCTCCATAGCTTTTCGGTAGCACTCTTCTGAAGGATCCTTCCCGTAATAATAGAACCTCCCGAGAGTACCGTAGGAAATAGCGGATCCCAGAAGATCACCGGAATCCTCTTTCAGCCTGATACTTTCCTGAATAAGTTCGACAATCTCTTCTCTGTCATTGGATTTACTCTTTATCAGGATCTCAGCCTTCGTGTTCATTACCTCTGCTTTTCTCTGAAGGGCTTCAGCAGAGCTGTCATCTACCTCCAGAGCTTTCCCGCAGAACTTAAGAGCTTCAGTAATCGCTGACAGGTCATTGTGATCAGGATTCATCTTCTCAATAGAACAGGCCTTGTAATGAAGTACATGAATTTTTGTGGGGCCATTGAGTGCAGCAGTATCTATGAGATCAAGCAGCTCCACCGGACATTGCAACTCAATATGTCTCCAGGATGAAGGCCACCCCAATCGCGTCAATTCACAGGCTAGAAGGGCATATTCATCGTAGCTTTCGAGAGTTCCTGCCCGCAAGGCTTTATCACACGAAGACAGCAGCGTGGTAAACACCTCCATGTCAGGCTGCTCTTTGAGATTCCACAGTGATCTAAAGTACGCAATTCCGGCAACAACTATTTGAGCCTCGGAAGCAACTCGACTATGAATAACGAAGCTGGCCGCTTCCTGAGCACCCCTCCACTGCCCGAGTGAAAGAGATACTTCACAACCCGTCAGACTGAATTCGAGAGCGTCCTTATGGTAATGCTCGCCTGCTTTCCGTGAATGGAAAGCAGCCTTGATAATGCTCTGCTTATCGGTTTCGGTTCTGTAAACCTCAGCGAGATCTCTATGAATTGTATGATACAGCTGACTGTGCTGATCTGTATTAACCAGAAACGACCTATTTATATAATCATAGACCATACTGCTGTTAAACTTGAACTCTCCATCCTCCGGAATATCGGTAATCACTCCCTTTGCTTCCGCTTCAGACAGGAGATAAAGAATCTCGTATACTGGCATTCCAAGTGCTTCCGCGATCTTGTGGACATTGAATTTTTCTCCATCACAAGCTGCCATCTGCAGTATTTTGTTAGTCTGCATTGAGAACTCATGAAGCACATTCCCGGCACTTTCAAGAATATCCAGCGGGACTTCAATACCTTCAGGAACGACATCTCTCCTGACAGCCAGTACACTGTCAACGATCTCCAGGGAACCTTGCTGCCAGAGGTGTCTCAGCCAATTCACGAAAAACCCGACAGGAATTGGATTGCCTGCATTCTCGATCTTACTGAGGAACGGGTTCAGTGAAGTGAAAGCAAGGCATTCCTGGAGAAAAGCAATGTCCTCAGCCTTTGACCAGTTGAATTCTATCGAAGAGCATCTGCATACTGGTGACAGGGGAAGTATTCTCTCTGGACTGGCCCTACCTGAAAGCAGCAGCACAAATCCAATTTCTCTGCTTGCGGCATTCTCAAGAAGCGATGAGAGTACTGCCTGACCATCGCTGTCAAGAGATTCTACTCTGTCAATCCAGAACACGATTGGAATCTCCCCATCCCTGATAGAGACCAGCACATCCAGGATCGAAGAGGCTATTTCCCCCGGTGAAAGCATTACGGAACTGTCACTATCATTATCAAGATAGTCCAGCACAGAGCCGACACCGGGAAGTAAGGAAAGTAAACGCCCACCAATGGCGGACAATTCGTGAGATCCGGTTGACGATGAGATATCGCTGTTGTCAGTAAGAATGTTGTAAAGGAATGAATATGAGTCACCTTCTTCGCATTCTCCTGTGATCAGAATGGCATCTCTTTCCTTTGTCAATTCAATGATCGCCCTTGTCTTTCCGGAACCGGCAGTGCCACCGACATACAGCACTTCGGGTACTCCCCGGGAAGAATCGTCCATGGCGCTGTCATACTTCCTGGTCAATTCTCGAAAGGCATTCATACCTCTCCAGAAAGGCCACTCAGTCTCATTTCCAGAAAGGATTCTCTCCCATGATACATCTTCGCTCTCAACGGTTTGCAGCGATGCTGATGATGATCCGATGAATCGTTCTCTCCGATTCTTCCTGGTGGCTGTAACCTGCAGAATGAATGGTACGGGAAGCACCAGCGCAAACTCAATCCTCCCGGACAAGAGCAGGAAGAAGACTGTGCATGAATACAGGCAGCTGACAAGGAACATAGCTGAAATAGCATTACTCCTGCAGAATCCCACAACCGAAGCAATGGAAAAGCCTACAATGATTAATCCAAAGAGCAGTAATGCCACTGATCTATCAATGGCTGAAACAGATGAAATAAGAGCTATTATGGAAGCCGTGACGATGGTTCCTGCGGCAATGAATGATTGTCTTGCCGCCTGTCTGTCACCTGTTCTGATGATACTGATACATGCGCTTATACCAAATGGGAATGACAGTGCAGCAATAAGTGTCAATGCGACAGCTTCAGGCCAGTTGAACAGAGTGAGTGCTGACCATGAGATCAAACCGGCATAAGCTGCTGAGAACCCAAGAGATATTCCCATTGATGAAGCTGATGTTGAAAAAAGCCATGATCCCAGCTTGGGTACTCTTTTGGACAGCAGAAAGACAACACATGGCACAACAATACAGAAGTAAAGCCCCATCAGGGCAATCCACCACCAGTTGGAAATCAGGAGATCATCGCCGGGAGGTAACTGTCGGGCCAGGATCATTCTGAAAACCAGATACCCCAGAAATCCAGTGAGGTATCCCGGCAGTACTCTGTTCCACTTCCATCCTGCGAAGAATGCGATCATCATGCTGACGAACAAGGCAGTCAGATTGAACAGAGCAACAAGAAGCATCTTGTCTCTGTTATCTCTGACTATGCTGTAGACAGATACACTGCTCCCGGCTTCCTGAGAGAACACAGAGAATAGCCTCCCCTGCAACGTATAGAACCAGTATCTGTCTTCTGTGTTGACTTCACTTAGCTGTATTTCCAGGAGCCGCGTTATTCCCCATGCGTCAAGAGCAGAAAATGCCATTGCGCCGTCCAGCCCCTCAGATTGGAAACGCTCGAATTCAGGATCACTCAGGGCTGAAGCCATCTCCGCCCTGTGATGAATGAAGAACCTGGGACTTCGGTTAATTATGTACGCGATCTCGTTTTCCAGAGCTTCACCTGAAATCTGCGAATCCTGATCTTCCTGAAAAGTCTCAATACGTGAGTGAAAGATCACGTCCAGCTGTGGAATGTAGCCCCAGTGCCCCTCCTCCAGAATCTGAACAATTTGATTAGCTCCCTGAACAGCTGCTACAACTTCAGGATCATCGTACCATTCAGTGATGGGATCATCCCCGATGAAGTACTTCAGCAGAGGCAGTGTGCCGTTAATCGTATCGTGAGCCATGATGATCTGCTCATTGATCTCTACAAGCAACGCAAGAGCTTCATCAAGCATAACACCAGCTTCAGGACAGTCTTCCTCAATCGAATGAAGTAGACTGACAGCTTCATCAAGACGGTCCCTGCCCTCAAGAAGCAGAGATAGATTACCACCATCGGAAAGACTGACCCAGTAAAACATATCCGCTTCACACAGCAGCTGCTCAGCTTCCTGAAGAGTCTGATCCGACCCATTCGCATACGCAGATGAAACCAGAGTCATCAATGCGATAAACAGCAGGAAATGGCTACTCAGAGAGTTATTCATTCTTCCTTCCAAATAAAGCCCAAGGAACAGAACCTACTTGACCTGAACGTTAGTCTTCCTGGTTCTCTTGTATATCATAACCATGATCGAAGAAACAATGATCGTGGTCGCAATTGTCCAGTAAACGATATCACCGCATGCAGGATCAGTGATGAATCCCTGTTGGGTTGCAACGAGCAAGACCGCAGCAGGCGCTAATCCCCTTGCATTCATTGCATTCACCAGAAGTCTGTCCCGTTTCGACCCGTCCCTGGTGAACAGCAGACTGGAATGCCTCGTAATCAGGTAAAGAACCGCAAGCAGACACGCAATGAATATGCTTCTCGTGTTATCCAGAGCAAGGTGTATCCCGATATAGACAAAGATGAACGTTTTCAGGAAGGATGATATCTCATCGTAGAAGAGCCGTTCCCTGCCAGATACGATCTTGTCGTCAGTAATCTCCGGTTCCTTGCCTTTTTCAGCTGATGAGTAAAACTTCCGAACAGCAGGCATCAGGGATGGTGAGTTCCCCATCACAATTCCCATGAACATCACGGCAATGGCTCCGTTCCCGTCAAAGTACTCGGCAGCCAGATACACCAACACCACATAGGCAATGGTCATCATGTAGTACCGGTCCCGCTCAATGATGTGTTTCTCCAGAAAGATCCAGATGAATCCCCCGGCAACACCAAGTACACCCGCCACCGCAAAGAGCCGAACGATCTGAGACAGAACCGACTGCAAGCTGAAAGCTGTGTGTGAAACCTCAATCACCGTCAATGAGATCACAATGACAAGCACATCAGTAAAAGCAGATTCCAGAGTAAGAGCACATTCGAATTTAGCAGGCTTGCCTTCCTGGTTCTTCAACTCACTCAGCACAGGAATCACGAACGAAGAGGAAATCCCGCCAAGGGCAGCTCCCAGGAACAAAGCAATCATGAATGGCATTCCGTACAGCAGAAAAACTCCTGTAGCAACGATCACAGCAAGCACATAGTTAACAATGCTCATCCCTGAACTCGTAGGCAGCTCCCGTATGAAAGACTTGATATCAATGTACAACGAACCGTTGAACATGATGAACATCAGTGTGAATGTAGTGAAAACTGGAGCGAACAAAGTCAGATTAGCAGGATCAACTAGCTTACCGATGCTGGGCCCCATTACAAACCCGATGAACAGGAACAGAAGAATATCAGGCACTCCTGTTTTTCTGAAAATCCACTGGGCAAAATGGCCGAACAGCACTATTACAGCAATTGTCAGTAAGACTTCGTTAGTACTCACGGCTAGCCCCCTTAGAATCAATTCATCGCATACTTACAGCAGATTCCTGCATACCCTCAATTGTCTGTTTGGTCTTCAGGCATACCAACGGAATCCTGATATACTGACTGCTCGATCTCGTAACCTGATAATCCCAATGTCGAGACAGTTCCGGGTACAAGTCGCTCCAGGTTCTCCGCTGCTTTGTCCACCCACTCGTTCGATACATTCGCCGATACAGCTTTCTCGATAGCGATTGTGTAGATGTCTATCGCACGCTGAATCTGAGGTCCATAGAACCGACTATAGAGTTGACCGTAATACTCAATAAAGGCCATAGGGTTGGTAATGGATGCGGGTGAGTCCATGAATACGACAGAGTTGGCGAAGTCCTCATAAAGCTCGCCTGCCCTGACGCAAGACGCCATGAACCAGACGTCCATGTTGTAGGTGATGGACTTTCCGTACCAGCTCTCAATCTCGTTCTTGATCTGGGCCTTCTGCTCAAAGGTTTCCGGTGTAACCGCAAGGGCATCATAATCCTCCCTGATTATTTCCCCTATACGGAAAGCCGCCCGAGCTGCATGAGCTGCATGACTGGCAGGACCCTCCCTGTACATGTCGTAGGTCTCCACACACTGCTGGTACATTTCCAGGGCTTCCTGGTAATCGTGAGCGTCGAAACTGTAGTCACCGCACTTGCCCAAGGCGATGACAATTGTCTGAGAGGGTGCGGCCTGCTCTGCTATAATCTGACGGTAGACGTTCATGGCCAGTCCGTCAGCTCCACCCTCCTCATAGGCAACGGCAGCGCTGTAGAGAACGGCATACGCTCCCTCGACAGCGGGGAACCTGTTGTATGCATAGAGGTATGCATCTCCAGCGGCGAGGAAGTCCTCTGATTCTATTGCCAGGAATGCGGCTCTCTGCAGTCCCTCAGGCGCAAGGGGGGACTCAGGATACCTGTCAGCCAGCTCCTGGAAAACCCTGGAGGAGTTCTTTATGTCTCCTGCCTTGCCGTAGGTTTCACCTGCATCATAAAGAGCTACTGGAGCAATTTCTGTTTCTGAGTGCTTCAAGGCTGCAATCTCAAATCTGTTAGCTGCAGCCACTAAAGATACAGAATCCTCAGACACTACCAGAATTCCATCATTGTTTGTAGCGGCAAGTGGCTCTACCAAGATTCCACCTTTGAGAGACCCCCGAGCAACAAGAGCTTCCAGTGCACAACTCAGTTCACCTGTTACGATTGCATTAATAAGTGATACAGTGTCTTCCGAGAGCATCATGCTCTCAGCATCTCTGTATGCCATTGCGGCAGCCAGTAACTCCAGGTCTTCGCCAAGATCCTCATCTGTTCTCATTGCAACTTCTGCCGCCCTCTCATACCAGAGTTCAGCATCAGAATAGAATTCTTCAGCTTCATAAGCAGCAGCAAGAAAGCGGGCTGAACGGGCAGTATAGGGAGAATTCGGATACTCTTCATATATCCTGTGATAGGCTTCCCTGGCAATCGCATATTCACCTGCGTTATAATGACTACCAGCATCGGCAAAGAGAAACTGAACTGCAAATTCTCCCTCTGGAAAGTTATCAGCGTAGTAGTTCGCCATGACATCAATCCTGGAAAGCACATAACTTGAATCGCAATCCGTTTGCTCTAGTTCTTCATAATAGCTGGAGAATGCATTTCCTGATACATTTCTTAGCAGTCCTTCATTCCTTGACGCAATACTCGAGTACAGATCCCCAGCTTGAAGAAAAAAGCCTTGATTGTAGCAAAGATCAGCAAGAAGAAATTGAAACTCTTCCCTTTGGTCAAAATCGCTGAAACTTGCGAGAAGCCTATAGATTACTGCCGACATTGATCTGGCATAATGAGTGTTAGTCCTATCAGAAACTAGTAACGCACAAAAATAACCAATGCAAAGCTTAAGTGTCTCTTCTGATGCATATGACTCTCTTGAATACACACTATGTCCCTGATAGCTATCAACCATGTCGTTCGAGTATTGGATTAGCCACAGCAGGAAATCATCTTGGAATCCCTCTGAAAGGGTATCAAGTTCCAGTATTGCTTTGATCGCTTCATCACTTAAAGCATACGCACCTCCAGAATGATATTCTTCAGCTGCCCTGATTAGCATGTAGGGATTTTCATTGTGGTGAGAAGGAAAATTGAATGCCCTGAGAAAGTAGTTTGCTGATTCAATATGTCTGCCACAACTAGCAAGTTCTTCAGCTATGTCCTCTAATGCGATCAATGTATGCGAATGGTCTGGGAATCTGGTAGTAAGCGAATCAGCTAATCTTCTTGCATCTGTGATATTTCCGTTTTGCAGATATGCCGATACTGCATCATAAATAGCACTCGGTACGAGTTCCAACGGTAGGCCATCGCTATATGCTAGCTCTTCCAACTCGTTGCCCGTTATCGTCAGGGATGTATCCTGAACTGACGGTTCATCGCTTTTACTAGCCTGTAGATTAAGAAATTCTTTTCTAAAAAGCAGAATGAGAAGCAGTAGAATGACAGAGTACTGAAGAATCTTGAACAGCTTTCTCCGGAAGAACCATGATGTACTCTTCTCCCTATCTCCACTACCAGAAAAAATCTCTTTCGACTTAACCGGTTGAATTTGTTCGTAAGTTGCACTGCCGGTAAACTCACTCAATCTCTTATCAAGATGGGAATACCATTCTTCATAGGAGCTTGAATAAGCATTTATCCACTGATGTGTACTTACGAAGTACTTCATGGAGTCCGAAAGCTGAACATCTCCGAGCTTGATGGGTATAATGGGAATGCGAAGAGCTACCGCGTGCTCCACCTCTCGAATCACCTGCACGGATTCATTGGACTCCTTGGATATAAGCAGAATCATCACGGATGCGTTAGTAATTGCTTCCATAATGGAACCTGCCCAAGCAGCTCCAGGCTTGATATCCCTTGGAGCCACCCAGCACTCCGTGCCTGATCCTTCAATATCAGAAACAAGGCGCAACGCAATATCGGAATCGCTGGTCGAATAACTAACGAAGACTTTCTTCATGAGTCATTCATTGAGATAAAACTCTGGTTTGAACATTGATTTCTCCAATGGCATTATCAACATTGAATGATTTACCGGCAATATAGAATCCAATCGAATCAGATTGGATATTGCTCAGATCATAGGTTGCTATTTCATTACTATTAACAAGATACCGTACGCTGCAAGAATCAATTTCTATTGCTACATTGTTTAATAAGCCGTAGTCCAGCAAAGTGCTATCTGGGAGAACATCGTCAATATCCCCATATGGCCCATTGGCGAACAACTGAATAGCACCGGTATTGCTATAGAACCTGTTCTGTGAATACAGCCAAGTAAACGCAGCAATCTCTTTAATATGTTCGTATTCCTTTGCAGATTCAGAATATGAGAGTGCTCTAACGAAACCCTCATCGTTCCATTGCATGATCATATCAACATAATCTACGATTTCACTCGAATCATTGGAAATTTCATACACGCCAAATCTAAGCCAGTCTCGTCTTTCGTGATTCACGTATGAAGCTGCTGCAATCTCAAACTCAAATCGAATTCCACTTCTTATCGGAATATGTATTTCACATGCAACAGGTCCTACAAATCCTGTGGCGAGAAACCGCTCTGAGAATGGAGTATTATCAGAAACTCTACAAACATACTGAATACTCTCAGGCCAAAGAGAATCTGTATAAGAGGGGGTTGCCCAGGATTCACTAATCATGATACTGGAAGAATCTGCAAGGCTGGATATACTTTCCAGCTGGTTGAAGGATGCAAGATAGATATCTCTTTGATACTGCACTCTATTTAGATCTGATTCAATTAGGATAGTCTTCTTCCCGTCCACAGAAACTTCTATATCCGTAACCGCCTCATCACCTCCAAAGTCGATTGCCTGATAGCAGAGTGAGTCACCTTCAAGATTAAATACCATGACTACACCATCGTCAGTACTTGAGGACTCCGAGTAGACACACCCTACAATGTAAATGCTGTCTGACTGAATTTCTACATCACACAGCTGGAAGGAGTTATTCTGAAACTGAACCACCCGATAGTCTTCAATCCTGCCATATTCATCGGTAATCAATACATGCAGAGAGGCATCTGTTAGAAGATTGAATAAATAGAGGAGATTATTCGAGTCCTGCCTTAGTATTGGCCAGGCAGATATCGGTCTACTAACAGTCGGAACAGGCTTGGGTCTTCTGTACTGCACACAAAGCTGTCTCTGCTCCAGATTGGCTTGAACTGATGTTGTACGGAAAGAAAGCAATGCTGCCCCAGCATCCCATGCTACATTAGGAGATATAAAGATATAGCCTGTATCATTATCGAACAAAGGATTTGATGTTGCTAAGGTCTCATATCTCCAGATATCTTCTGTTACTAGCTTCATTATATCGACTGGTTCGGACTCAATAGAATCCTGAAGAAGCATTTCAAACAGCGGTCCTGTTTGATGAGATAATATAGTTGTCTGTACATTAGTAATAACCCTTATATCTACCATTCTAAGAGCTTGTCTTGCATTCCCTTCAAGAGAAAGAAACTCAATCGCATCACCATCTGAAACAGCAAGTAACACAATGTACGACTCAAACGTTACAAATGTCTCGTTGTCATGTACCTGCACATCCAGTATGTGACCATATGACATACTATTAATACTAATGTTCTTGCCGTAGTATGGGAATGTATTTGGAATGACATTGCATTCTGAGAAGAGTACATTGCCCTCAGGAGACAGTATTTCAAGTACATACTTTGTATAGCCTTTATTAAATAAGAGGCTAGTATCACTCATCACATATGCCCATATGATGTAGCCATCGGGATGCAAACAACATCTGCCGTCGAAACCGTATGATGATCCACAACGAGTCCATAATTCCGTCCCTTCAGCAGCATATCGGGATATCCATGGATATCCTTCGTTATGCTCCTCATTAGTGTAAGAATAGCCCATAATAATGCAGTCACCATTTTCTGCTATAAGAAGCTGCATTGCCTTATCGTCATACTCATTACTTCTTGTAAGGCATACATTCACTGGAACACACCCTGAATAATACTCTGTAAAAGGATGTTCCTGAGCAATGGTGTTACCACCACCGCTCTGAATAATGCTGAATACATGTATTGTGAAAACACATAGGAGAAGCACAGCCAGAATAACAAAGATATACTTCTTGAGGTTCATTTTGCGTGACTTCTCGCAAATCCACTCTTCAGATTCACTAACAACAAAGGGTTTCTCTAATTTTGCTTCCTCAGGAGTATTTTCACCCTCAACCAGATTTCTACCCACCTTTGCTTCTATCGTCTTCGCTAACTTCTTACACAGGCTATCCAGATCATCGCTGAACAGATCCATCCAGTGGTGGGTGCTGATGTAATACTCCATCGCCCTTGAAGGTTGAACATCCTCTACCCTCACTGGGAAGATGGGAATACTCTTGTGAATTGCTCGTTCTATTTCTCTTCTCACTTGAGGGGAATCATTGGAATGGGACGAAAAGACAAGCAGCATTCCTGATGCGGACTCTATCCCATTCAGTATAGCTTCGGCCCATTCTTCGCCCACTGGAATATCTCGCGGAGCCATCCAGCACTTGATACCTTCATTTTCCAGCAAATCCCTTATCCGGCTTGCCTTTGCTTCATCTTTGTTAGAATGGGTAATGAAAATGTGCATTGTCAGGACTCCTCCAATCTGATATTGCCAATCATGTGATTTGCCGTTTCCGAGTTTCCGGAGAGAAACAACCTGACGCTGTCTGGCATCAACGCAATACTCTCCAGATGCAGAAGGCTATCATTTACAAAGTAGTTTATCTCATCATCTGCAATTTCAATACGGAACTCATTCATCTCAGAAACTTCAATTAAGGCAGAATCCGGTACTGGATCATCCCACATTCCTGCCGTAACCCTCCCAATTATGAGCACAGTTCAAAACAGTCTCCTTTACCTATATAAGATCATCTTCCGGCCTCTAGATAGTAACAGAAAGTGTTTTCAGAATACTGAGACAATGCATCTTGGCACTCTTGGAACAATTGAGCCGTAGAATCCCATCTATCACTTGTCTCGCTTGAAGACAATGAGAAAAAGATCGAGTGAGGTTTTATTACTAGAGAATCTAATGCTGAGGTAATTCCAGTCAGAATCCGATCTGTGGAATAGTCCCTCTCAAAATACTCATTGTTGCTACTTGTAAGGCAAACAAGGCTATCAACAACAGAGATTCTTAACCATGGACGATAAACGCTTAACTCCGAAACATCGAAAAGGATAGAATCAACAGAAACAGCAAACAACTCCTGCCCGATCGCGCTGCTTGAATAGCCCAGTTTCTGAATATCAGCCCGTTCGCATGTCATTTGACGCTCAGCAAGTATAGCAACCACTTCCTCATTTCTGATATCTCCGAAAAGAAGGGCCATTGAGATACCTTCCGAAAGAAAGTTTGGGTGATCAATGGATATGACCTCAGGCAGCAGACTTGGCTCATACTCAGCCCAATAAAAAATAGCCTCAACTGATAAATCAAGAAGGAGCGGGTGAGTTGGTATCTCGAAACCCTGACTAGTATCTTGCGTATCAGCAAGCAGATTAGGTGGAATGAACAGATAGGTGATGTCACAAACACCAAGCTCAGCAAGCATTGCCCATACGGTAGCTACTTCCCCTGAAGTAACTATATCATGGTTTGAGATTATGTATGCTTTCGAAGCAATCTCAATACCACGAATCCCTATGGCATAGAAATAGTCGACCAGGGCACTACGTATCTCATCTTCATTCATTCTCTGGAGTATCTTTGTCTCTGAATTTATTGATAATATTGTATCATATGAGTTGAGGTTGACGCAAATATGTATCACTTCTACCGATTCTTGAGAAGAACTAACTGCTCTATCACTTTCATCAAGGCAATACTCACCGATCAGATAGTGAACTGAATGGATATTATTCGATACAAAGTAAAATGAGAAAGCTCCAAGAAGTTCAGAACTTGCATCCATTGGAAGACTAACTCTGTAATTTGGATTGTGCTCAATCAGACTTGAAACGCTAACGATGCCTGCGTTGCATCTATCGAAGAAGAAGATTGCATCATTTGGAGTTGAGTAGTGCTGGGAGTTGCCATTTACCACAATTAGTGAATCCTTCAAAGTAACCGATACACCAGAGAAGATTTCTTTAACGCTTATAGCTTTATTCTTGCTGAGTGCGTAGTAGGCAAACAGAACAATCAGCAGGATGAACATCCCAGTAGCAACAAAAGGCATTCGCTTCTGGAATCGTTTCTCTTTTCTTGCGGGTCTTAGGGGTGTCGTATCTGGTTCTCTATTTATCGATTTCACAATTCTTGAAAGAATCTCCGGGGGTATCTGTCTGGAGTTCGTCGTCTGCCATTGATGAGCTGTTACATAGTATTGCATCCATTTTGAAAGAGCTACTTTGCCTATCAGTATCGGATAGATTGTAACACCCTTACCGACGGCTCTTTCAACCTCTCTCCGAATTTGCCTGGACTCTCTGGAATCCTTAGTAACGATTAGAATCATCCCACAAGCGCTATCAATCGAATCAATAATAGCCTCGGCCCAGTCAGCGCCAGGAGCAATGTCACGGGGAGCTATCCAACAGCGGTGTCCTTGGGATTCAAGATAACTAAGGACTCGCTCGGCTATGTCCTTGTCTGAGGTGGAATGGGAAATGAATAAGGTTCTCTGCATGGCTATTACTTGTCGTTTCCTTTACGGCTTTTCCCATCAATCGGTTCCCAATGCTCAGGCCAGGGTACTTCGTCTGCAGAATACCCTGCAGACAGGAGTTCTTCTCGAAGTTCCATGAAGGCCTCACAGTCCTCTTTCACTACCTTGATATCCCTAATGACTTTGTAAGATTGGCTGTACAGATTAAGTGCCTCTTCCATGCAACCGTGTAGCGCGTATGATCTCCCAATGTTTCCTAGGGTTATCACCTCAGAGCGACGATCTCCAACCTCACGAGAGATGGCAAGCGCTTCTTCATAGTAAGCAAGGGCCTCCTCCGCGTTTCCATACTGCTCTTGCAGAAGTCCTATATTTCCCAGGGTTATGCCCTCATAAAGGCGATTCCCAACCTCACGGTGCATCAGAAGCGCTTCTTCATAACATGTCATCGCGTCCTCAATGCGGCCTTGGGACTCGTGCAGAAGGCCAATGTTTACCAAGGTCATCCCCTCAAAACGGAGATCTCCAACTTCACGAACAATAGTAGTCGCTTCTTCATAATGGGATCTTGCTTCTTCTATGCGACCTTGTTGATGGTATAAAACACCGATGTTTCCCATGGTGATCCCCTCAGAACGGTGATTCCCAATCTCGCGGTGTATCGCAAGAGCCGCTTCATAATGAGAAATGGCCTCTTCCACGCAGCCTTGTTGCTCATGTAAATTGCCGAGATTACCCAAGGTCATCCCCTCAGAACGACGATTCCCAACCTCACGATGTATCGCAAGGGCTTCTTCGTACAAAGTAAGACCTTCTTCTATACGGCCTTGTTGCTTGTACAAAATCCCGATGTTTCCTAGGGATATCCCCTCAGAACGACGATTTCCAACCTCACGATGTATCGCAAGGGATTCTTCAGTAAAACTGAGACCTTCTTCCATGCGGCCGTGCTGCAAATGCAAGTAGCCGATGTTTCCTAGGGTTTGCCCTTCAATATGGCGATCTCCAACATCACGCGCTATAGCTAGTGATTCTTTATAATAACTAAATGCATCATCACTATGGCCTGTTTGACTAGACAATGTGCCATGTTTAAGGAAAGAATATGCTCGCCAATCATGCCGACCACTTCTCCCTGCTAACTCCATCATACGTTGTATGGTTAATCTCTGTTCATCACGTCTACCGAGAATGCTTAGTGATTCTTCTTTGAACTGAAGTATTTTGAATAGTTTCTCATCGTCTTCGGGGCGAAATACCTCGATAAGGCCCTCAAGTTTGTCGGCAAGGATAAGAACTTCCTCGTTCCGGTAGTTCTTTCCTGATTTCTCAAGAGCAATAAGGCCCCAGTGCAATGCCTTGTAATTGTTTCCAGCCTTCTCCCAGTGGTGCATCAGGATACCTGATACCTGTGATAACTCTCCCTCGTAGCTCTCCTCAACAGCTTCTGCTGTTGCCCTATGAAGGTTTTTCAGGTTCTCCGGTAGAATACTGGAATATGCAGTGTCATGCACAAGAATGTGTCTGAACAGGTACTTCTTCTTAAAAGCGCTTGTTTCACTGAGGAGCATCTGTTTTTTCTTAAGCCCGTCGAATGCTTCTGACCTGGGTCTGCTAAGTTGGAGCTTATTCACCATCATTGTATACAGCTTAAGCTGGAATTCCATCCCAAGAACAGAGGAGTTCTGCAAAACACTCCGCCAGGATTCCGGAAGCCTATCAAGCCTGGACTGAAGGAGACCTGTCAGACTGTCAGGAACATGGATGTCTTCAGGCTGGCGATCGAACTGCCACTGCTGATCGGTCTGAATCAGGATACCATTCTCCACAAGGTCAAGTACAAGCTCCTCAAGATAGAATGGATTCCCCTTCGATCTCTCAAGAAGAAACGCCTTCACTTCGTCACTTGCTTCCAGGGGAGATGCTGCATTGCCTATCGATGAGAGAAGTATGTCGATGAGTTTTTCTGAGGCAGTGTCACTTACTTCCTCAACATTAACTTCATCTGTGACCGCGTAGTTGGAATGAAACTCGTACTCGACCGATGTCCCGTCCTCATTCTCTGGTCTGTACACAAGAAAGAAGACTATTGCAGTTTCACTATCACAGTTGCCAAGCACGAACTCAAGCGCAGCCTTAGAGCTTTCATCGATCCAGTGAAGGTCCTCAAGAACGACTATCAACTTCTGCTTATCTGAGAGTGCCTTAAAGAGATTACGGAAAGCAATCTTCGTTTCAAGAACTATCGCCTTGTCATCAAGTTCCTCAAAGCGCTTGTCTCCTGACTTGATGGAAAGAAGCTCGGAAAGGAAAGGAGAGGAGTTATGTAACTCATCGTCCTTCGTATACTCTTGCAGCTTGCTTATGAACTCAGTGTAACTGAGATCACTGCCGTGTTCGATATCGAGTAAGTTCCTGAGAAGAGTTGTCCACAGCCAGTAGGAAGGCTGAGCATAGGAAAGAGTCTGCCCCTTCACTACAAGCAAGTCATCACCTGTACAGTCAGTCTCTAGAAATTCATGCACAAGACGGGACTTACCTATACCCGCTTCTCCACTGATACCCATTACCAGGTGTTTGGCTCCACCTCTGCGGTTCTTCTCCGTCCCGGCCTCCTGCTGATCAAGAACTGATCTGAGTCTTGACAACTCCTCTTCCCTGCCAACGAAGGGAGATCGGACTGTGAGTACACGGGATCCGGGAACAGCAAGACTGTAATCCGATATCCTGTAAGAGTCCTCTCCGTATTCCTCCCAGGTGAAGCTATCCTTTGAGAGCTTGTATACTGAAGAAGACGCAAGGATCTCATTGGATGCTGATTCTGCAAGGTTCTTTGCCTTACTGAGGAAGTCTCCCCGGATATCAATACTCTCCGAGGCTGTCTTCACAACCTCGAGAGTCCCTGTGGAGACGCCAAGACCGAACTCAATACTCAGATTCTTTCTCCTGAGAACCGAGTTCAGCTCGCTGAAGCCATTAAAAAGTTGGATACCGCAGGTAAGTGCTCTGCTGACATCATTCTCCACTGCCTTTTCCAGACCGAAGATCCCTCTGTGTTCAGACGGCGAAAGGTTATCAAGGTGGGCTCCGTATGATCTAGTGTACTTCTCTATGAGATTCTGTGCTGTTTTGGATATGGTCTTCCTTACTGAGTAAGGAAGCTTATCTTCATTCCTCAGGGAGAAAGTGATGTGAAGAACTGCAGCTTTCCGCCGCTCACCCGGAATCAGCAGTACTGTTTCTTCCTCGTTCTCTTCCAGCATAGTAGACAGTCTATTCAAATCGTCTTCCAGAAGCGCTGAAAGGTCAGAAAGATCCGGTTCAGTCTCACTTGTATCCTGATCAGTCTTGATAGCATCAACCAGAGCAATGAGAGCCTTGCTGAGAGGTGTTTCAGATGCGTCATGCCACTGGTGTGCTGAGATGTAGTACTGCATCCATTTCGAGAGCTGGAGCTTCTCAATAACGAGAGGGTAGATCGTGATGCCCTTGCTTACTGCTCTTTCTATCTCGCGGCGGACCTGGGGAGACTTATTGGAATGTTGAGAAAGAATTAGAACTAATCCTGAAGAACAATCAATTCCATCTATGAGAGATTCTGCCCAGTCGGAACCGGGAGGGATGTCTCTGGGAGCTATCCAGCACTTAAGGCCACTCGACTCAAGGTAAGAGAGAACAGCATCTGCGATATCCTTGTCCTGAGTTGAATGCGAGATGAAGACTCTTGAAGACATCAGTACTCCTCGTCTAAGTTGCAACCAACCGGTTGAGGGGGATCCCAGTGGGAGGGCCAGGGAACTTCGTCTTCAGAAAGTCCAGAGGTAATGATTCTGTTGCGAAGCGTTAACAACTCTTTACAGTAGTCTTCTCTAGCCATATCTACCCTTGTAGCAATCTCCAGTGACTCCATGTAATGTTGACGAGCTTCCATATTGCTTTCATTCTCATTACACAAAATACCCAATCTAACATGGACAATGCTCTCCAGTAGCGGATCCCTAACTCCACGAGAAATCTCGAGTGCCATATCGAGGTGACTTTGTGCAGCATCAAGTTGGCCTGTGCGCTGGTACAGATCACCAAGATTACTTAGGACAACTCCCTCCTCCCTAAGGTTTCCAACTTCTCGATGTATATGAAGGGCATCTTTAAAATGTGCACAAGCTTCATCGAAGCGATTTAATGCACAGTACAGCAAACCGAGATTACCATGGGTTATTCCAGCACATCGATAATTAGCAACCTCTCTATGTATTTCAAGTGCTGCTTCACTAATGGTTTTTGCTTCTTCGATTAACCCCTGCGAAAGCCGTAGCTCGCCTATATTACTTAGTGTCATTCCCTCTGATCGACGATTCCCAACCTCTCTAGCAATATCAAGTGCTTCTTCATAGAAATCGCTTGCTTCCTCTACTCGCCTCTGGCTAAAGGATAGGGTACCTAGATTCCCAAGGGTCATTCCTTCTAAGCGCCGATTTCCAACTTCTTTATGTATTGTGAGTGCTTTATCATAATGGATCTTAGCTGCATCATAACTTCTATGATTGCTATATAGAAGTCCTAGATTTCCTAATATAACACCTACTTGAAGTCTATTTCCTGATAGTTTACATAAATCAATAGCCCTTTCATAATTCTGTATAGCTTCATCCATCCTGCCCTGAATTGAGTACAATATCCCCAGATTCGAGAATACAGATGCTTCATGATGGCATCCATCGAACCTGCGAAAAATCTTAAGCGACTGCATGTAGTACTCCTGAGCCTTATCCAACTTACCTTGCTGACTGAACAACGCACCCATATTTACCAGCGCTTTACCCTCGCTAAGATCATCTCCCGCTAAACGACAAGCGTTTAATGATTTTTCATAATACACTATAGCTTCATTCATGCAACCCGTTATTCTGGCATACTCACCTGATACTCTTAATGCAGAAGCTAGGTGATCATGATTTTGAGTCTTCTCAGCAGTACTTATAATCTGTTGCAAGGTAGTTTTCTGTTGCTCTCGCTTGCCAAGTATGTTGAGACTTCGTTCTCTTTTACACAGCACCTTAAACAACAACTCGTCCTGCTCAATGCTATCAGGAATGCTAACAAGAAAGTGTTCTAGCCTATATGACAACGCGAGGGCTTCTTCATTGCAATAGCTTTTCGCTGAATGTTCTAGAGCCTTCATTCCCCAAACGATGGCTTTGGTGGTCTCTCCTGCTCTCTCGTAGTGATGCATTACTAAGCTTGCAACTTGGTCTCGCTCCTCAGCAAAAAACTCTTCTATTGATTCAGCTGCAGACTTATGAAGCTGCTTGAGATTCTCCTCAAGAATACTGGAGTAGGCGGTGTCATGCACCAGAGCATGTCGGAAAAGGTACTTCTTTTCGAATGCGCTTATCTCACTCAGAAGCATCTGCTTTCTCTCAAGACCCTGAAACGTCTCTGACCTGGGTCTTCCAAGCAAGAGCTTGTTCACCATCTTGGTGTACAACTTTAGCTGGAACTCCATACCCAGTACCGAAGAGTTCTGGAGTACTTCACGCCATGACTCCGGAAGCCTGTCCAGCCTGGATTGAAGGAGACCTGTCAGGCTGTCTGGAACGTGGATTTCTTCTGGCTGGCGATCGAACTGCCACTGCTGATCGGTCTGAACCAGGATATTCTTCTCCACAAGATCGAGTACAAGTTCCTCAAGGTAGAATGGGTTTCCCTTCGATCTCTCGAGAAGAAATGACTTCACTTCGTTATTTACTTCCAGGGGAGATGCTGCATTGCCTATCGATGAGAGAAGTTTATCGATGAGTTCTTCTGAGGCAGTGTCACTTACTTCCTCAACACGCACTTCATCTGTGATTGCGTAGTTGGAATGAATCTCGAACTCGACTGATCTCCCGTCTTCATTCTCTGGTCTGTACACAAGAAGGAAGACTACTGCAGTTTCACTATCGCAGTTGCCCAGCACGAACTCAAGGACAGCCTTAGAGCTTTCACCGATCCAGTGAATATCCTCAAGAACGACTACTAGCCTATGCTTATCTGAAAGGACCTTAAGGAGATTACGGAAAGCGATCTTCGTCTCAAGGACTATCGCCTTGTTATCAAGCTCTTCAAGGCGCTTGTCTCCTGACTTGATGGAAAGAAGCTCGGAAAGGAAAGGAGCGGAGTTAAGCAGTTCTTCATCGGTAGTGTAGTCTCTCAATCTCTTGGTGAACTCCTCGTAACTAAGACCACTGCCATGTTCGATGTTGAGTAAGTTCCTGAGAAGGGTAGTCCACAGCCAGTAGGATGGCTGAGCATATGAAAGGGTTTGTCCCTTCAAGACTACATACTCATCACCAGTGCATTCATTCTCGATGAACTCATGCACAAGTCGGGACTTACCTATACCCGCGTCTCCGCTGATGCCCATTACCAGGTGCTTGGCTCCGCCTCTTCGGTTCTTCTCTGTCCCGGCCTCCTGCTGGTTAAGGACTGACCTGAGTCGGGACAGCTCTTCTTCCCTGCCCACGAAGGGAGATCGGACTGTCAGCACACGTGACTCTGGAACGGATAGACTGTAATCGGATATCCTGTAAGAGCCCTCTCCATGCTCCTCCCAGGTGAAGTTATCCTTTGAGAGCTTGTATACTGCTGAAGATGCAATTAACTCATTGGAAGCTGATTCTGCAAGGTTCTTCGCCTTACTGAGGAAGCCTCCCTGGAAATCAATACTCTCCGAGGATGTCTTCACAACCTCGAGAGTTCCTGTGGAAACACCAAGGCCGAACTCAATACTGAGATCCTTCTTCCTGAGAACCGAGTTCAGTTCGCTGAAGCCATTGAAGAGCTGGATACCACAGGTAAGTGCTCTGCTTACATCATTCTCCACTGCCTTTTCAAGACCGAAGATCCCTCTGTGTTCAGATGGCGAAGTGATATCCAGGTGGGCTCCATAAGAGCTTGTGTACTTCTCTATGAGATTCTGTACTGTTTTGGATATGGTCTTCCTGATCGAAGATGGAAGACTGGCTGAGTTCAGTGAGTATGAGATATGAAGAACCGCTGCTCTTCGCCTCTCCCCCGGAGTAAGCAGTACTACTTCCTCATCACTGTCATCAAGCATTGAAGACAGTTTGCCCAGATCATCTTCAAGAAGCGCTGAAAGTCCAGAGAAGTCTGCTTCGGTCTCATCATCAGTCTGATCTGACTGGATGGCTTCAAGTAGCTTAACCATCGCTTTGCTGAGCGATGTTTCTGTGGCGTCATGCCACTGATGGGCTGAGATGTAGTACTGCATCCACTTCGATGGTTTGAGGTTTTCTACAACCAGCGGGTAAATGGTGATACCCCGGCTTACAGCTCTTTCCAGTTCACGGCGAACCTGGGGAGACTGATTCGAGTGTTGGGATAGAATGAGTAGAAGTCCTGAAGATGAATCGATACCGTCAATGATCGCTTCGGCCCAGTCGGAACCGGGAGAGATGTCTCTGGGAGCTAGCCAGCACTTAAGGCCATTCGACTCGAGGTAAGAGAGTGCAGCATCTGCGATATCCTTGTCCTGACTTGAATGAGAGATGAATACTCTTGAAGACATTGCTCCTCCTACTTGGACCGATTAAGTAACTTTAATCTGACAATACTTATGACCAAACCCCATTGTTCCCTCCACTTCTGAAGAGAATTTCGGGGTTAAGCCCTGTATTCATTATTCTTCCGTCTACTTGGGTCATGATCTGTCATAAGTAGTATGTCGGCTTTTATTTTGATTCTTGAAATTTTAAAAACCCTTCTCTCTGTGATAAGACAGTATTCCGATTCGCTCTTGCATACCACTTCCTGGTTATTGTCCCTCAATCGGTTCCCAATGCTCAGGCCAAGGTATTTCATTCTCAGTGTAACCGTTAGCAATCAGATTCCTATATAGTTGAATGTATGGTTTAAAGTTGATTGCATCTAGTTCAAGATCACATATAATCTCGCATGCTAGCTTTAGGTAATAAATAGCACTTTCCCCCTTGGATTGCTTATAGCACAACTCAGCAAGACTGACTAAGATAACTCCTTCAAAAGAACGATCACCAACTTTTTGCTGAGACTCAAGGGCTTCTTTAAAGTGAGTCTGGGCTTCTTTCAGACAACCATCGTCTCGATGTAATCTACCTAGTTTACACAGCGTCATCCCCTCTAACCGAGGATTACGTATTTTTCTGGCAATCTTTAGGGCTTTTTCGTAGTGTACCTCGGCTTCCTTAGTAAAACCCTGGGAACGAGACAAATCGCCCAGGAATCCAAACTGAATTCCCTCAGAACGCAGATCACCAACTTCTTGTGCAATTTCGAGTGCTTGATTGTAGCATGCTCTTGCTTCTGATAGACGTTTTTGAATCTTATTAAGGGTGCCTATATTCCCATGAGCTTTGCCCTCTAGGCGACGATTGCCAACTTTGATTTGAATTGCTAAGGCTTTTTCGAACAACAGCTGTGCTTCACTTAGATTTCCTTGGAACAACAGCAAATTGCCGAGAGAAGCATAGATGTTCGCCTCAGAACAAAGATCACCTACCTCTCGGAACATCTCAATTGCTAGCTCGTAATACCTTTTTGCCTTAATCTCATCTTCAGCGGTATGGTGTCTGAGAAGGTGCAAATCCCCAAGACTACCCAAAGCGATTCCTTCTAAATGATGATTGCCTATCTCATGGGCGATCCCAAGCGCTTTCTCGTGAGAAAATAGGGAGTCCTCCAGCTGACCTTGTTCACGACTAAGATTACCAAAACTGATGAAGAGGAATCCCTCTGAATGACGATCACCAGTTTTCCTAGCAATATCCATGGCTTTCTTGTAGCTTTTATAAGAATCGTCTATTCGACCGGAAACGAATGATAATCCCCCTTGATTTCTCAATGTAGACAACATCCACTCATCGCAGGCCGACTCTTCTGCAACTTTGAACATATGCTTGATTACCTGCTCTTGGACCTCACGGTTCCCCTGCAAATTGAGCGCCCGTTCTCTGTTCCTCAAAATGTAAAAGAGTTTCTCCTGCTTCTCGCTGCAATCTGATAGCTCTTCGACAATCTCTTCAAGACCCTTTGATAGCTCAATTACATCCTCACTGTTATAGCTTTTTAGCAAAAATTCAAGAGCAATCAATCCAAAACTCAGAGCTTTCGAAGTATCTCCTGCTTTCCTGAAGTGATGCATTAAAATCCCCGCAACCTGATCCGTCTCATCCCAAAACACCTCTTCAATTGATTCAGCGGCAGACTTGTGAAGCTGCTTGAGATTCTCCTCAAGAATACTGGAGTAGGCGGTGTCATGCACCAGAGAATGCCTGAAAAGGTACTTCTTCTCAAATGCGCTAATCTCACTGAGGAGCATTTGCTTCTTCTCAAGACCATCGAACGTGTCTGCGGAAGGTCGACCAAGCAGCAGCTTGTTGGCCATTCTGGAATAGAGCTTCAGCTGGAACTCCATGCCAAGCACGGAGGAGCTCTGAAGTACTTCTCTCCATGGCTCCGGAAGCCTGTCAATCCTGGATTGAAGGAGACCTGTCAGACTGTCAGGTACATGAACTTCTTCTGGTGGTCGATTGAACTGCCACACCTGATCGTTCTCGGTGAGTATCCCCTTCTCCACAATGTCAAGAACCAGCTCCTCAAGATAGAATGGGTTACCCTTTGATCTCTCGAGAAGAAATGGCTTAACCTTCTCATCCAGTTTGTGGATGGAGGTTTCACTTATCGAAGACAACAGCCTCCCAATGAGCTCCTCTGAAGCGGATTTGCTTACCTCTGAGACACTGAGTTCATCAGTGATTGCGTAGTTGGAATGAATCTCGAACTCGACTGATCTCCCGTCTTCTTGCTCTGGTCTGTACACAAGAAGGAAGACTACTGCAGTTTCACTATCGCAGTTGCCCAGCACGAACTCAAGGACAGCCTTAGAGCTTTCACCGATCCAGTGAATATCCTCAAGAACGACTACTAGCCTATGCTTATCTGAAAGGACCTTAAGGAGATTACGGAAAGCGATCTTCGTCTCAAGGACTATCGCCTTGTTATCAAGCTCTTCAAGGCGCTTGTCTCCTGACTTGATGGAAAGAAGCTCGGAAAGGAAAGGAGTGGAGTTAAGCAGTTCTTCATCGGTAGTGTAGTCTCTCAATCTCTTGGTGAACTCTTCATAACTAAGACCACTGCCATGCTCAATGTTGAGTAAGTTCCTGAGAAGAGTTGTCCACAGCCAGTAGGGAGGCTGAGCATAGGAAAGAGTCTGCCCCTTAAGCACAAGGAACTCATTGCCAGTGCATTCATTCTCGAGGAACTCATGCACAAGCCGGGACTTGCCGATACCTGCCTCTCCACTGATACCCATAACAAGGTGTTTGGCTCCACCTCTGCGGTTCTTATCCGTCCCGGCCTTCTGCTGATCAAGAACTGATCTGAGTCTTGATAACTCCTCTTCCCTGCCAACGAAGGGAGATCGAACAGAAAGTATACGTGACTCTGGAACGGAAAGACTGTAGTCGGATATCCTGTAATAACCCTCTCCGTGTTCCTCCCAGGCGAAGCTAGCCTTTGAGAGCTTGTATACTGAAGTAGACGCAAGGATCTCATTGGAAGCTGCTTCTGCAAGGTTCTTTGCCTTACTGAGGAAGCCTCCCTGAAAATCAATACTCTCCGAGGATGCCCTAACAACCTCAAGGGTTCCTGTGGAAACACCAAGGCCGAACTCAATACTGAGATCCTTCTTCCTGAGAACCGAGTTCAGTTCGCTGAAGCCATTGAAGAGCTGGATACCACAGGTAAGTGCTCTGCTTATATCATTCTCAACTGCCTTTTCCAGGCCGAAAATCCCACGCTTTGCCGATGAAGAAAGACCATCAAGGTGGGCTCCGTAATAGCTTGTGTACTTCTCTATGAGATTCTGTACTGTTCTGGATATGGCCTTCCTTATTGAAGAGGGAAGCTTATCCTCATTCCTCAGTGAGAATGTTATGTGAAGGACTGCTGCTTTTCTCCTCTCCCCCGGGGTAAGCAGTATTACTTCCTCATCGCTTTCCTCGAGCATTGAAGACAGTTTGCTCAGATCATCTTCCAGAAGAGCGGAAAGGTCATGAAAAACCGGTTCAGTCTCACTTGCGTCTTGATCTGTCTTGATAGCATCAACCAGATCAATGAGAGCCTTGTTAAGAGGTACATCAGATGCGTCATGCCACTGATGGGCTGAGATATAGTACTGCATCCACTTCGATGGCTGGAGCTTTTCTATGACGAGAGGAAAAATAGTGATGCCTCTGCTGACAGCCCTTTCCAGTTCACGGCGAACCTGGGGAGATTGATTGGAATGTTGAGAGAGAATCAGGACCAACCCTGAAGAATAGTCAATTCCATCTATGAGTGATTCCGCCCAGTCTGAACCGGGAACAATGTCTCTTGGCGCTATCCAGCACTTAAGGCCATTCGACTCGAGGCAAGAGAGTGCAGCATCTGCGATGTCTTTGTCTTTGGTTGAATGGGAGATGAAGACGGTTGAAGACACGGCAATCCCCTTTCATAGGGTGAGAGTTGCTGCGGGTTCTTTCAAAAAGATCCCGTAAAGAGCTCAGTTTCTAAGCCAATAGACAGGCTCATCATTCCATGATGCCTGTCCTCCAACAATTGATCCATGGCTTGCGTCGTGAGGACAGGAAATGATGAAAGTGTCTTCCGGATAGTTGACGCTATCCACTGTTAATATGTAAACAGCATCTTCGTATGATGGACAACTTGGCAGTTCGATACATACATATACTCCACTTCTGATAAGTCCCTCAAGATCTGTATAGCTACTCTCATACATTCTATGGATAAACTCACTAGTAGCGATCCAGCACATTCTTTCCCTGCATTGGTCTCGTAGACTATCCGGATGACTAGAGATGGAACCTGTATTTCCACCCTCAGGAATACTAACACGGATATTTCTTCTTGGTATTGGCTCAATACTGTATCGGATACAAGGGTTTCCTTCTAAGTAATCACCTGATGACTCATGAGTAGTATCTAGGGAGGGAGACTGATCCTCTTGGTGGTTGGCTAAGGTGTCTGGGTCAAGTGTCGCTCCTCTATCGCCTGTAGTGCAAGAGATTGCGAGAAGAGCAATTGGCAGCAGAGTGAGCCAGGCCATAGCTTGAAATATTCTTCTTGGATAACCCATCATGATCCTAACCGATAGCTTCCCAGCTAACCTGACTGGCCAACAGGCGAGACATCTGACCAAAACCCATTTCTCCCTCCCTTCTCCGTAGAACCAGAGTAAACTATAGCTTGCCCTAGAAAGTGCTACAAGACCCCCATAGATAAGTCTGCAAGGAAAACATGTACCACGCTATGGAGTGCTCCCGAGTTCATACCACCTGGAGCCTTATCAAACACCGCACAGTGACTGCCCAATCTCAGCAAAGCGAACCACTATTGCAGTTATATTCTCAGCGATTAATAGTATACATCTCTGGATTTGCCTTAAACAAAAAGGTGGTGTGAAGATGGCGCTGTCGGATTTGCTGTTTGATTCATTTCCTGAATTGAATACTAGCACACTTTTTACACTAAAAAATGGTGAAATACTGAGGTCTTTACCGAATCCGATTGGTGGCGATGAAATATGGCAGAATGGCAAACTCCTTTTCCAGACTAGAGAAAACATTCAGGGAGGGAGAGATGTACTAGCCCGCATTTCTCACCAGACTTTCGATCAGGCTGAAATCCGGCAGGATTCAGCCTGATTTCTTGTTCTCGGCGGTGTTCTCCGGTGTGTCTTGATGGATCTGCCCTCTTTTGGGTGTGTTCCGGAGGTACTTGGTCGAGCCGGGGCACACCAAGCCATCTGCCTTTGCAGGCTTTCATGACTGGACAGCGATTGGGTCAGGCCCGTAAAGGGATGCTGCAGAGTCTCCTATGGATGATCGAATAGTCATCTGTCCATGGGTAGCCGCAGGCGAATGACACCAGTACTCGTCTCACACTGAATCTGAGCACTGCGCCGATCTTGAGCAGCTTCAGCCTGATGGTACCACATTGAGCCCTGGCAAAGCTGGTACCTTCCATTCCCAGTACCCTGCAAGCATTCATGAGAATGTAAGCAAAGGTTGAAAACCACAACCTCAACTGGTTTGATGTCATATAATGGGTACTGGTCCTGTCAGCGAACAGATCAAGCTGCTGCTCCTTGATTCTGTTCTCCATCTCGCCCCTGGCGCAGTAGACCTCCTCGTAGAGTTTCCTGTCACTGTCAGGCAGAGTCGTTACGATGAACCGGGGATTCGATCCCTTGTCCAGGTGCTCAGCTTTCGCAATCACCCGTCGTTCCTGCCGCCAGCTCTTCTTGGTCTTGTACCAGAACCAGGTGAATACCCTGGCTGCCCTGCCGGTCTCCTCGTGCCTCTTACGGGCAGCATAGAGCTGGCGGCCAATGATCTTTTTCAGACGCTCGTTCTTCGCAACACCAAGGATGTAGTCAACCTTGTTGTCCTCGCACCAGCTCATGATGTAATCCCTGCAGAATCCGCTATCTCCGCGAACCAGTATTCTTACCTTAGGCCAGCGAGCTCTCAGCTTTGTGATGATGTACTTGAGCTCTTCCACGCTGCCCTTTGCAGGATCGATACAGGAGCGCCTCAGCTTCGCGCAGAGGGGATGACCGTTGCAGAATATGTACAGTGGCAGATAGCAGTAGTTGTTGTAGTAAGCGTGAAAGAACTTCCCTTCCTGCTCTCCGTGTATGATGTCGTCGGTGGCGTCGATATCGAGAATGAGCCGCTTGGGAACGCCCTCCTTCATCTCAGTAATCCTGATGAACGTGTTCACAAGGGCTTCACGGATACGATCCACGGAGGCTGGTGTCCGCCTGTACCTGTCGTCTTTTTCCGAACTCAACTCAAGTCTGTTCAGGGTACTCTTGCCTGCAAGGGCTTTCCCCCGGTCACCAGCGGATCGCCGGTGTTCTCCTGTGGGATCACTCTTTCCAACAGCGATGGCAAGCAGAGGATCCACCCTCAGCCTGTCATGATCGTCCAGATCCTCGTAACCCAGGGCCAGGCCATATACTCTCTGGGCAACAAGCTCTTCAACTGTGTGCTCAATCCTGCTCGGATCTCTGTTATCAGTGAAGCAGTCGGCAAGTTCACTGATGATTCCAGTACGGGCCTCCACCTCACGCAGAAGGAGGACACCCCCATCTGTGGAGACATGCCCTCCATCGAACTTGCCGACTATTTTCCTTCGTCCGAGACCTTGAAAGTCGAGCTCCAATTGACCATTATCAGAGTAACACTGTGTATTCATATTAGGCCGTTTCTGTTGTAGTGCTATACTATTGTGTGACAACAAAATATAACACTTTGAAACGGCCTTTTCAACTACCCTGATGAGAAATGCGGGCTAGACAGTGACGGAAGCCTTAGTCTAACAACGAGGGGCAATCTTATGGGCGGAGAAGATATTTTTAATAGTGCTGGTGAGATGATAGCTACTACTGGTGATGACCCTTTGGGCAATCATACGATAAATTTTACTAATGGAGAACATGTGATTTTTAAGAATGATGGTTTAGGAGGTACAAATGTATATGGCAATGATGGTTCATTAATTGCTCATAGCGATCATGGTATGGAGGGCATTGAAGGAGTTGATTTAAGTGAAGGATTCTCGGAGCATGGTGCTGACCTGGATGGGGACGGGATTATAGACAACCTTGAAGGCTCTATTGCTATGGATGACTTTGGTGGAACAAATGGTTTGAGTATTGAGAGTGGCTTAAGTGAGTTTGACGGTATTGATGGATTTGATGGACTAGACAACTTTGACGGATTGGATGAGCTTGATGGATTAGATGGTCTAGACGATTTTGCTGGTCTTGGTGCAATAGATGGATTAGATGGCCTAGACGGACTTGATAGGCTTGACGCACTAGATGGTTTTGATGGGCTTGATGCACTAGACGGACTTGATGGGCTTGATGCACTAGACGGACTTGATGCGCTGGACGGACTTGATGGGCTTGATGCGCTGGACGGGCTTGATGCGCTGGACGGACTTGATGGGCTTGATGCGCTGGACGGGCTTGATGCACTAGATGGATTTGATATCGACTTATGACATCAAAGAAATTTGATCCCGAGAAACTCTTAAAAGAGCAACGCATCGAGAATGAAGAACTCTTAAAAGAGTTGCAGTCACACCTTACTAAAGAGCAGATTGAAAGTTTCCAGCGTATTGTTGAGCTCGGCGTAGATGCGATACGCAATAAGTTCCAACATTTCATGAATGATATATATAGCAAAATAAACAGCAACTTGTTAACTGAATCAGAGCGTAAATTCACCGTAAATAAAGACAAACAACTAGAGTTAAGAAAAAAGGTAAAGTCTTTATTTACGGATTTGCATCCTAGATATATTCATAATGAGCTTATTGACATATATGAACATCTTATTTTAGATGATTATGCTGATAATATAAATTACTTAATCAACTCTGATCATAGCATGCGATTCTTAATCAGGTACCCGATTGATGTAACAAAGTTAAACGCAATACCTAAGAGCGTAGCTCAACGGTTATTCGAGCAACACAGCAAGTGCCTTAAGGTTTATTCTGATGATTATTCATTAATTCTAGGCAAGTTAAAAGGAACAAAGACCACAAAGAGAATTAAGCAAGGGGCTACGATTGCTGCTTCTCTAGGAGGGACATTGCTGTCGCCTATTCGTGGTGGAGGATATGCAGGAAGAATCACAGCAAGTTTCCTTATGGGAGATCATAAGAAAATACCTAAAGCAACCGATGATCTCATCAGAGCATGGAACAGACTTTTGCCATGTCTAAAATCTCTCTATCGTGATATTGAGTCCTCATACAGAACAATCAGATTGGGCATGTATGCCAATTTGATCACTATGATGTTGCCAAATCTTGAGAAACTTGGGATGGAATTGTGCATTACAGATTCCTCCAATAAAATCTCAGTCGCCATCACAGAAAAAGAAGCTAGAAGAAGATTGAAACTGAAGCTAAAGTACTTCAATCTTAGCATCAGCTCATTGAGCAAATGCAATAATGAGAATGATGTAAGAATGAGCTATGAAAAGGCATTCAAGTTAAACGAATGGTTATTCAAGCAACCAGACCTAATGCGGGTTAAGATAAAGTATGGATCAAAGCGTATAAGAACAGTAGAATGCATGAGAATTGTTCTTTTGAATTCCTATAAACTTTACGAAAGTTATATGCTTGGTAATATTAACTCAACAGCTTACAACAAAGAAAAAGAAGAATTGTGGATGGAGTTGCTGAGTACTAACCATAATGGTGCATCACCAATGGTTATAGGCGAACTTGCATATCGTATAAAATGCATAGATATGAATATTGATAAATTAATAGCGCAAAATGAAATAGATAATGCCATCGAGCATGCCGACAAAATGCAGCTGTATTATAAAGATGTTACGAAGATATCTAATTTCATCACTAGCAAAAGATGTCGATTAATAGAGTTTAAGGATTTTGTAGAGATTGGTAATGACATCAGCAATAGCAAGAGCCTCAAGGATAGAATAAAGGCATACAGTGATGCGCTAACAATCTTTGACATAGAATGGCTTCGCCAACATAAATCTAAGCTAAACAGAGAAAAATGGACAAGATACTCTCTTGTGGCTTGTGCTATACTACTATTTTTATCTGGATTGTTTTTGTTATTAAAACACTCCTTATTGGATTCGTACGATTCTCATTCATTTAATAATGTAATGCTAGCAGATAGTACCAATGTAAATGGAAATACACCAATTCATAGTGACAGTAGTAATATCTACACCAGCTTTGAATATAATGGGCAACAGTGGGTTATTGGCCCTGACGAACCAGTCTCATTTCAGGAAGCATGTATTTGGGTTGATTCCCTGGAGGGTGAATGGCGATTGCCTTCAATGAATGAGTTAGAGCAGATATATGATTCAGGAATAAGATATGACGCTTGGGGTCCCTTTCAGAACAGTGGTTGGTTTGTTTGGTCTGGCGATGTTGACATTCAAGAGAACACCGTAATGACGTTCACCTTCTACTTGGATAAAGGCTATTCGGCAGAGGGTGCTAGAGTTTTTGCGACCTGTGATCTTTAGATATTCATGACTTATAACACTGTTTGAGATTCTGATTATCTATAGGTGCCCAGTCCGGTGAATTTTGCCACCCGTTCCGGGTTATGCTTGCCACCTAAT
>ERZ795057.686-NODE-686-length-33642-cov-22.979843_pt1 | contig 33642 bp, 23 predicted proteins | sample MGYA00375141_ERZ795057 | MGnify/ENA primary metagenome ERZ795057 (study PRJEB30186, sample SAMN05720163) | activated sludge metagenome | isolation source: Anaerobic digester | place: Hong Kong | collected 2015-01-26 ...
GTATCAGCTGATGATGCGGTGAAGCATATAAAATCGGGTGACAGGGTTGTTTTCGGACATGCGGCAGGGGAGCCCAAGGTGCTTGTAGATGCGCTTGTCAGAAATGCTTCGCAGTATAAGAATGTTGAGATAGTTCACATGGTTGCCATGGGGAAAGGAGAATACTGCAGCGAGGAGTATTCAGAACATTTCATTCATAACGCGTTGTTTGCAGGTGGGCCGACACGGAAGGCTATTCATGAAGGGAGAGCTCTTTATACACCGTGCCACTTTAGCAGAATACCCTCTCTTTTTAAAGAGAATATTCTCCCGATTGATGTGGTTCTGATGATGGTGTCAGAACCTGATGAGCATGGATACTGTTCTTACGGAGTGTCAGTGGATTATACTAAACCGGCAGCGGAAAGTGCTAAAATGGTTATTGCTGAAGTTACTCCAAACATGCCCCGTACTTATGGTGATTCATTTATCCATGTATCAAACATAGATTACATAGTAGAAACAGATTCAAGTCCGGCAATATTGAATCCGCCAAAACTTGGTGAGACAGATGAAAAGATCGGTAAAAATATTGCTGAGCTAATCAACGATGGCGACTGCCTGCAGCTTGGAATCGGAGCAGTTCCTGACGCGATCCTGAATTTTTTAACAGATAAAAAGAACCTGGGTATTCACAGTGAAATGATTTCAGATGGAGTCGTCGGACTTGTTGAAAAAGGTGTTATTAATTGCTCAAAGAAAAATTTTCACACAGGCAAGATGGTCCTGACATTCCTTATGGGGTCAGAACGTCTTTATAAGTTTGCGCATAACAACCCGGCTATCGAGATGTATCCGGTTGATTATACTAACAGGCCGTCCATCGTTGCGAAGAATAATAACATGGTTTCTGTTAACTCTGCGCTTCAGGTGGATTTCACAGGCCAGGTAGTTTCAGATACTATCGGTTACAAGCAGTATAGCGGAACAGGCGGTCAGCTTGATTTTGTACGCGGTGCGTCATGGTCAGAAGGGGGGAAATCAATTCTTGCTTTCAGCTCAACAGCGGCAGGCGGGAAACTTTCAAGGATAGTCCCCCACATCGATGAAGGGGCATCAGTTACAACTCCGAGGACTGACACTCACTTCATAGTAACTGAGTACGGCATTGCCGACCTCAGGGGAAAATCGGTAGTAGAGAGAGGCAAAGCCCTTATAAAGATCGCGCATCCCGACTTCAGGGAGGAGCTTTCAAAGCAGTTTTTTGAAATCTATAAAAAAGCGATCTGATTAACTTAGCGAGTTTATTATATTTAAACTAATAAAAAGGAGTCCAATATGGGTATTAGAAGAGAAAGGGAGTATGGCGGAATACAGCCTGGTATTCCATTGGGGCCATTATCATTAAGGCTTCCGTTTATTCATTACAGGTTTGAGTGGGCTGACTATCTTCAGGGTCTGCTTATGTGTGCTGTTTGTCTCTCGATAATTCCTATCCTTACAGGAAAACTCGGGATGTCTTTTGAGGTTGCCCTTGCAGTGGTTATCCTCAACGGAACACTGTATCTTGCTCACGTAACATTAGGCGACCCTGTTGTTCCGGGTTGGATTACACCGGCTATTCCGCTGATCGTTGCATACTGTGAAACTTTCTCACCAGGTGCAGAGCGTATGCAGGCGTTAATAGCTTTTCAGATGGAGTTTGGTGTTATCTGTATTCTTCTCGGTATTACAGGTCTTGCTAAAAAGTTCATTAATCTTATTCCTAACGCTGTTCAGTCAGCGGTTCTTATGGGCGCAGGTTTTGCGGCTATCATAATGATTTTCACTCCGGGAAAAGGTCTTAAGAGTTTTGATGCTAATCCGCTTACAATAACAATCTGTGTGGGTCTGGCATTTTACCTTCTTTTTTCTCAGAGTTTTAAATCTTTTAAAAAGAAACATAAGTGGGCATATTATCTCGGAAATCTTGGTATGATGCCATGTCTTGCACTTGCTATTTTTGTAGGTCCTTTAACAGGGGAACTCCCATGGCCGGATTATTCAGGAATTTCATTTTTCTCAAGCCCTGATTTTACAACATTATGGAGTGATTTCACAATGCTGGGAGCTATTCCATTCCCGACAGCAGGTATGTTTTTAAGTTCAATACCTATGGTTGTGAGCGCGTACATAGTAGTTTTTGGTGACGTTATTCAGAGCCAGGCTCTTCTTGATGATGCACAAAAATTCAGACCTGACGAAAATGTAAACTATAACCCTAACAGATCACACATCATTTTTGGTGGAAGAAACCTTATAATGAGTATTGTAGGTCCTGATATTTCAATGTGCGGTCCTCTCTGGGCAGCAATGCAGGTTGTTGTTTGTGACCGTTTTAAAAACGGCCCGAAAGCAATGGAGTCTATCAATGGCGGCGCAGGGTCATTCAGATGGGGAACATGGACAGGTTATTTTATTGCTCCGATAGTTGCTTCAGTTAAACCTATCCTTGGTGTAGGTCTTGCATCAACAATGCTTGTTCAGGGCTATGTTAGTGTACGTGTTGGTGTACTTAAATCAAGAGGTTTTAATGACCTTGGTATAGCCGGCGTTGCAGGTGCTATTGTTGCAACACGCGGTGCTGCATGGGGTCTTGGCGCGGCTATCTTACTTGTTGTCCTTCAGTATATAGGAAACCAGTGGAAGAATGCCTATGTTGCAGAAGAGCCTGTATTCCCGCTCGACTCACCTGAAGTTATAGCAAAAATTGTTGAAGAACATATGAATGAAAGTAAAGGTTAATATTCATAAAGCTTCCTGAATTTGAGGGTTCTCTGCTTCATAATGCGGTAGAGGACCCTCAAATCTGAATTGTTGTTTTACAAAAAGTTTATAATTATATTATTTATATTACAACAAAGTATCTGTCTGGCAGAGTTAATAAATCTGGAGGAATGAATATTATGGCATATGTTGAAGGGCATCCGGGTAAAAAAGTTGAAACCTCAATGATGAAGCATGCGTTTTTCATGATTATATCCTCCATCTCACTTGTTGCTTTTATGCTCTATACTTCAGATGACCCGGCATCGGATCTGATGAAAATTCTTTTTATTGTAGCTGTTGTTCTGGCTGTAAGTGTACTTGTTTCTGTAAAACTGAATCCCCTGGGATGGAAAAGAATTTTCAACAGGTCTGAATATGAAAGGATAATTGAAATTGAAAGCATGGTGATTGAAAAACTGAACGAACTGGATGACAGTTATTTTGTTATTAATGATTTTAGTTTTGAATTATTGCGTGTGGAACACCTTATTATATCTGAAAATGGTTTTTTTGTACTGGCAAAATCCCCCAAAACCGGCAATCTCCGCGTAGAGGGCAACACCCTCTACGCGGGAGATTATTCCCTTGAAAAAGCCACAGCAGGACTGTGGAGGGTGTGCCATCTTATAAATATTTTAATACGCAAGGGATTTAATAATCTTGAGATAATGCCAAAACCCGTTCTGATTCTCCCTGAATCAGGTAAACCGGCGTTGACCGAATTTGATGGTATAACCATTGCAGGGATAGATGATTTGAATAACATCATAACAAAAAAAATTAAGTTTAAAATAGAAAAAGAGACTGCCGATGGTTTTGCGTATTTTATAAAAGGACGATATATCAGATAATCTATCAAAGGTTAAGAGGAGTCCATATGAAAAGTGGAAAACTGAGTTTTAAAGAACTTCCGGCTAAGGTGAGATATGGAATAGTTATCACAATTTCCGCCTGGATTCTTTTTATCATATCATCAATTTTAAAAACCGGAACAATTTCAATACTCCATATGACTATGGGGATGTTTTTCTGTTTTGCGATACTTTCACTTCGCAAATGGAGCAGAATAGCTACTTCATTATACAATATTTTTATGGCAATAATGATTGGTTTTGAATTATATAATACATTTTCTGCCGGAGAATTTATTTTTTCAATATATACAATTGTTAAAATCATCTGTATATTCATGTTCTCTGCTGCGTCGGTTTTTCTTTTGTCCAGGGAAACAGCAAAGTTTTTTACTGAAAATTCCTGAGACTCTGCCAACACTGATTATGGTATAGTAAAATCCTTTTACTGAATAAATGGTTACAGCAAAATTCTGCATGTATCCGGAGATTGTTGTTTTTTATGATAATTTTTGGAATACCTGAGTGTTTCTTTTAAAACGGAGGGTTAATCTAAATATGCTTGCAGAATTTTTGTAAATAAATTACAATGAGTGAGAAATATACAATAGAGATGGAGGATTACTAATGAAAGAAGTCGTTATTGTAAGCGGAGCAAGGACATCAATAGGAGCTTTCGGGGGGAGTTTAAAGGACGTATCAGCAATAGAGATGGGATCACTTGTCATGAGAGAGGTATTCAAAAAGATTAATCTCAAACCTGTGGTTTCCGGCGAGCAGATCAGTGTAGCTCCGGATAAGTTTAAGCAGAAAGGGCAGCTTGATCTTGAGAAAAAGGGATATCTTTACGAGGCTGGAGCTAAAGAGATAACAGTTGATGAGACAATCATGGGCTGTGTTCTTCAGGCTGCGCAGGGTCAGAATCCGGGGCGTCAGGCGGCAATATTCGCGGGTATACCTAAAGAGGCAGCAGGTTATTCTGTTAACATAGTATGCGGCTCCGGCCTTAAAGCAATAGCAAATGCTGCACAGTCAATTATGACAGGCCAGGCTGATGTAGTTGTTGCAGGGGGTATGGAGAGCATGAGCAACGCTCCTCTTGCTCTTAAAAAGGCAAGGTGGGGACACAGGATGGAGCTCACCGGAACAGGCGATATCCACGACCTCATGGTATATGATGGACTTTATGAAATCTTCAACGGCTACCACATGGGTATCACAGCTGAAAATATTGCAGAACTTTATGGAATAGGGAGAGAGGAGCAGGACAAACTCGGAGTTCTTTCACACCAGAGGGCTATGAATGCAATCAAAACAGGTCTCTTCAAGGAGGAGATTGTGCCGGTAGTTATTTCATCAAGGAAAGGTGATATAATTATAGATACAGACGAAAGGCCAATGGAGACAACACTTGAAAAGATGGCTGCTATGAAGCCTGCATTTAAGAAAGATGGAACAGTTACAGCGGGAAACGCTTCAGGGATAAATGACGGAGCAGCAGCAGTTCTCATGATGAGCGCTGACAAGGCAAAAGAGATGGGACTTGAGCCCATAGTAAAAATAAGATCATTTGCGGTTGGCGGAGTTGACCCTGCATACATGGGACTCGGACCTGTACCTGCAATGAGAAAGGCCATGAAACTCGCTGGTATGACTATCAGGGATTTTGACATGGTTGAAATCAACGAGGCATTTGCGTCCCAGGCAATAGGGTGCTTCAGGGAACTCGGCCTTGACAACGAATTTCCGAACCAGCTTGGAAGCGGAATATCGCTTGGTCACCCGATTGGATGTACTGGCGCGAGGATGGCAGTAACAACAATGTACCAGATGAAGAGAAAGAATTTCTCAACCGGTATCGTCTCCATGTGTATAGGCGGCGGTATGGGTATGGCTATGATATTCGAAAGATAGAAACTGATATAGGGGCACCGTGTAAGCGGTGCCTTTTTATTTATTAGTACCGGGGGTTTATAAAGATGGCGGATTTTCAGAATTTAACATATACAAAAAATGGCGTCGTAGGGATTGTCACTGTTTCACGTCCCAAGGCGATGAATGCCCTTAACACGGATCTTCTTGTTGAGCTTGGGAAAGTTGCAGATATGGCTGCTGAAGATAAAGATCTCTCTGTCCTGATTATCACCGGAGAGGGAAAAGCGTTTGTGGCTGGTGCTGATATTGCTGAGATGAAGAATTTTAACAGTGAGCAGGGGAGAGAATGGGGCGAACTGGGCGCAGGTGTTTTCAATAAGATCGAAAAGCTGAAGATACCTTCAATTGCGGCTGTTAACGGATTTGCCCTTGGCGGAGGTTGTGAGCTTGCAATGTGCTGTGATATCCGTATTGCTTCTGAAAACGCGAAGTTCGGACAGCCTGAGGTTGGTCTTGGAATTACACCGGGGTATTCAGGATGCGTGAGGCTCCCCAGACTTGTGGGACCGGCGAAGGCGAAGGAGCTTATTTATACAGGGGATATTATTAACGCTGCTGAAGCTGAAAAAATCGGCCTTGTCAACAGGGTTGTGGCTCCTGAAAAATTAATGGACAGCGCTCTTGAACTGGCGCAGAAGATAGCTTCACGTGCACAGCTTGCTGTCCGTTATTCAAAAATGGCTATAAACCGGGGCCTTGAGACAGATATTGAAACAGCTATAGTTTTTGAAAACCAGGTTTTTGCACTCTGTTTTGCCACTGAGGATCAGAAAGAGGGTATGACAGCATTTATCGAAAAAAGAAATGCTGATTTTAAATGCAGGTAGAACCTGCCTGTTTTTGTCTTCTAATACTCTGATATTCAGCCGCTTTTGCGGCTGAATATCTTTTAAATGATTTTCCTCGGTAAATTTTTTCCTATAATTACTAAAGCTACAATAATTTAATCAATAGAATTACATTAATAATTACATACTGAGTATTGTTATTAAAGCTGAAAAAGGCCTTATACTTTATAGCGGACTTTTTTTAGATTGGCAGAAATTACAGGCTTTTACGATTGAATTAGAACATTAAATTGTCATTTCGTAAGGCGTTAATTTAGAAAAAGTCTAATAGAAGCTATCTCGGGTTAAGGCGGTGTAAATTATTATGCAATATGTAGTGCAGAATGAAAACGATTATTTCAGCCAGTCGGGACTCGCTACATTGGAACTCGATGAAAATTTAACAATAGTCAGATTTAATGATGAACTGACCAGAATTACAGGTATTCCGGAACCTGTCCTTTCAGGTATGAAGTGGAATGATCTTGTTGCGTATTATAATCCCTGTACAGTCAGCGGAGAAAATTTATACATGAAATGGGGTATGAAAACTCCTACCGGTAAATTCTGGTGCTGGCAGAAATATAAAAACCCCCGGAGAATTTTTTCAGCTACAGTAAAGTATGACTGGATACAAAGGGTCTATTTTGCCACTTTGTATGATATCAGTGATCAGATATCACCGGAGAAACTTGTAACTGATGGCGGGATAATTACCGGTGTTATTACAGATTCTGTAAAAGGGGCTATGGCGTATCATGACAGTGATGGTATAATCAGATTTGCATCCCGCGAGATATGCAGTATGGCAGGGCTCAGCAGCAGGGATATTATCGGCAGGCATATCAGAGATTTTTTTGATCACGGGCTTGTTGAGAAGTGGCTCTCTCTTATGAATAAAAAAAACTGTGAGCTTCCGGGTAATCTTGAATTCAATACATCCGGAAGTCATAGTCATGTACAGGTTTTTCATTCAATAGCAACTCCAAGACTATTCATGAAAAAAGACGGTACTGTTGCGGGGTGTATGTTTATTTTTGCGGATATAACAGAGTTAAAGCACCATGAACGGAAACTGAAGATTTCTGATGAGAAATATTCCAAGGCGTTTCACGCCAGTCCCGCACCAAGTTCAATTACAACACTTAAAGACGGAAGATTTTTAGAAGTTAATGAAAGCTATGCGCGACTGGTGGGGTATTCAAAAGAGGAACTTATCGGTGAAACAACAACCAGCATTAATTTTATAGTAAACAAAGTGGAAAGAGAAAAGTTTGTAAATGAACTGATGATAAACGGGAAATTACGTGATTATGAGACACAGGTTTATTCAAGAGTAAAAGGGATCCGGACGTTCTCCCTCTCCGCGGAGATAATTGAACTGCAGAGTGAAAAATGTATCATTCTTGTGGGATATGACGTTACTGATCAGATCCGCCTTGAAAAGGAGGTCCTGACTATTACAGGCAGGGAAAGATACAAAATCGGACAATATCTCCATGATGATCTGGGTCAGCATATTGTGGGTATTGAAGCTATGTGTGCAATACTGGAAAACAGGATGAAAGCTAATAACAGCCCTGATGTCGATATGCTGACTGATATATCTGAATACCTGAGAGAAGCACATGAAAAAGCAAGGAATATGGCTGGAGGATTATGCCCTGTAAGGCTTGAAGAGAACGGCCTCAGTTCTGCTATTGAAGAGCTCTCCATTAAGATTTCAAAAATGTATAATATAAAGTGTGAGTATCGTAATTACAACTCGAACATTAAAATTTACAACAGTCAGATTGCAATTAATATGTATTATATTGTAAGGGAAGCAGTTAATAATGCAATAAAACATGGTAAAGCGGGTACAATAGAGATAACATACTCATCAAGCGCAGACACTATTTTTATTCTTATTAGAGATGATGGTGATGGATTTGATATAGTGAAAAATGAATCATCAGGGATGGGGCTCAGCCTGATAAAATACAGAGCACGGGCAATAGGAGGTTCTGTAGATATTGAAAGTGAGCCCGGATCGGGAACATCCGTTTTATTGAAGTTCCCGAGAATTAACAATAAAAAAAATGAATGGGACTGGAAGCAGAAAACCTATGAAGAAATCGCAAGTGTTTATCGTAGATGATCACCCCATTTTCCGCAAGGGGCTAAGACAGCTTATCAATGAAGAGAGTGACATGATAGTTTGTGATGAAGCTGAAGACGTATTCAGCGCCACTACCAAGCTCAGGGGAATTAAACCTGACATAGCGATTGTTGACATTACACTGAATGATACCAGCGGCCTTGAACTTATAAAGTTCATAAATGACAACAGGATGAAAATACCGGTGCTTGTTCTCTCCATGCATGATGAAAAAATATTCGCGGAACGTGCTATAAAGTCCGGTGCAAGAGGCTATATTATGAAGCAGGAGATGGCAAAACAGGTTGCGGGGGCGGTACGGCATGTGCTTTCCGGAAAGATATACCTCAGTGATACAATGAACGAACGGATGCTGAATTCCTTTTCTGCGAAAGAAGAGAAACCGGAAGAAATAAGCAACGATAATCCTGCGTCAATTCTTTCAGGGAGAGAGCTTGAGATATACATGCTTCTCGGGAAAGGGTACCAGAGAAAAGATATTGCCGGGATGCTGAACCTGAATATAAATACAATTGGAACCTACAGAGAAAAAATAAAAGAGAAGATGGCATTTGAATCTTCAAGCGCTCTTGTTGCCCACGCAATAGCATGGGTCAGGAAGCAGGAGAGCGGCAGCCCGGACGCACAGCTTTAAAAAAATACTCCTCTATTCATCACAGTAAAATCAATTTATTGACCACAACGTGTAACTAAGTAGGGTTATTGCAGATATCTCCTGAAGATGCTATTAATTTGTTATATTATTTATTTCCCAGGAGGAGAGATCATGTTTGATTTAACAGAAGAACAATTGATGGTCAGAAATATGTGCCGTGAATTCGCTGAGAAGGAGTTAAGAGAACAGGCGGTAGAAATAGACAGAACCCACAGGTTCCCGCTTGAGACAACAAGAAAGCTCGGTGAGTTAGGTATAATGGGCGTTGTTTATGATGATAAATATGGCGGAGCCGGTATGGACTATGTATCATACGCTATAGCAGTTGAAGAGATATCAAGGGTCTGCGCATCATCAGGTGTAATAGTTTCAGCTCACAACTCACTCTGCGTTTCACCGATAAATTATTTTGGTACAGAGGAGCAGAAGCAGAAGTATCTTCCTAAACTCTGCAAAGGTGAACATATCGGGGCTTTCGGCCTCACAGAACCAAACGCAGGTTCAGATTCAGGCGGAACAAAAACAACGGCAGTTCCTGACGGCAAAGGTTTTACTCTCAACGGAAGCAAAAACTTTATTACTAACGGCGAATATGCCGATGTACATGTGACTCTTGCGGTTACTGATAAAAATGCATCAAAGAATAAAAATACATCTTTCTTTATTATTGAGAAAGGGGATCCGGGTTTCAGCGTAGGGAAAGTTGAGGATAAACTCGGAATATGCGCTTCATCCACCACTGAAATGATTTATGAAGACTGTAAGATTCCTGAAGGCAGGATGCTCGGCAAACCGGGTGAAGGTTTTAAAATCGCGATGCACACACTTGACGGCGGACGTGTAGGTATTGCAGCACAGGCTCTCGGGATCGCCCAGGCTGCACTGGAAGAAGCTGCAAAATATGCCAATATGAGAGAGCAGTTCGGAGCTCCAATAGGAAAACTACAGGCAATACAGTGGATGATTGCTGATATGGCTACAGAGATTGAAGCATCAAGGCTTCTTGTATATCAGGCAGCGGCAATTCTTGATAAGAACGGTGCTAACAGAAGGCCTGCAAGTAAATACGCTGCAATGGCAAAACTCTACGCAGCTGAATGCGCACACAGATGTGCTCATAAATGTATACAGATACATGGCGGTTACGGCTATGTTAAGGATTATATTGCAGAAAGACTTTATAGAGATGCAAGAATTACTGAAATATATGAAGGGACATCAGAAGTACAGAGACTTGTTATTGCTGCTAATGTTCTTTCAGAGTTTGAAGGATAATTCATCATCAGCTTTAACTCAATCATAGGGGGATTGAATTATGAAAGAAGTGGTTATAGTAAGCGGTTCAAGGACATCAGTCGGAGCTTTCGGTGGCAGTCTGAAAGATGTATCAGCAATAGAGATGGGTTCTCTTGTAATGAGAGAAGTATTCAGAAAAATTAATCTTAAACCTGTTATTTCAGGAGAGCAGATTAGTATCTCACCTGATAAGCTTAAACACGCGGGCCAGCTTGAGCTGGAGAAAAAGGGATATAAATATGAAGCCGGGGCAAAAGAGATAACAGTAGATGAGACAGTAATGGGCTGTGTTCTCCAGGCGGCACAGGGGCAGAATCCCGGACGCCAGGCGGCAATCCACGCGGGTATTCCGAAAGAGGCGGCAGGCTGTTCAATAAACATAGTATGCGGTTCAGGACTGAAGGCAATAGCAATGGCAGCACAATCAATTATGACAGGTCAGGCTGATGTAGTTGTTGCAGGAGGTATGGAGAGCATGAGTAACGCTCCTCTTGCTCTTAAAAAGGCAAGGTGGGGACACAGGATGGAGCTCACCGGAACAGGCGATATCCACGACCTCATGGTTTATGACGGCCTTTATGAAATATTCAACGGATACCATATGGGTATAACAGCGGAGAATATAGCAGAACTGTACGGTATAAGCAGGGAGGAGCAGGATAAGCTCGGTCTGATGTCACACCAGAGGGCTATGAATGCGATCAAAACAGGTCTCTTCAAGGATGAGATTGTGCCGGTAGTTATTTCATCAAGGAAAGGTGATATAATTGTAGATACAGATGAAAGGCCTATGGAGACAACACTTGAAAAGATGGCATCCATGAAGCCTGCATTTAAAAAGGACGGAACAGTTACAGCGGGAAACGCTTCAGGAATAAATGACGGAGCAGCAGCGGTTCTCATGATGAGCGCTGACAAGGCAAAAGAGATGGGACTTGAGCCTATAGTAAAAATAAAATCTTTTGCCACAGGGGGAGTTGATCCCGCATACATGGGACTCGGCCCTGTACCTGCTGTGAGGAAAGCTTTAAAGCTCGCAGGTATGACAATAAAGGATCTGGATATGGTAGAGATTAACGAGGCATTCGCGTCCCAGGCAATAGGGTGTTTCAGGGAACTCGGTCTTGACAACGAATTTCCCAACCAGCTTGGAAGCGGGATTTCTCTTGGCCACCCGATTGGATGTACTGGCGCGAGGATGGCAGTAACAACAATGTACCAGATGAAGAGAAAGAATTTCTCAACCGGTATCGTCTCCATGTGTATAGGCGGCGGTATGGGTATGGCTATGATATTCGAAAGGTAGAAACTGATGACAGTATAAATATTTTTATCAGGATTCAAATTTCATTTTTGTAATAATTTAAAGTCTCTATCATGATTAATTATGGCAGAGACTTTTTTTTATTGTTTTTAATAATTCAGAGGGAAGCATTAAATAGCGCGTTGAAAAAGGGATTGACAGTATGGTCGGTTAAGATGGATCAATAAGTAAACCGGATACAGTTATGAATAAAAAATTTTTTAAAGAAAAAGATTTGATTACCCAGTCCGGGCTTGCAGCTCTGGTTCTTGATGATGATTTGAAAATTATTGAATTTAATGATGAACTGATTAATATAACAGGTTTTTCAAGTGAGAAAATAAAAAATAAAAAATGGTACGACCTTATTAATTATGATTACCCCTTTACTCCTATAGACTCTATTCCTGATGTAACTGAATGTGCCGCACCGCCCTCCGGGAAGTTCTGGTGCTCAATTAAAGATAAAATTCCGAAAAAACTTATCTCCGCAACTATTTCCTACGATCCAGAAAAGTCAATTTATTTCGCAACACTCTATGATATATCTGAGCAGGTTACACCTCAGCGGCTTGTTAATGATGGCGGGCTTCTTATCGGATCAATTGCAGACCACCTAAAAGGGGCAATGGCATTTCATGACAGCCGGGGAATTGTAAGATTTGCCTCCTCCGAAACATGCAGAATTGTCGGCTCAGGAAAAAAAGATATCATCGGGCACCATATAAATGAATTTTTTGACGAGAAGCTTGTTAATAAGTGGCTGATCCTTATGAATGAGAAGGCTGAAAGCGTTCCTCTGTATCTTGAGTTTATCAGTACAAGAAAGAAAGATAAAGTTTTTCATGTTATTGCAACACCCCGTCTGTTTTTTGATTACAACAGAAAAGTAATAGGTTGCATGTTTATCTTTACTGATATAACAGAACTTAAAATGAATGAAGAGAGACTTCGGCTTTCTGATGAAAAATACTCAAAGGCGTTCCAGGCAAGTCCCGCTCCCAGTTCAATAACAACACTGGCTGAGGGCCGTTATATTGATGTTAATGAAAGCTATTGTGCATTTGTGGGTTACTCGAAAGAGGAACTTATCGGCAGAACATCAACTGATATCAATTTTTTTAAATACAGGGATGACAGGAAAAGATTTGTTGCTGAGCTTGAATCAAAAGGTAAACTCCGTGATTATGAAACCCATGTTAATTCAAGGGTAAAGGGTTTGCGGACATTCTCACTCTCCGCCGAGCTGATCGAACTTCAGGGTGAGAAGTGTATCATCTGGGTCGGATATGATGTCACTGATGAGATAAGGCTTGAAAAAGAAGTCCTTGAGGCAACTGGAAGAGAGCGATACAACATCGGCCAGTATCTCCATGACGATCTGGGGCAGCACCTTGTGGGGGTGGAGGCAATGTGCTCTCTGCTGGAAAACCGGCTTAAAACTTCAGGGAATCCTGAGATTAAGCTTGCAGGGGAAATTCATGAATATATGAAAGAGGCCCTTGAAAAAACAAGGGGTGCAGCAAGGGGGCTTTGTCCTGTATCCCTTGAAGAGAACGGATTCAGTTTTGCAATCAGGGATCTGGCGTTACGGACAGAAAAAATGTTCGGTATAAATTGTATTTTTCATAATTTTAATTTATTCGAAATAATTTACAACAGCCAGATAGCTATAAATATGTTTTACATTGTGCAGGAGGCTGTGAATAATGCAGTTAAACATGGCTCATGCAGTGAAATAATAATAACTTATTTTTCAAACGAGGATAACCTTTATATCTCTGTAGAGGATAACGGGAAAGGTTTTGATCCGAAGGAAATTGCTTCAAACGGCATGGGGCAGAGCCTGATGAAATACAGAGCCAGGGCAATCGGCGGAAGCCTTGAAGTTAATAGTGAACCGGGAAATGGTACTTATATTCTTCTGACGTTCCCGAGAATTAATAATAAACAGACCGAATGGGACTGGAAACAGGTGAGCTATGAGGAAATCACAGATATTCATCGTTGAGGATCACCCTATCTTCAGAAAGGGGCTGATACAGCTTATTAATGAAGAGCCGGATATGGAGGTGTGCGGTGAAGCGGAGGATGTGTTCTCTGCTACAAAAAAGGTCAGGCAGCTCAATCCTGAGCTTGTAATTGCTGACATTACACTTAAAGATACCAGCGGACTGGAGCTGGTAAAATTTATTAATGACAACAATCTTAACATACCTGTACTTGTTCTTTCAATGCATGATGAAAAGATATTCGCAGAGCGTGCGCTAAAGTCCGGGGCAAAGGGTTATATAATGAAGCAGGAGATGTCGGGTAACGTAACTGCCGCAATCAGGCATGTTCTTGCAGGGAAGATATATGTAAGTGACGCCATTAATGACAGGATACTCAGCTCTTTAACCGGCCGTGCTGTTGAGGGTACTCCTCTTGAACTTGAAAAGGACCCTGCGGCAGTACTGACTGACAGGGAACTTGAGATATTCAGGATGATGGGTAAAGGCTACAGAAGAAACGAGATAGGAAAAGCGCTGAATCTTAATGTGAATACAATAGGCACATACAGAGAGAGGATCAAAGAGAAACTTAATCTATCTTCATCCAATGAGCTCATGGCCAGAGCGATACTCTGGGTGCAGAAAGTTGAGGAGCAGGAGATCAAATAAAGGCTTTAATATAAATAAGACAAATAAAAAGGGGAAATAGCAGAAATGAGTAATATCTGGCAAGATCAGTACAGAGAGAAACTCCGGAGCGCTGATGAAGCTGCTCTCTGTGTAAAATCCGGAGATGTAATTTTCATGGGTGAGTTCATACAGGTTGTCGAAGCAATGGATGAGGCACTTGCGAAAAGAAAAGAAGAGCTTAAGGATGTCATAATAGTAACAACAACAAGGACAAGACCTCTGAAGTGCGTTGAGGCTGATCCGAAAAGAGAGGTCTTTACCTGGGATGACTGGCATTTTTCAGGCGTTGCCAGAAAATTTTCAGAGCAGGGGCTTGCCAGTTATATTCCTTTTACCTATCATCAGGCTCCGCGGGTTGTCGCAAAATATAACAAAGTGGATGTGGTCTTTATCCGTGTTGCGCCTATGGATGAAAAAGGATTTTTTAACTTCTCAACTTCTAATTCAATAGGTTACGCATACTGCAAAAAAGCTGCAAAAGTTATTGTTGAAGTTAATAACAACAATCCAAGGTGTCTTGGTGGAGCGTCAGAGGCTATACATATATCAGAAGTTGATATGATTGTTCAGGGCCCGGACAACCCGCTTATTGAACTCCCTGCTGTTACACCGGGGGATGCGGATCTCGGCATAGCGGGTCATGTGATGAGTCTTATTGAAGATGGAGCTACATTGCAGCTGGGTATAGGTGGTCTCCCCAATGTTGTAGGCAGCATGATCGCAAAGAGTGATTTGAAGGATATAGGTGTTCATACCGAGATGCTTGCTGATTCATATGTTGACATGTACGAGTCCGGCAGAATTACCGGCAGAAGAAAGATGATCGATAAAGGTAAGATGGTTTATACTTTTGCTATGGGTTCAAAAAAACTTTATGATTTTCTTGATAACAACCCCGTGTGTGCCATATACCCCGTCAGTTATACCAATGATCCCCGGATCATAGGTCTTAACGACAAGGTGGTAGCAATTAATAATGCGCTTGAAGTAGATCTCTTCTCACAGGTAGCCTCTGAGTCCAGTGCTGCGCGGCAGATTTCAGGAACCGGGGGGCAGCTTGATTTTATGATGGGTGCTTTCAACTCACGCGGCGGGAAAGGCCTTATCTGTATAAGTTCCACTTTTAAAGATAAGAAAGGAGAACTTCATTCAAGAATTGTACCAACTCTTACTCCGGGAACGATTGTGACATGCCCCAGGTCAATTACACATTACGTGGTGACTGAATTCGGCGCGGCACAGATGAAAGGGAAATCCACATGGCAGAGAGCAGAGGCTCTTATTGAGATTGCCCATCCGGATTTCAGGGAAGAACTTATTAAACAGGCTGCTGAACTGAATATATGGCGAAGAAGCAATAAACTTGTTGTTTAGTTTATATTTTAATATTATGTCGCATAAAAAAAGGCCGCTCATTGAGCGGCCTTAAGTTTATCAACAGAATTCCCCAGAAGGTTTCCAGGTTATTCTTATTATTAATATAATTAAAATTCGGTAAAATAGTGTTTTTTTATGGCAGATACTGGTGAAAAAAATGAATTAAAACCCTGCATAACGCAGGGTTTTAAATTTATGTTATGAAAAAGTATAAGTATACTTACCTTCTGTTGTGAGATATTTCCCGATAACCATCCGTTGAACCTGAACAGTACCTTCAAAGATCTGCATTATTTTCGCATCTCTCATGAATTTTTCTACCGGGTATTCCTTCACATATCCGTATCCGCCGAAGATCTGAACTGCATCCAGTGAGGATTTCATTGCTGTATCCGCGGCATACATCTTAGCCATATTTGAGAGCATTTTGAACGGGAGGTTATTATCCTGGCACCAGGCGGCTTTCTGGTACAAAAGCCTCGAGCATTCAGTTTGTGTGGCCATGTCAGCAAGCATAAACTGTATTGCCTGGAAAGCGGATATCGGTTTTCCGAACTGTTTTCTTTCATTCGCATAAGCAATTGATGCATTCAGCGCACCGGTTGCGATACCTGTTGCCATAGCAGCTACGGCAGTACGCGAATAATCAAGGGTTTCCATGAGCATCGGTGTTCCTTTTCCTTCTCCAGCGAGACACATCCATCCGGGAACACGTACATCTTCAAAAATAACCTCGGTTGTACTTGATGACCTTATTCCGAGTTTCTCTTCTTTCTTGCCGATTTTAACCCCGGGAAAATCTTTATCCACCATGAAGCAGCAGATTCCCTTGTTCCCCATAGCTCTGTCCATGGTTGCAAATACGGTAAACTGCTTTGCGAATCCGCCGTTTGTTATAAACTGTTTGGTTCCACTGATGATCCAGTCGTTGCCGTCTTTTGTGCATTTTGTTGACATGCCGAGAGCATCAGATCCCGCGCCCGGTTCTGTTAAGCAGAACCCGCACATTGCCCCTTCAAGCATTCTTCCGAACCACCATTTTTTCTGTTCGTCATTGGCACCTACCATTACCGGGTCTGTTGCAAGGAGAGATGATGCCACAACAGTTGTTGCTATACCTGCGTCTCTCTGTGCAAGCTCGTCACATATAGTGTACCTTGTGAGGTTGTCAAGGCCCTGGCCGCCGTATTCAGCTGGTACACCTATGTTGGTGAGACCCAGTTCGTGCAATTTGGCCAGGACATCCATTGGGACGTGATCTTTAATATCCCATTCTCCCGCAAATGGTTTGATCTCCTTGTCGGCAAATTCAGCTGTCATCTGCCTGATCATCTCCTGCTCTTCTGTAAGCCTGAAAGATATTGTGTTTTCCATTGTCACATCCATTGAAATTGAATTCATTTTTTGACCGCCGATGTTGTAAATCCGTCCGGTCAGAGTTTAAATCAGGGTATATCTGTTTCCTTTTTCCTCTGAAAAGAAGGCTGCTGCTGAATTATTTGACCAGCCGGTCAAAAATGCAACAATGCGCCATTTTATTTTTAATCATATTGATGGTAATTTACAGAAAATCCGGTTTTTGGGAAGAGTAGAATTAACCTCACGGGTAGTTGATTTTATTTATTCATACTACATGAAAATAATTAATTCGACCACAGGATAATAGATTATCAGACTATTGAAGTATAGTGAATTTCAGTGTAGATAATTAACAGGGGCTGAAACAGTCCTATTCAGGGGGAAATAGGAGGAGAAGTATGTTTGATTTAACGGAAGAGCAACTGATGGTACGGAATATGTGCCGTGAATTTGCAGAGAAGGAATTGAGGGAACAGGCTGTGGAAATAGACAGAACACACAGATTCCCTCTTGAAACAACAAGAAAATTAGGCGAACTGGGTATCATGGGGGTTGTTTACGATGATAAGTATGGCGGAGCCGGAATGGACTATGTTTCATATGCCATCGCAGTTGAAGAGATTTCGAGAGTTTGCGCCTCTTCAGGTGTTATTGTATCAGCTCATAATTCATTGTGCGTTTCTCCGATTAACTATTTCGGAACAGAGGCGCAGAAAGAGAAGTATCTGCCTAAGCTCTGCCGCGGTGAGCATATCGGAGCTTTCGGGCTTACTGAACCGAACGCGGGCTCAGATTCAGGCGGGACCAAAACCACTGCTGTAAAAGGCGGCAACGGTTACATCGTGAATGGAAGTAAGAACTTTATTACAAACGGCGAGTATGCGGATGTGCATGTGACACTTGCTGTTACGGATAAGAATGCAACCAAGAATAAGAATACTTCATTTTTTATTATCGAGAAAGGAGATCCCGGATTCAGCGTGGGAAAAGTTGAGGATAAGCTTGGAATATGCGCGTCATCAACTACTGAAATGATTTATGAAGATTGTGATATTCCTGAGGACAGGATGCTTGGAGCGCCGGGTGAGGGCTTCAAGATTGCGATGCATACCCTTGACGGCGGGCGTGTCGGTATTGCTGCACAGGCTCTCGGTATTGCGCAGGCGTCACTTGAAGAAGCGGCGAAGTATGCTAATATGAGGGAGCAGTTTGGAGCACCTATAGGTAAACTTCAGGCTATACAGTGGATGATTGCAGACATGGCCACAGAGATTGAAGCAGCGAGGCTGCTGGTTTATCAGGCGGCAGCTCTTTGTGACAAAAACGGGGCAAATAGAAGGCCTGTGAGTAAATATTCAGCAATGGCTAAACTATACGCTTCAGAATGCGCGCACAGATGTTCTCATAAATGTATCCAGATACACGGGGGATACGGCTATGTGAAGGATTATATAGCTGAAAGGCTTTATAGAGATGCAAGGATTACAGAAATATATGAAGGCACATCGGAAATTCAGAGGCTTGTAGTTGCAACAAGTGTTCTTTCCGAGTTTGCAGAGTAGATGAAATTTCTGCGCTGCCTTCTATGTTTCCGCCGGGGCATTTTCCGGCTGCTGTTTTCGGCAGCCGGGGTGTAACGGCTGCTGAAGATTTAAAAAAACCGGGAAGTTGGGATTGTTGATGCCCGGTTTTAAAAGGGAACCGGTAGAAGGTATGCGCGGTAATTTGGATATCAATTATGATGTTTTTATTCAGCAGTCAGGGCTTGCGACAGCGGTTCTTGACTCGGAACTGAAGATAATCAGATGCAACAGTCAGTTCCTTGATGTCACAGGGCGATCTGAAGATAAAATAATTAATACTTCCTGGCATGATCTTGTTAATTATGATTACCCGTATACTCCCGTTGAAAACGGTGAAATATACAGGGATTCCGGTGTAATACCCTCAGGCAAATTCTGGTGCTCCATCAGAAATAAATTTCCGAAAAAAATTATTTCAGGAACAGTTTCTTATAATCGCGATGAGGACTGTTATATCACAACAATGTATGATATAACAGATCAGTTACGCCCCGAAAGACTTATCCATGACGGCGGACTCCTTGTCGGTTCCATTGCTGATAACATGAAGGGCGCAATGGGATTTCATGACAGGGACGGCATTATCCGATTTGCTTCAAAAGAAATCTGCAATATGCTTAATGTTGATAAGAGCAGAATTCTTGGAAGGAATATACGGGAATTTTTCGAAGAGGATGTTGTTAATCAGTGGCTCTACTGGTTCCGTAACAGAACTGATGAACTTCCCAAGTATCTTGAATTTAACAGTTCGAAGAGAGATGACAAAGTTTTTCACGCTATCGCAACACCTAAAATTTTTTATGACATGAACCGCAATGTGTCAGGATGCATGTTTATTTTTTCTGATATCACCGAACTTAAAATTGCAGAACAGCAGCTGCGGATATCAGATGAAAAATATTCAAAAGCGTTTTACGCGAGCCCGGCTCCAAGTTCCATAACAACACTGAATGAAGGACGTTATGTGGACATCAATGAAAGCTATCTTAAACTTGTAGGTTATTCAAAAGAAGAACTTATAGGAAAAACAACAACAGAAATCGATTTTTTTACCGATTCGGAGGACAGGGCAAAATTCGTCAGTGAACTTATGGCGGATGGAAAACTGAGAGATTATGAAACCCAGATGTATTCCCGTGTCAAGGGTATCAGGAGGTTTTCTCTTTCCGCGGAAATTATTGAACTTCAGGGGGAAAAGTGTATCATCTGGGCCGGTTATGATGTTACTGAGCAGATCCGTCTTGAGAGAGAAATTCTCACTGCATCAGGAAGAGAGAGATATCGCATTGGGCAGTATCTTCATGATGATCTTGCTCAGCACATAGTTGGGATAGATGCACTGTGTTCATTACTGAGAAACCGGCTGCGTCATCAATGTAATCCTGATGTGCGGCTGGCTGAGGAGATACAGGGCCTTGTGAAAGGTGCGCATGAAAAAACCCGGGCTCTGTCCAGGGGGTTATGCCCGCTGAGGCTTGAAGAGAATGGACTGAGTTCCGGTATAAGTGAACTGGCAGCATCAGTGGAAAAGATGTACGGGATCGATTGTGAATTCAGAAATTATAATACAGATGTCATGATATACAACAGTCAGATTGCTATTAACATGTATTACATAGTGCAGGAAGCTGTTACCAACGGAATAAAGCACGGGAAAGCGGATCTTATAGTAATCACTTATTCTTCAAATGAAGAGAATATTTATCTTTGCATCGAAGATAATGGAACAGGTTTTAATGTTTCATCAGGAGAGTCTACCGGCATCGGTCTTGCAATTATGAAGTACAGGGCAAGGGCAATCGGCGGTTCTCTTGAGATAGGGATAAATGCCGGCGGCGGAACTTATGTAGTTATTAAATTCCCCAGAGCGAATAATAGAAAAATAGAATGGGACTGGAAAGCAAAAAGTTATGAAGAAATCAAGGATACTTATTGTTGATGATCACCCTATATTCAGGAAAGGGCTGGGTCAGCTGATCAATGAAGAAGTGGATTTGGAGGTCTGCGGAGAAGCTGAAGATTTTTTTTCAGCTATTCAGAAAATAAAAAATCTTAAACCGGATCTGGCCATTGTGGATATAACACTTAAAGATACAAGCGGTCTGGAGCTGATTAAGTATATAATGGATAACGGGATTAATATCCCGACTCTGGTGCTGTCAATGCATGATGAAAAAATTTTTGCAGAGCGGGCACTGAAGAGCGGGGCAAAAGGATATATTATGAAACAGGAGATGTCTGATAATGTTACAGTAGCTATACGACAGCTCCTTGCAGGTAAAATATATATAAGCGAAGCTATGAACGAAAGGATGCTCAATAATTTTCTGGGGAGAGGAGGTGATTCAGGAACAAAAAGCAGCGTGCCGGATCCCGCGAAGCTTCTTACAGGGCGGGAGCTTGAAATTTTCAGGCTTATGGGGCGCGGGTATAAACGTAATGAAATCGGAAGAGCTTTGAATCTTAATGTTAACACAATCGGGACTTACCGGGAGAGAATTAAGGAAAAACTTGATTTGAACTCATCAGTTGACCTTCTTGCACAGGCAATAATGTGGGTAAGAAATACTGAGGAGAGAGAAATAATCGCTGAGCATGAGTGAAATAAAATCATTCGTAACCGGCGTTAGTAATAAACATAGAAAAAAATTTCTGGAGGCTAAAAAATGTCTACTATCTGGCGTAATCATTATCAGGATAAACTGAAAAGTGCTGATGAAGCTGCTAAGGTTGTTAAATCAGGTGATGTGGTGTTCATGGGAGAGTTTATTCAGGGAGTTGATGCTCTTGATGCTGCTCTTGCAAAAAGAAAGGAGGATCTGAAAGATGTTATCCTCATTACAACGACAAGGGCAAAACCGCTTAAGTGTGTTGAGGCTGACCCGAAACGTGAAGCTTTTACCTGGGAGGACTGGCATTTCTCCGGTATGGCGAGGAAGTATTTTGATCAGGGGCTTGTAAACTATATTCCGTTCACCTATCATCAGGGGCCGAGAATAATTGTTAAGTACGGTAAGGTGGATGTTGTTTTTATCCAGGTAACTCCGATGGATGATAAAGGTTTTTTTAATTTATCAACCTCAAACTCGCTTGGCTATGCGTACTGTAAAAAAGCATCAAAGGTTATAGTTGAGATTAATACAACAATACCAAGATGTCTCGGCGGAGCATCCGAATCAATACATATCTCCGAAATTGATATGATTGTTGAAGGGCCAAACACACCTCTGATTGAGTTACCTGCAGCAAAGGCAACAGAAGCAGATAAAGGTATTGCAAAACACGTAATGACACTTATAGAGGACGGAGCCACACTGCAGCTTGGGATCGGCGGTCTTCCGAACATTGTGGGTTCAATGATAGCCCAAAGTGATCTTAAAGACCTTGGTGTACACACGGAGATGCTTGCTGACTCATACGTGGATATGTATGAATCAGGAAAAATTTCAGGGAGAAGAAAAGTTATAGATAAAGGGAAGATGGTTTACACATTCGCTATGGGTTCAAAGAAACTGTATGAGTTTCTTGATAACAATCCGATTTGTGCATCATATCCCGTGAGCTATACAAATGATCCTCGTGTTATAAGCGTGAATGATAAAGTAATGGCAATAAATAACGCGATAGAAGTAGATCTTTATTCACAGGTATCATCGGAATCAAGCGGTTCAAGACATATAACAGGAACAGGGGGGCAGCTTGATTTTATATTTGGAGCATTTCAGTCAAGGGGCGGAAAAGGTCTTATATGCATAAGTTCCACTTTTACTGATAAAGAGGGGAATCTTCAGTCAAGAATAGTACCAACACTCGCTCCTGGGACAATAGTTACATGTCCAAGGTCAATTGTTCACTACATAGTAACAGAGAACGGTATAGCCCAGATGAAAGGCAAGTCAACATGGGAAAGAGCTGAAGCACTTATAGAGATAGCACATCCGCAGTTTAAAGATGAGCTTATTAAAGAAGCGCAGAAGCTTAATATCTGGAGAAAGAGCAGCAAGCTCGCTGTATAATTAAAATACTTATTATTACCATGAAAAAGCCGTCTGTACCAGGCGGCTTTTTCATGTACATGTAAGATTATTACAGGCTGGTTTCAATTATGTATTGAATAAAAAATCCCCCCGGTAAATATCCGGAGGGATTTATATATATCAGAAACCGCCGTTAAACGGCTGCTGTGTGTAAATTAATTCTTAGAATGTATATGTATACTTACCGTCTTTTGTAAGATATTTACCTATAACCATTCTTTGAACCTGTACAGTCCCTTCGAAGATCTGCATGATTTTTGCGTCTCTCATGAATTTTTCAACAGGATATTCTTTTACATATCCGTATCCGCCGAAAATCTGAACAGCATCAACTGCGTTTTTCATGGCGCAATCTGCAGCATACATTTTAGCCATATTGGAAAGCATTTTAAACGGGAGGCCGTTATCCTGCGCCCACGCCGCCTTCTGATACAGAAGTCTTGATGCTTCAGTAGTGGTAGCCATATCTGCAAGCATAAATTGTATCGCCTGAAATGAAGAGATCGGTTTTCCGAACTGTTTTCTTTCATTAGCATATTCAATAGCAGCATTTAATGCTCCAGTTGAAATACCTGCTGCCATAGCAGCGATGGCTGTTCTTGAGTAATCAAGAGTTTCCATAAGTATCGGTGTGCCTTTCCCTTCTGCTCCGAGACACATCCAGCCTGGAACTCTTACATCGTCAAAAATAACCTCAGTTGTACTTGTTGTCCTTATACCGAGTTTTTCCTCTTTTTTTCCGATTTTAACACCGGGGAAGTCTTTGTCTACCATGAAGCAGCATATACCCTTATTGCCAAGGGTTCTGTCTGTTGTTGCAAAAACAGTAAACTGTTTCGCAAATCCGCCGTTGGTTATAAACTGTTTAGTTCCGTTAAGAATCCAGTCATTTCCGTCTTTTGTACATTTTGTTGACATGCCGAGAGCGTCTGAACCTGCGCCTGGTTCAGTTAAACAGAAGCCGCACATTGCTCCTTCCATCATCCTTCCAAACCACCATTTCTTCTGCTCATCGTTTGCGCCGATCATAACAGGGTCAGTAGCAAGAAGAGAAGAGGCAACAACAGTTGTTGCTATACCTGCATCTCTCTGTGCGAGTTCATCAACTACTGTATATCTTGTAAAATTATCGAGACCCTGGCCGTCATATTCTGCCGGAACTCCAATATTTGTTAAACCAAGATCGTGCATTTTTTTAAGAACATCCATTGGAACATGATCGTTAATATCCCATTCACCGGCAAAGGGTTTAATTTCTTTGTCAGCAAATTCCGCTGTCATCTGCCTGATCATTTCCTGTTCTTCGGTAAGTTTGAAACCGAAACTGCTTTCCTGTCCGCTTATTACTGTATTCATTTTTGTCCTCCTTTCTGCCTGTTTATATTTTTGTTGTCCAGAGTGATGCCATTGCCGGGCCTGTTCCTACGCATAGAGAAGCACCGCCATTTGTGTAGCCCTTTCTTTTCATTTCATAAAGAAGTGTTACAATAATTCTGATCCCTGTACATCCAATGGGGTGACCTAATGCAATACCTGATCCGTAATGGTTAACATTATCGCGTGAAATTTCGATATTGTAGTCTTTTTTCAATTTTCTTTCGCATCCAATAAACTGCGGAGCGAACGCTTCGTTGATTTCCCAGTAATCGATATCAGATGCTTTAAGGCCGGCTTCATTCAGGCACTGAGGTATTGCAACTGCAGGACCGATCCCCATAACTTGCGGGTCAACTCCTACGTCAACTATGTTAATAAGTTTGGCGAGAGGTTTGAGGCCTAATTCCTCAGCTTTCTTTTTAGACATAAGAACAAGTGCTGCGGCTCCATCATTAATTCCTGAAGCATTTGCTGCAGTAACAACTCCACCGTCAGGTTTAAAAGCAGGTTTTAATTTACTCATAGCTTCAAGGTTTGCATCTGGTATAAAGTGTTCGTCTTTGGAAAAGTATGTTGTACCTTTTTTGCTTTTAATTTCAACGGGTATTATTTCCTCATCGAAAACCCCTGAATTAACTGCATTTGCCGCTCTCTGATGACTCATTAATGCAAGCTGATCGCATTCTTCCCTGGTGATGTTATACTCTTTTGCGACATTTTCTGCAGTGAGGCCCATGTGTCCGGGAACAAGCGCATCATAAAGAGCATCATGTAAAAGAGCATCAACAAGTTCTCCGCTCCCCATTCTGTATCCGGTTCGTCCATTCGGAATCATGTATGGGACACGGGTCATGTTCTCAACTCCGACTGTCAGTGCTATTTCAGTTTTACCAAGCATTATTTTATGTGCAGCAATTTCAACGGCCCGCATAGCTGATGAACAGTTCTGGTTTACAACCATAGCAGCGCTTCTGTGGGGGAGCCCGCAAGCAAGACCTACAGCCCTGGCCGGGAGAGAATCCTGCATATGCTGATAAACCTGTCCCATAACAATTTCATCTATTGTTGAAGGATCAACTCCTGCTCTTTTTATAGCCTCTTTTCCAACTGTTACGGCGAGATGTCTGGCTGTAACATCCTTTAAACTGCCAAGAAATTTTCCTATTGGTGTTCTACACGCTCCAACAACTACTACTTCGTTCATACAGAGCCTCCGTAAATTTTTAAAGTACACCGGAAATTTTTTACCTTCTTTCTGAGGCATAAGCCTTCATGCTGAATTCTGTCAACATATAAAAATTTTTTAGATAAAAAAATATAACACTTGTTATGTTATGGTGATTATTTTGTGGTTAGACCGATTATTGGTGTAATTAAAAAAGCTACAAAATTAAATTGGGCTGTAGTTATTAAAGGTATAAAACGTTACTATAAAAAAAATTAATGTAACCACGTTAGTAAAGACGAAGGGGTTATTGTAATAAATTTAATAATAGTTTATTTCTTGAATCAACACCGGATACCTTCCCGTTTAACTCGTTAAACGGATTAATTAAAATAGCGTGAGGCTGATTATGAATATGAAAGCTGAAGTGCAATTCGAAAACCTGAAGTACAGAAAAGAGGGACATATCGGCATACTTACATTGTCAAGACCGAAGTCTCTTAATGCTCTCAACGCGAAACTTCTCCATGAACTTGGAGATGCAGTAGACATGATCAATTCTGATGAAAGCGTTCATGTGCTTATTATTACGGGTGACGGCAAAGCATTTGTTGCCGGAGCTGATATCCCGGAAATGAAGGATTATAATAGTGAAGAGGGCCGTGAATGGGGCGAACTAGGTTCTTCTGTTTTTAAAAAAATTGAACTTATGAAAATCCCGACCATTGCGGCAGTGAATGGATTTGCCCTTGGAGGCGGATGTGAACTGGCAATGAGCTGTGATATCAGGATCGCAAGCGATAACGCTAAGTTCGGGCAGCCTGAAGTGGGACTTGGAATAACACCGGGTTATTCAGGTTGTGTAAGGCTTCCAAGACTTATAGGCCCGGCAAAGGCTAAGGAACTTATTTTTACAGGTGATTATATTTCTGCATCAGAAGCCGAGAGACTTGGCCTTGTTAACAAAGTAGTATCCGTAGAGGAGCTTATGAATGTTGCAATTGAACTTGCAGGAAAAATTTCATCTAAAGCACAGATTGCTGTCAGATATTCAAAGCTCGCAATAAACAAGGGAATAGAAACTGATATTAACACCGCAATTGCCTTCGAAAACCAGATCTTTGCACTCTGTTTTGCAACAGAAGACCAGAAGGAAGGGATGAATGCTTTTGTTGAAAAAAGAAGCCCTCATTTCAAAACAAAATAAAAGAGGGAGATAAAGAGGAAACAAAATGAAAGTAACAGTACTCGGTTCAGGCACAATGGGAGCAGGAATAGTTCAGGTTCTTGCACAGCACGGTCATGAAGTTATTATGCGTGATCTCGAAGAGGCTTTTGTTGCTAAAGGATTATCTATAATTACAAAAAATCTTGATAAACTTGTGCAGAAAGAAAAGCTAACAGCAGATGATAAGACAAAAATTCTCGGCAGAATAAAAACTACAACAAATATTTCTGATGCTGCTGATTCTGATCTTGTAATTGAAGCAGCAGTTGAAAATATGGAAATTAAGAAAAAGATTTTTAGAGAGCTTGATGAGATTTGCAAAGCATCAGCAATTCTTGCTACAAACACTTCATCGCTTTCTATAACTGAAATAGCATCATCAACAAAAAGACCTGATAAAGTTATCGGAATGCATTTTTTCAACCCGGTTCCGATGATGAAACTTGTAGAAATTATCAGGGGAATCGCAACATCGGATGACGTTACTTCAGCTATAGTGAACCTCACAAAAGAGATCGGGAAAACCCCTGTTGAGGTCAAAGAGGCGCCTGGCTTTGTTGTTAACCGGATACTTGTTCCTATGATAAATGAAGCCATAGGTATACTTGGAGACGGCATTGCATCTGCTGCTGATATAGATGAAGCAATGAAACTCGGAGCAAACCATCCAATGGGGCCACTTGCATTATCAGATCTCATCGGTAATGACATAATTCTTTCTGTTATGAATACACTTTATACAGAATTCGGAGATCCTAAATACAGGCCGGCCCCGCTTCTAAAAAAAATGGTCAGAGGCGGGCAGCTTGGTATGAAGACAGGTAAAGGATTTTTTAATTATAAAAGTTAATAACTTTGCTATATTTACCGGCGTGAAAGGCTAAAGACTCGGATTTCCTGCCCGTGACCAACCCGCGGGCAGGAAATATTTTTATCTGAGATCCATAACCAGTTCTCTTGTTATATCACTTAACATTCTGCACCCTGTAAGGATCATCGCTTTCCTCAGTTCATCTCTTAAATTATTCATATAAAAAGCAGTACCATCAACACCCATGCCAACGGCTGCAATTGCAACCGGCCTTCCGATGAGGACATACTCAGCACCAAGGCCTATTGCTTTGATGATATCAACCCCGTCCCTGAAACCGCCATCAACCATTATCTTAACAGAGCCGCCCACAGCTTTAACTATCTCTTCCAGTACGTCCATGGAGCCCGGCATCTGGTCAAGAACTCTTCCTCCGTGATTGGAAACAATAATAGCATCTGCCCCCGCCTCAGCTGCCTTTTCAGCATCATAAGGGCTCATTATCCCTTTTAGTATAAAAGGGAGCTTCGCAGCGGATTTAATCTCACGGAGTTCGCTTACACTTTTAGGCCTCACTGACTGGTTCTTCATTGCCATGGTTTTAAATACAATGGCATCTATATCGATGCCTGCCGCTATTGCTCCGGCTTTTTCTGCGGCTTTAATTCTCATTATTATTTCCTTGTTGTCCATCCGGGGTTTAAAGATCGGTATTCCCCAGCCATCCTCCTCTTCAATGGCCTGGAGACCTGTTTTATATTTATCAGGGGTTGCACCGTCTCCGACAAATGCAATGGTTCCGGCTTTTTTGCATCCTTTGACAACCGCAATATTATAATCCAGTTCATCGATAGCTCCACCCATGTTTGTAACGGAACCTGTGATTGGAGCGGCCATTACAGGGAGAGAAATTTTTCTGCCAAAAATTTCAGTTGCTGTATCAGGTTCAGCAGCTTCATAGATCAGCCGGGTTACCACCCTGTATTTTTTCAGTGCCTCGCTGTTTCTGCGGAATGACTCACCTGTGCCCGCTCCCCCCATGCCCGGCACTCCGGAAGCGCAGTTTGTGCCGTCACAGTTTTTGCACACATAACATATCTTTTTGAATTTTTCCCTCGCGGAAGCCTGGATTGCCCGCATTGTGATCTCTGAATCATCTGTTGTTTCAATTTTAAGAAGCTCGAAACATTCTGATATTGCTTTTTCAGCTTCTTCAAGGGTGTTTCCGGAAGCGATAATATTACCGGATTTTTCCACGTTTGATCTCGGCATTACAACGAGATCCCCTTCTTTAATATTCAGAAAGATCCCTTCTATTCCGGGAACCTTGAGAGCATCTTCAAGTCCGGAAATATTTTTTACAATTCCAGGTTTACATATAACAGCACGCTCAATGGCAACACGATTGAAAACAGCCTCAAGGTTACCCGGCTCCTGTCCCAGTGCAACCTCAATTGCCGCTTTCATGAGATCAACACCGCTGGAAAGAGGGTAGGTGTATGCTGACATGAACCCCCCTGACAATCGTGCTGCGAGCTCACCGATCATTGCTCCGTTTTTTGTAACCTTTATATCCCCTTTTGCCGCGCCTATAGTTATTCCAAGCGCGTGAATCCCCTGTTTCATTACGTTAATTGCATCATCAATCATCTCCTGCGGAAGAGCTGAGGGCATATTATGCCCCAGTTCAACAAAGTTCGGAGGAAAATCAATGATCCTGTCCGCCACGCCGGTAATAGTGATTTCACCATTGTATACTATTGCGTCAATTGAAAGCTCCGGGCCTTCCATAAACTGTTCTATAATAAGGTCACCGCTCGGTGATGCACTCTTTGCGAATTTAAATGCGTCTGAAATCTGGTTGGCGTTTTCAATTTTAATAACTCCTCTTGCCCCCATGTTGTCAGAGGGCTTTATCACAAGGGGGAACCTGAGAATTTTACATGCCTTCTTAGCGTCCGAAAGTGACCATACCGGCAAAAAGGCGGGAGAGGGTACATTATGTTCCTTGAACCTCATCCTCATCTTGATTTTGTTTGTAGCAGCTTCCGCGTCTTCAAAACGGATTCCCGGGAGGTTCAGAGCGTTTGCAACAGCGGCAACAGTCTGCGATGCGTCTGTACCAACCGTGAGCACGCCGCTAATGGGTGTTATCTCGTTCTGCTGCTTGGCTATGCGGACAGAGCCCTGAATGTCCCTTGTGCTCATGACTATCGGAATATCAGCGTGCTTCATACCTATAGCTTCAGGATTATAATCTGTAACAATTACCTGGTAGCCCATTTTTTTAGCTGTATCAATAGCCGGAGTCTGCAGGAGACCCCCTCCGATAATCATAATGGTTTTTTTCACGTTGTTTTCTCCCTGCAGATTTATGTCTCATTAGTATAAACTTCAGCATATTTACAGTCAATAAAAATCTTTTCACTTCTATCTATTTGTGTAGAGAGTTTTTCATGCAGATACCATCATGGAAAAAGTCTTGAAAATATGATCTTGTGGCGATAATATGACAGACTATTATGAAATACTTTTCAGATAAAGATCCATTCGGAGGATTTATGAACAGGAACCTCACTCTTGAGGCCACCAGGCTAACGGAGCTCTCTGCGCTTTATGCCAGCAGATATATGGGCAAAGGGGATGATGAACTCTGCTACAGATCTTCGGATGAGGCAATGTGGAAACTCCTGGAAAGAATGGATATTGACGGAGAAGTGGTAATCGGGGCTGCGAACAGGGATCTCTATCTTTATGATGGAAGAAAAGTGGGCACAGGTGAAGGGATAAAGGTAGATATAGCTGTAAAACCCCTTGAAGGTAAGAGAACATGTGCTCTCGGGGGGCATAACTCAATCTCTGTTGTTGCAATAGGGAGTAAAAACTGTTTTATGAAAGTTCCCCCATGTATGATGCATAAAATCGCCGTGGGCCCTGATGCAAAAGGTGTAGTTGATATTAATGAACCCCCTGATATTAACATAAAAAGAGTCGCCAGGGCAAAAGGTAAGTATATTGAAGATATTACTGTGTGCGTTCTTGACAGGGAGATAAACTGGCAGCTTGTTGAGGACATAAGAAAAACCGGAGCAAGGATAAGCTTTATAACAGATGGCGATATATCCGGTGTAATCTCTACTGCAATAGAAAACTCTTCGATTGATATAATGATGGGAGTTGGTGGTGCAAAGGAGGCTGTTATAGCTGCTGCCGGACTTAAGTGCCTTGATGGTGATATGCAGACAAAAGTATTTTATAACGATTATTTTGAGAAGACTGTTGCGGAAAATCTCGGAAGGGGAAACCCGGATAGAATTTATAAAATAAGGGACCTCGTCAAAACAGAAGACATCCTTATAGCGATAACAGGTGTGACAGATGGTGTTTTGCTCCCCGGTGTTCAATATTTTTCAGGTGGGGCAAGAACAAATTCCATTGTGATCAGACAGCAGACCCATACTGTCCGGTTCATAAATGCGATTCATAAATTTGATTATAAACCGATATTTTAAGGATAGACATGCCGGACGGGATATCCCAGATTGATATATCACTTTTTTTCAGAATAAATGAAGAGATATCTCCCAAAAAACATCTCGATGATCTCTATAAATCTATCGTAAAAATTTCCTCGGAATTAACAAAGTCAGAGAGCGCGTATCTCTTTCTTTATAACAAAAATGATAAAAAAATTTATTTAAAATCAAATAGCACTTCTGATAATGAAAAAATAATAAATGAGCCTCTCTCTGATGAGTCCGGTGTTGAATGGAATGCTTTCTCTAACAGGGAGACTGTTGTTGTGAGCAACAATAATACTGATAATTTTCATTTTGATGAGATTGGCAAAATTGCAGGAGAGGAGATTCGTAACCTGATCTGTTCACCAATGACTGCTCATGGGGAATCGGTGGGTGTGATTGAAGTCGTCAATTTTGCTGAAGGATCTGCCTTTACCGGAAGAGAGAAAAGTCTTATGGAGATCATAGCAATGATCTCCGCAGCTGCAATAACCAACCGCCTGCTTTACGAGGATCTTAAAAAAAGAATGGAGGAGCTTAACGCTCTTTATGAACTTTCAAATGCTGCTGTTGAGGCTTCTGATGAAGTGGAGTTTTTCAGGAGGGTTCTCGGTATCCTTGCCGCATCTCTGGATGTTGAAAGAGCTTCCCTTATATTTTACAACAGGGAGAGGAAACAGCTTGAGGTTACTGCTTCATACGGTTCAGCTGTTCCTGAGGGGACTGTAATAAACGATGATTCAATTGCCGCATATGTTTTCAGACACGGCAAGGCAATGAATGTGCGGAACGTAATGACAGATATACCTGATTTCGTCACTAAATGCGGAGCAGGTTACAAGTCAGATGCTTTTGTATCGATCCCTCTGTTCTTTAACGGTAATATTGTCGGCGTGCTTAATCTGACAGATAAGAAAAACCGCAGGCTATTTGATGAATTTGAGATGCATGTCCTCTCATCGATAATAAATCATGTCACAGGGATTTACAGGAATTATTCTGACAGAAGGAGCGAGGAGAAGCGGAGAAGGCTGATGCAGGAGGTAAAGATTGCATCCGAGATCCAGAGGAAAAATCTTGCAAGGATTCCCCGTTGTTCAGGGGGGATGTCCATAGCAGTTCTTTATGAACCTGCACGGGAGGTTGGTGGAGATTTTTTTGATTTTTATGAAATAAGCGAATCAATTTCCGCTTTTATTATTGCCGATGTTTCAGGAAAGGGGATACCCGCTGCGTTATTTACAGGCACTGTGAAAAACATTTTAAGGGCGGAGCAGAAGACAAACTATGACCCCGCATCCTTATTCACCTGCAGTAACAAGCTGATCTATAGTGAATCTGAATACGGAATGTTTGTCACAGCCTTTTATATTATTATAGATGAAAACGGGAAAAAACTTTTCTTTTCTTCAGCAGGCCATAATGAACAGATGCTTGTCAGAAAAAGGGTAACTGAAGTTGTTTCCCTTAAAACAGCGGGGAAGCCCCTTGGTGTATCAGATAACGCATGTTATTCCGGCGGTTCAGTTGAGTATGAAAGGGGGGATATCCTTCTTCTTTTTACTGATGGTCTGGTTGAAGCGCTTGATGGCGCGGAGATGGATATTGATGAAGGTTTCAGAAAGCTGGGTGATATTGTAATTAATAACGTAAATGAAAGTGATGAACGGCTGCTTAATATAATAAGAAATGCAGTTAGAGAGAACTCTCTGAATATTGAACTTGCTGATGACCTCACTGTTCTTGTTATACATTTATAGATAATGAATTTAATGGAAGGATAACATGAAATTTTCGAAATATATTTTTCTTTTTACCGGGGCACTTATACTTGTGCTTCTTTTCAGATCGTTCGGACTTGAAGTTACAATAAATCATATAGTGAAGATCGGCTGGGACGGTTTTGCGGTTATTTGTTCTATCTTTATCATCAGCAATATCTTTCTCGCGTACGCATGGAGAGTTTTAATCAATTATCCTGTTGAGAAAGGGAAGTTTTATAAGTTTGTTCTTGCAAGGGTTGCAGGTGACGCAACATCATCAATAAATGCGATGGGAGCTGTTGCAGGGGAGCCCCTTAAGGCAATGTATGTCAGGGACCTGGTTCCTTTCAGAACCGGGCTGGCAACGGTTGTGCTCGACAGACTTATACATACGATATCAAATGTTCTTATGGTGCTTACAGGTATGCTCGCCGGGCTCTTTGTTTTCAGGGAGCAGTTCATGAGCAACCTTGCTGCATTTCTGGGGCTTCTGGTTTTTTTTATTGTTATGCTGATAATAGGGTTCAGGATTCTGAGAGGGCATAGCGATGGAGTCATCAGCGGGATCATCAATAAACTTCCTCTCTTTATAAGGGGCCGCTTTATGAGCGATTCAAGGCGGGAAAAAATTGAGAAAATTGATAAAGAGATATCTTTCATTTTCAGCAGCAGGGACAATCTTAACCATTTTTATATATCTCTTGCCCTGCATTATTTTTCCATAGTAATTTCATGTTCACTTGAAATATACCTGATTGTCGAATACATAGCTCCTTATGCGGGCTTTACTTTTCTTGAAGCTCTCTTTGTATACATATTCGGTTTTATAGCAACAAGCGCTCTTTTTTTCGTCCCGGCAAACGTCGGTACAAGTGAAGGCTCATATTCTATTGCCCTTAAAATACTGGGGTATGATCCTGTA
>ERZ795057.687-NODE-687-length-33639-cov-6.957897_pt1 | contig 33639 bp, 33 predicted proteins | sample MGYA00375141_ERZ795057 | MGnify/ENA primary metagenome ERZ795057 (study PRJEB30186, sample SAMN05720163) | activated sludge metagenome | isolation source: Anaerobic digester | place: Hong Kong | collected 2015-01-26 ...
TTTAACCATTGCCATCCTCATCGCTACAGTATTGATGGTAGTTTATGTTGTCAGGCATATTTATTTTGATGCTTCATTCAACGCCTTTTTAAGCGAAGACAGCAAGACAATCCATTCGATGGAACAGATTGCCATTCGTTTTGGAGATGCCAGCACGTTGATGCTGTTGATTGACCTGGATCAAAATGATGTATCCTCAAGCCTTTCACAAGTACATCTCCTGGTTGATGAGATCGAAAAACTATCGTTTGTCAACGGTGTAGATTCCGTCTTTGACGCCCAAAAAGTCCTGGGATTTACTTTTAGCGCTCCGTTTATCCGGACCGGTCCTTATGTCAAAGAAGAGGCAGGCAACTTCACGATTGACAGCAGTATCCTTGAAGATTCCTTTTATGTAGGTTCTCTTATTTCTCGGGACGGTTCAACACTGGCGATTACTATTCGAAAAAAAGCGGATTATCAGGCAGACACTCTCGATCTGGTTTCAACGCTTTTCGAGACGATTGATGCCAACACCAGCTTGCCCTATCATCTGGTTGGCGAGGATGTGGTCAATTACGAACTGTTTGCTTCCATTCAGAATTTCACTTTTGTCTATCCACCGATCATTATTTTTGCCGTTTTCGGCATCTTCATGGTGAAATTCAGAAACCTTTATCTGTCATTTCTCACATTGGTTCCTCCGATAATCGCTTCAGTGTGGATTTTGTTTCTACTGCTGGTTTTAGGAAGAAACATAAACGTGCTGACGGTCTTAATCCCATCCTTTCTGATCATCATAGGATCTGCATACGGGATGCATTTTTTGTCACGATTTATGGAGCAAGACTATGAGGGCAATAAAAAAACGGCCTTGATACGAGGAACGAGCCAAGAAGAACGAACGCCTATCTTTTTTTCCGCATTCACCACTATGGCAGGCTTCTTTTCATACGTTTTTTTAAACATGCGGGCCTTTCGAGATATGGGATTGTTCATCGCTATCGGAATTTTTTTCTGTGCACTTTTTACCATGACGGTGATACCGTCTCTTCTCTATTTCAGTAAAAACACCCAAAAACACTTTCAAAAGCACAAAAAGTATCAATTAACCATTCCAAAATGGCTGTCTTTCAGTTTTATCCTCTTTACAATCATCGGTATCATCGCTGCCCCGTTTATGATCAAAAAAATCCCACTTGACATTAACTCATACGGCTACTTCAAACCCAATTCTACCTTGATTAAAGGGGTTCGGCATTTGGATGAAAAGTTCAACTGGGTTTCTAATTTTTATGTAATGGCTCAGCAAAAAAATTCAGACACATTTAATCCAATTCCGGATGAAATTCGTCAGTTCGCAGAAATTGACCAGCGTCTTTTGGACATTGAAGTGGTCACAAAAAATATGAGTCTTTTCGGATTGTCGAATAGTATGAATGTTTCACCCAACCTGTTATTGGCGTATATTCGCAACAGTGAAGCCGGTCAAGCATATGCCAAAACCTTTTATGCACAAAATGCCATCCGTTTCATGCTCTTTGCCAACGGCAACGACAGCGGTACAGCTCAGACACTGGTGGATGAAATCGAAAGAATTCTGGCCGATTATCCTGATCTAGCATCCAAATACGATTTTTACACCGCAGGAATCCCTCTGGTTTGGCTGGAATTAAGCGAGGCTGTTGTTCAAAACCAGATTCAGAGTTTGATTCTTTCATTTATTCTAATCTTCTTGTTATTGTTGCTCATTTTCAGAAAATTGAAAACCTCTCTCTATTCTGCTATTCCCATCGGTTTGACCATTCTGTTTAATTTTATTTTTATGGGATTGTTGAAAATTCCTTTGGAGATCCCCACTGTGATCATTTCCGGAATGCTCATGGGGCTGGTTATTGACTACGCTATTCACTTTATGTACTGGTTTAAAAAAACAGGCACCGTTTCAGATGCCTATTCCATGACGGCTTCGCCCATCATTTTCAACGGAGTAAGTCTGATGGCTTGTTTTGTGGTGCTGCTAAGTGCTCCTTTGATGCTGTATGTAAATTTATCACTGCTCATGATTCTTGGTATTGGGATGGGGGTATTATCCACTTTGGCATTTTTGCCCGGGATCATCGAAAGACTGTCAAAGAAGAGAAAATAAGAAAGCGCATTAAGTATGTATGGTTTTGACGGATTCTCGGATCACTAACTCCGTATTTAGCATGATCCGCCTTCTCACTTTGCTTTTTTCCTTTCCGGATATTCGGTTCATGATCAACTGGCCGGCAGTATAACCCAATTCAAACCGAGGCTGGTTGATCGTGGTTAATCCGGGTGTGGTATACCGGCTCAGGGGTGCATCATCAAAGCCCATGACCGACACATCTTCAGGAACATGTATGCCTTCTTCGTAAAAAGCCCGCATACCCCCATAGGCCATCCAATCATCCACAAAAAAGGCTGCCGTGAATTTGATTCCCTTTTTTAAAGCATTTTTTACACCTAAATAACCGGTTTCAGGCTCAAAATCACCAGGCTCATAATGGACATGAAAGTCTCTTTTTTCTATTTCAGTGTCCATAAATGCCCTTTTTCTTAATATGGCCGAATAAACAATATCCTCCCCTTCAACAAACAAGATATTCCTATGCCCACAATCGTACAGATAATTGGCTGCAACTTTCGTACTGTTGTAATTGTCAATGCTCACACTGTCTATTTTGATCTCACTGTCTTTTCTGTCAACTCCCACAACGGGTATCGTAGAGTCCAAAAGGTGCTTGATTTGTTCATCATCACTGTCGGAGGTACATAAGACGATTCCATCCGCTTTTCTCTCGTAGAGTTCTGAGATAATGTCGATCTCTTTATTCAGCTCTTGTTTGGTGTTGGCCAGAAAGAACTCATAGCCGTTTTCCAACAAAGCCTCCTCGATTCCCAAGGTCAATTCCGGGTAGTGGTATCCCCTCAAATCAGGCACAATGATACCGACAAGGTTTTTGATTCGATTACTGATCATCGCCGTCCGCTGGTATCTGTATTGCTTCAAGGCAGCATAGACCTTTTTTTTCATTTTCTCTGAAACCTTTTCGCTACCGTTTAACACTCTCGAAAACGTGGCAATGGATATCCCTGTTTTCATGGAGATTTCTCTTAATGTCGGCATCTTTCACCTCTGATTTTCTGATAGAATCGCTCGTTTTTTTTATTCACTGAAGAGAACTTTGTGATTAGCTTCCACCTCTTTAAAGCCTTCTCCTTCGTTTTCACGATAGAAGGTCTTCACATCCTGAATAACGGTTTCAGGGAGAAAAGTCTCTTCTTTGTCCCATTTATTGCCAATTTCTGGAATTGACTCGAATAACATCTTGGTGTAAGGGTGAACCGGATTTTTGTAGATTTTTTCTGTGTCTCCCCTCTCCACCAATCTCCCTTTATACATGATCAAGGTTGTATCACTGATATAATATCCTAAGTTCAAATCGTGGGTGATAAATAATACCGTCATACCATTCTTTTTGCACAATTCTACCAGAAGGTTCAAAACCCCGATTCGTGTTGAGGCGTCCAGCATGCTGATCAGTTCATCAGCGATGAGAATATCCACATTTAATAACAGCGCTCTGGCGATGAGAAGCCGCTGAAGCTGTCCGCCACTCAGCTGATGGGGGAATTTGTTGAGAATTCTTTGAGGATTCAGATTCACACTTTCAAGGGACTGTTCGATCAACTCTCTCCTGTTTTTAACCCCTTTCATGAAGCTGGCGAACACCATGTTAAAAATTCGGTCAATCCTAAACAACGGATTAAACGAGGAGAAGGGGTCTTGAAATATTGCCTGAACTTTTTTGTAATAGTCCTTTTTTTCATGTCGGCTGTTGATATGCGTGATATCCTGTCCATTGTATATCAATTTTCCTTCTGTGGGTTTGAGAAGCTTGAGAATAATTCTTCCAATGGTGGTTTTCCCGCTACCGCTTTCGCCTATCAGTGAAATGACTTCCCCTTGATTCATGTTAAAAGTCACATCTTTTACCGCTACGGTTTTTTCGCCTGCGATGATTCCGGAAGTAAACACCTTTGTCAAATTTTCCACTTTCATAATGGGTTTATTTTCCATCCAACTCACCTCCGGAGGTCTCTGTCTGAGTGCCAATCTCTTTCCAATGCCAACAGGAACAGAAGTGATGATCACCAACCTGTTCCCTTTGGGGTGTTTGTTCGCATTTGTCCGTTTTGTAGGGGCATCTGAACCGGAAGCGGCACCCCTCTCCAATATTCAATAAATGCGGCGGTGTCCCCTTGATCCCCGCCAGCTTGTTATCTTTGTACTGAACTCCCACTTGTGGCAAGGAAGCAATGAGTGCTTTGGTATAAGGATGTCTGGGATTCGAGACAATCTCATCTGTCGGTCCGATTTCCGCAAATTGCCCAGCATACATGATCATGATCCGTTCGGCAATTTGATAGAGTATGGATAAATCATGGGTGATAAAAATAACCGATCCGGTGATCCCCTCATCTCTTAATTTGACCAGCATATTCGCCACAAACCTTTGTGAACTGACATCCAGTGCCGATGTGATCTCATCTGCAATGATGAAATCCGGATCGAGAATCGTTGAAATGATCATGATCATGCGCTGTTTCATTCCCCCTGATAATTCAATGGAATAACGATCCAATACGGACGGTTCCAGGTTGATCATCTCAAGGCGTTCTTCAACCTTTTGAAAAAACTTCCTGTTGGGCCGGATGCCGTGTTCTTTCACAAGATCCGACAGAAATATTCTAATCCTTTTTGTGGGACTAAAAGCATCCAAAGCATACTGTGGAATAACGGAAATGTTTTTCAGCCGCATCTTTTTGAACGCTTTTTCGCTGATTTTCATGATATCGGTTCCCAGGAGTTTAGCTTCACCTGAAATATAAGTCAGGGGTGGTTTTCTCAAAATGAGGGTGCTTGCCAACGTACTCTTGCCGCAACCGGATTCTCCTGCAATTCCAAGGATTTCACCTCTTTTCAAGTTAAAAGTGACCCCATCCAGGGCTTTGACATCCCCTTTGAGAATCTTGTAATACGCTTTCAGGTCTTTGATTTCCAATACATTTTCCGCCATGGGCTACATCTCCCTCAGTCTTGGATTAAACACCTCATCCAGTCCGGTGTTGATAAAATATAAAGAAACGATGAGAATCGTCAACAATAAACCAGGTATAATCGCCCACCACCACATTCCAAGCTGAATGGCGTTCCAGTTCACGGCATTTTGCATCACCAGGCCAAGCGAAATTCCTTGAGTTGGGCCCAAACCGAGAAATTCAAGACTGACAGCTGCCAAAATGGTCCCGGTAAATTGAATGATATAGACCATAAAAACATAAGAAAACATGTTTGCAGCTATATCCTCCGCAATGATCTTTGTGACCGGTGCAGCAGAAATCCTTGACAAATTCACAAATTCCTGATTCTTTAATGACAGCGTTTGGGAACGAACAGCCCTGGCCGTCCAGGTCCAAGCCGTCAACCCGATAATCACGCTTTGACTGAGTATCCCACGGTAAGGCAAATAGGCGGATAAAATGATTAATAAAGCTAGCGTGGGAATCACCAAGAAGATATTGGTGATCATCATTAGGGTCTCATCGGCAAGCTTACCGCTGTAATATCCTGCCAAAAAGCCAATGATAAGACCCACCAAGGTGGCAATGGTCCCCCCCACAAAGCCGACAATAAACGTGGAACGCAGCCCAAAGACCACACGCGTAAAAACGTCTTTTCCCATGAGGGTCGTTCCAAACCAAAAATCTTTTGAAGGAGGCATATAACCAGGTCCTGCAAACTCATCATAATCATATTTGGCGACCATGGGTCCAAAGATGGCTAATGCCAATATGGACATAAAAATGATAAGCCCAAATATGACTTTCCCATTGGTCAAAGCAAAATAAAGATTTTCGTGTTTTTTCCAGAATTCACTTTTTGCCACGGGCTACACCTCCCCCGAATAGGAAAATCTGACTCTGGGATCGACTAACATGTAAACAATATCCACCAAGAAGTTAGCCAGCAATACAAAAACAATGATAAAAAGAAAACAGCCTTGAACAAGGAAATAATCTTGATTCTGAATGGCTTTGAGTAAGATAAAACCCAAACCGGGGTAGGAAAACACTATCTGAGTCGTCAACGCACCGGCAATGATGTTGCCCAGGCTGATAGCCAATCCGGTTACCTGGGGAAGGACACCGTTTCGAAAGGCGTACTTTCGAATGAGCTTTTCAGGAGCTCCCAATGATTCCATGTATTTAGAATAATTGGAACCCATTTCATAGATGATCATGTTTCTCATCCCGATGGCCCAGCCACCAAGCTGCACAAGGAACAGCGTAATAAACGGTAAAAACCAATGATGCAGAAAATCAAGGATAAAATCAATATTGAAAGCCGGTCTCATGGTTGCACTGTAGGCATTCGAAATGGGAAACCATGGCAATTGAACGCCAAGGAAAAACACCACAACAACGGCAAACCAAAAATAGGGTGAAGAGGTGAGAAAATAAAAAACAGGCATCAAATATTTATCTGCCTTTTTGTTCACACCTGAAAAGGCCCCCAGTTTATTACCCACTATCCAACTCAAAATAATGGAAGGTACCAATAATAAAATATCGAAGATAATGGCTTCATTGATAACCGACATGACCGGTTTGGGAAAAGCGTATATGCTGGTGCCCAAGTCCCCTTTAAACAAAGTTGCCCAAAAATTGAAATACTGCTCCAGCAATGGCCTATCCAGACCAAAAGATGCCGTAATCTGAGCTTGAATGATTTCCCGGCCACCTTCCATTCCCTGAAATCTGGAAAGAAGCATTTGAACGGGATCTCCAGGCATAAATCTTGGAATCGCCCAGTCAATGGTAACCGCAAAGAAGAAGGTGATGAGGTAGATAAATATTTTTTTACCCAGGTATTTTTTCATAGCGCCAAGAACAACTCCTCTCTATAAATTAGCAGGCCCCTTAAAAGGGCCTGCTAATAGAAGACTGTGTTTTTTTACTGTGCGGATTCCAATTTGATCAGCATTTCTACAAAACCAAATTGCATTTTGCCGGCCCAGCTACAAGGATAGCCTGTGGGATTGTCTTCAGTTGACCAGTTTTTCCAGACACTGGAAGTGGATTGGGCCCAAAGACCATTGTACCAAAGAGGAATGGAAGGCATAGCATTAAGGAGTTTTTCCTGAATTTGTGAAGCTTTTTCCATGATACCGGCATCAGAATTCTGCATCATATTGAATTCTCGGATGAGCGTAAAGAGTTCGGCATCGTCATATCGGCTGTAGTTACCGTCTGTTACCAATTTACCATAGATTTCATCGGTTGCAACCCAATTCCAGTAAGTATAAGGTGTTGTACTTCTGGAGGAAGCAAAATTATTGATACACATATCAAAAGTACCATCTTGAATCTTGTTCATGTAAATACCATAATCCGGGAAGCTGGGAACAGCGTTGATGCCTACTGCCTGGAAGTTGTTGGCGATAACCTTGATGGATTCCATCCAGTCCGTCCACCCGTTAGGAACGATAATTTCGAATTTCATGCTGTTACCGTTTTTGTCGTCTCTCCAGCCGTCTCCATTGGCATCCACATAACCATTGTCATCAAGCATCTTGATGGCTGCTTTGGGGTCATAGTTGAATCCGTTTGCTTCAACAACTTCTTCATCGTAGTATTTCATCCAGCCTTCACCGAACAGACCAGCGGCGTTGGCCACTTCTACCTGATTTTCAAATACCCTTTCCACGATAATCTCCGGATTGATAGCAAACGCCAAAGCCCTTCTGAAAGCAGCATCTTTCATCGCACCCTTTGTTGTATTCAAGAAAAGAAGCGCTGAGTTTTCTGAAAGCATGTATGGTTCACCCTTGTACCAAGTAGTCAAACCGAACGTATCTTTAATCTTTGGAACACCTGGAATGAAGTAGTTACTCAGATCCAATTCACCTTTCATCAACATTCCCAATGCCACGTTATTGCTGTTGACAACTAAATTAACCAGATATTTTGGTTTTGGCTGGCCAAATACATCGTTGCCCCACCAGTTATCATTTCTAACCCAAACCATTCTGTCCTGTCCAATGCTATCCGCCATATAAGGTCCAGTACCAACTGGATTTGCGTTAGCTGTTGTTAAATATTCATCAGCCGGTTTTGCACCCCAAATATGTTCCGGAATGATTCTCAAATCGTAAAGGATAACGCTCCATTCCTGATAATGAGGCTCATCACCAAATGTAAATCTGACTTTTGTTGGTGAAACAGCTTCTACACTGTCAATCCAATTCCAAACATTGGAATAATGCAGGGCATTATCTTTAGCTACTTCAAAAGTAAACACCACGTCATCAGCTGTAAAAGCTTCTCCATCTGTCCATTTGATTCCCTTCCTCAATTCTACTTCATAAACTTTGGATGAAACCCATTCGCCTTTAACTGCAAGCCAAGGCTGGTATTCATCTGCCAATGGGTAGTAATGGAACAGGTACTCATAAACCAATCCGCCGGTTCCTGTTACTTCAGCCCACGGTGTTAACGGGTTCCAGTTTGTGGGGGCTCCCCAAAGACCTCCACCGTAAACCAGTGTTTCATTTCTCTCGTAACTGAAAGCCATGGTTGAAACCAACAACACTAATAGCACTCCGAGTAGAACTTTCCAATGGTTTTTCATAAAAACACCTCTTTTTATAATTTGTTGGCAGAGACTGTATCTACTATAAATCAGTAAAGTTGGAAAATGTGCCTTACATTTTCATTCTATTGTGAAACATGTTTCATTAAAAATTTGGTCATTTCTGATAATCCGGAATTATTTTAGATTATCAACAAATAGCATACCATAGGTTCAATATACTCATTTTTTTAACGCATTTGATTAGTATTTAAATCACATTCCAGAAATCAATCCTTATAGATCAGCCTTATATGAGCTTTTAAAAGCTTTTACGGGGATATAACAACCCTTGAATTGAAAACAAGCAATAATAAAAAAACAAGGTCGTTTTTGAAGACTATTCAACAATAATCATTGTTAATCTGTTTTCACAGCCTTTTACAAGAAACGAGTTTCAATCTATCATGATTGTTGTTGTAACAAATTAATTCGTGTGCCCAGTTGTAACCTTTTTCAAAATTCACAAAAACAATCATTTATTGATCGAAATAGATGAAACAAGTTATAATCTGCTGTGTTATAAAATAAAGATACCTATCAATTTAACAAGGGGGTTTTATGAATTATCTTGGTGCGGATATCGGTGGAACAAAAACAGCTCTGATCATTGCCGACAACAACGGTACCGTTTTAACTGTGCAAAAAGGAATCGGATCAAACTATCAGGGATGCGGTAAGGAAAAATCCTTTGAAGTGATCGAGGAGCTTTTGAGAAAGGCTGTAAAAGCTATTTCGATACAAAGAAAAGAACTGGATTATGCCTTTTTCGGTGTAGCTGGGGCGGATTTGGATTACGATTATACCATGATCGAATCCATTCTGAATCGCCTCCAATTAAACCCTTATTCATTTGATAACGATGGGCTGATTGCATTAAGGTCTGGAACAGAGTCAGGGACGGGAATCCTGGTTACATGCGGAACGGGAAGCATCAGTTACGGATACAATAATAAACAAATCATACGAAAGGGAGGCTTCAGCAGTTTTTTTGGCGAAAGGCTTGGTGGTTATTATGTTGCCGGAATGGTGGCTTCGGCTATTATTCGTGGTGAAGATGGTCGAGCGCCCAAAACCATTATGCACGATTTGCTAAAAAAACACTATTCGGTTTCCATTGAGGAAATGATGAAAATGGAGTATCCCGACCAGCCCTACAGGGGTCCAAATGTCAACATCTCGCTGATCAACACCCTATACCAGGCCGCTCATCTGCAGGATATGGTCGCAATGAGTATTTTATGTGAGATTACAAAAGAAGTCCAAACGATTGTGAACGCTTTTAGAATGGATATGCAGTTTGAATTCCCCATCAATCTTGTACTTGAAGGATCTGTTTTTAAAAATGCCGACCCCCTGTTGCTTCATATGATTAAACAGTCGCTGGGAAGTGATTACGAGTTGGTTCTACCCAAACATGATCCCGTAATCGGCGCTGTACTCTTTGCAATGGAAAAGGCAGGCCAACCTGTTACTGATTCTGTGTATAAACAACTGATCAAAACCTATGTGAACTATAATGAAGCTCAATGATATAAGGAGGGATAGGATTGAAGAAGATAACAGTCATTGGAGGGGGAAGCACTTACACACCGGAGTTGATGGATGGATTGATCAAAAATGCTGATGCGATTGATTGTGGTGAAGTCTACCTGCTTGATATAGACAGGACAAACAAATTCAAGATTGTGGCGGAGCTTGCCCAGAGAATGGTGGAACACGCCGGAGCTAAATTTCTTTTACGCTGGGGAACCGATATCAAAGATGGTTTGCAGGATGCTCATTTTATCCTTCAGCAATATCGCCCTGGATTACTGGCAGGCCGCATCATGGATGAAACCATTCCATTAAAGTACAACCTGATAGGCCAGGAAACAACCGGTGTGGGGGGCTTCTCGTGTGCCCTGAGGGCCCTTCCGATCGTGGAACAGTATGTGGAATTCGTAAGGAAATGGGCGAATAAAGATGCGTTCATTATCAACTTTACTAATCCTTCGGGACTGATCTCTGAATTTGTGATCAATACTTTGGGTTTTGAGAACTTTGCCGGTTTGTGCAACATTCCCATCAATACCCTCCAAACCCTAGCTGAAAACTTTAACTGTAAAAGAAGCGACATCTTTCTCCATTATTACGGTCTCAATCACATGAGCTGGATTGACAGGGTTTATGTCAAGGGCATCGATCGAACTCAGGACGCCTTTAATAAAACCTATAAACCAGAAAATGTACCGGATTCGGAACTGTTTGAACGATTTGCCTTTGAATCAGCCATGATTCTAAACCCTTATTTGCGCTATTACTACACCACACAGACCATGCTCGCTGAGGAAAAAGAAGCCAAGGCCACTAAAGGTACCCGTGGAGAGCAGGTACAACAAATTGAAAGGGACCTTCTGGAGAAATATTCCGATGTCACCCTGTATGAAAAGCCGTTAGAATTGGAGCAGCGGGGTGGATCCATGTACTCCACAGCTGCTATTGAACTCATCCGAGACCTGTGCACCAAGGGTACGAAAGAGCATATCGTCAACATCCGTAACAACGGGGCAGTCGAAAATCTGGATAGAAGTTATGTACTTGAAATCAATGCGCGTGTCTCGCAAGGCATGATCCGGCCAGTTTGTATACAAAAGGCGCATCCGATCGCAAAGGGATTAATTGATACGGTTAAAACATTTGAAAGACTGACCATTGAAGCGCATTTGAAAGGATCGAAAAAGAAAGCTCGAGATGCTCTATTGATTCATCCGTTAGGCCCCCGATTGGAAGATGTTAACGCCCTCTTGGATGATCTTCTGGAGGCAAACCAAGACTATTGCCGACTGAGTTGATTTGAAAGTAACAGTTATATTGTAAAAATTTAAACAAAAAAACAAGGAATCCTCAGGATTCCTTGTTTTTTTGTCTACTCAAATATTATAACACAGAAAGTGCCATCTGTCAAGGGGGGGGGATTTATTGGCATAATGGCATTATTTTTTTCTTCCCACCGCATAAATCCATCCGGTTTCTGGGGAGGGACCAAACATGTATTGGTATTCCAATGGAGAAGAGTCGGACATGGGGTAAAGGCCAAATCCGGTTTCCAGCATGAGTGTGTTGAGATTATCCGCCACTTTATCGTTGATGTTATATTTGATAATTTCTTCGCCTTCAGGTGTAATCACATAGAACGATCGATCTACACCATTTTGAGCCATCGCTTCAAGATAAGCCATCAGCGCATCGGTGAATTTCGATCCTCCCAAATATCCTACAAGCTTTTCACCCTGATAAACGGGTCGAGCCACTACGATGCTTTTTTTCAAACTGGTAAACCCGGTGATCAATTCGCCGTACACAGACTCTTCACGTTGGAGCTGCTTGAAATAGCCCCTTTCTTGCAGGTTAAACCCCGTTAACCCTTTTTCTACTGTGTAATAGTTACCATCCGGCTTTGAAAACCAATACAGGGTTGATTCGTCCTGAACCTGAAGTTCTTCTATCAAACTGCGCATGCTTTCCCAATCCCCGGACCTTACCTCTTGAGTTTTCGACAAGACATCTATGGTGATACGCAAATTGTGCAGATTGGTTTCAAATGCATAAATAAAAAGTGTTGTGTCACCAATTGCCTCTGAAATATCCATGGAAAAAAGAAAAAGAGGAATCAATACAAACAGCAAAAAAACACTCATTTTTTTCATCATTACACACACCTCCATTTAGAGTTTGGCACGGTTTAACCTGTCTATTATACATGAAAATTCACTGGTCACATCAGACTTTGATCTACTTTTCCCTTTATTGACTTTTCTAAGGCTAACGGGAAATGTTATAATCGCCCTGATCGAAGGAGGGGGAAGAAATGAAAACAATCGGAATGCTGGGGGGGATGAGTTGGGAATCTACTCTGGAGTATTATCGGTATATGAACCAGGCTGTGAAGGAAAAATTGGGTGATTCACATTCTGTTCAATGTTTGTTGTATTCATTTGATTTTCACCAGATGAAAATCCTTCAACATGAAGGAAAATGGGAAGTATTGACGCAACAGATGGTGGAGCAAGCCATGAATCTAAAAAAAGCCGGGGCGGATTTTATTGTGATCTGTACCAACACGATGCATTTAATGGCAACAGATATTGAAAAGGAAACCGGTTTGAAGGTCTTGCACATCGCTGATGCTGCCGGAATGGCTATCAAGCGCTTGGGTATTCAAAAGGTGGCATTATTGGGAACCCAATTTACCATGGAAGGAACGTTTTATAAAGATGTTCTGAAAAATCATCACGGAATAGAAACCATCATCCCCGAAGAGGCAGATCGTCAAATCGTTCACACAATCATTTACAATCAGTTGATTAAAGGAGACATTCGCAACGAGAGCCGGAATGAATACATCCGAATCATCGATTCACTAGCCAGTAAAGGGGCACAGGGGGTCATTTTAGGCTGTACAGAAATCCCCTTACTGATACATCAGAAGGATGTATCCCTCCCAGTCTTTGATACCACCCGGATACATTCCGAAGCGGCTGTTGAATGGGCGATTAACTCATTGGCATAGCAGTTTGCTTTAACAGGTTTGTTGAATTGTTGTAATACAAGAGTTTTTTTATAATTCGTCGTGAATAGGTGGGATAGAATGAAAAAGATCGCTGTTTTTGTCATGTTGCTTTTTTCGATTTCGATTTTTGCTCTGAAAATACCCGAAGCGCCTGTAGCTTATGATTCAGACCTTAATCCAATTTATCAGGTTGATGTGGGTGAGATTCAAATCGGTTTTCAGGTTTTGGGGGAAGGCGAACCGTTGTTATTACTCATGGGATTGGGTGGAACGATGATGAACTGGCCTAAGACCGTTATCGACATGCTTTCTTACGAATATCAAGTTATACTAATGGACAACCGTGGAATGGGTTATTCAACGGATTTGGATAAACCTTTCACTTACGACATGCTTTCGGAAGATGTGATCGCTTTTATGGATGCAATCGAACTTGACAAAGCCCATATGCTGGGATTTTCCATGGGGTCTGTGTTCATTCAATACATTTTGATACATCACCCCGAACGGGTTGATCGAGCTATTTTGAATGCCACCGCCTTCGATACCACCCATACCTTGGAAAATCTTTACCAACACGCAAACGCTGAGCTCCCGTCAGAGGGACCTGTAAAAAAGCAATTGGATATAGTGGTGGATTGGCATGTGAATCCTGAGGTTTTTGAAACAGTTCAAAATAAAGTGCTGCTCATTCATGGTCGGGAAGACCTTATCCTTGAACCTGAAAATTCTTTAACGTTGGCTGGTTTTTTTGAGAATTGTTGGTTGGTTTTCTTTCAAGACAACACCCATTATCTGATATACGAAAATCCGGTTGATTTCGCCTATGTGTGTCTTGATTTTTTAAAACACAAAAGATAGAAAAAAACAATAAAAACGTGGCCACTGTTTGATATGGCCACGTTTTTTATTGGACTGCTTCAATGATTGATCAATTTTTCTCTTTATAAATGTCTTTCGATATCATCGATGGTGTGAACTAGAAAAACAGGCGCAGTTTCCCTCGAATCCAGATAAACAGGTCCTGATTTCCCTTGGAAAGTTTCAGCGATTCTCTGAGACCACCCTCCGCTTTTAGCGCATAACAGCAGAGGCTTGCCATAGGAATAAGATGCGAAAATCTCCGTTGCGGTTCCGGCTCCTCCTCCGACGGCAATGACCAGATCGGCGTTATTGACCAAAACACAGCTTCTCATAGTAAAATCCAATCCGGTATAAACAACATTCTGTATATAATCTGAAGGTCGTGACAGGGAATTTTCCTTATCCCAAGGCAAAACACCAACAATCTCTCCTCCACCTTCGTGTGCTCCTTTTGATACGATATCCATAATGCCATCCCGTCCCCCCGACCAAATCGTGTGACCTCTGACGGCTATGGTATAACCCAGCCTGTATGTAAAATCATAAAGCTCTTTAACAGGCGATTTGTTTATCTTTCCCGAATAGCCTATTACACATATATTCATATTATTCTCCAAGATAGTTTTCAATTACTTTCCTGTCACTAAAAACCTGTTCAGGATTTCCCTGCGCCAGAATCGTACCTTTGTGTATGACATAAAGCCGGTCTACAATGCGCCGGATATCGTCTACATTATGATCAGTAACAATAACGCCGATCCCTTTTTCCTTTAATCGAACACTCATGCGCTGAATATCTTTCACCGTCATCGGATCTATCCCGCTAAAGGGTTCGTCTAATAAAATGAATTTGGGATCAAGGGTCATCATTCTGGCTAATTCCAACCGACGCTTTTCCCCACCAGATAGATTGGCTGCTTTTTGATTTTCCAAATGGGCGATACCGAATTCCTCCAATAACTGCTGGGTTTTTTCCTTGATGGCAGCCGTTGAAAGCTTCATGTTCTCGAACACCACAGAAACATTTTTTCTCACCGTTAATCCTGTAAACACCGATACTTCTTGTGGAAGATAGGTTATCCCTCGCTTTGCACGCAGATGAATCGGAATATGGGTGATATCTTCGTGATTCAGATGAATGGACCCTTTTGTCGGAATGACGATCCCCAACATCATACGAAATATGGTGGTCTTTCCTGCTCCGTTAGGACCCAATAATCCAACGATTTCATTGGAATTGACTTCTAAAGAAGCTCCCCTGACCACTTCCCGTTTTCCGTATTTTTTGATCAGTTGGCTGCAATTGAGTTGGTTTTTCAACGGTTTCAGAATTCAGCCCTTGCATTGGCAAATGATATAAAGTCGAGTGTTAAATCGAAATCATCCGCAATGTAAACAGCTACTTTGTTGGTCAACAGCACATCGATGTTGTTAATCTTTGCGTATTCTTCGGCCAATGCCAAGAGTTTTTCATTGACTTTTTCAAACTGGACCGTGTACTTTTCCTGTAACTGGGTGGTGAATTTATCCTTTTGAAGGGAATACTCGTTCACCTTTAACTGATAAGACTTTGAAGACTCTTCACCGGCATTTCTCATCCGAATAATTTCATCTTCCAACGGCTTCAAAAGGCTGTTGTAATATTCGGCATCGGCTTGATATTCTTCCATGAGATTTTTAGATTCCAAAAATTGCTGCCCAGCAATGTCAAAATCGATAAAACCCATCACAGGTTGCCTTGAACCGGCACTGAATGGCGTTCCTGCAGTAACAATCAACGAAAGAAACAACATTGCCAAAATGGTTGTAATCATGGTTCTTTTCTTCATTTATAGCCCTCCTAAAGATGATTTCTTCTGATTTTTATTGATTGATGGTAATCATGGTTTTCATGGTTTCTAAAGTTTTTTCTCCGATCCCCGTTACCAGTATTAAATCGGCAATATCTTGAAAATATCCATTTTGCTCTCTATAATCGACGATGTTCTTTGCTTTTACGGGTCCAATCCCGGGTATCTTTTCCAACTCTTTCTGTGAAGCCCGGTTGATATCAATCAAACCTTCGCCGTCTGCTTCAGATGTTTCTGCAATGGACTGAATTGAATCGTAAGATAGCTCCAACCGGTCTTTGATCTTTTCATAAGTGGCCGGTCCAATGCCGGGAACATTCATAACATCCTCTTTTTTGGCAAAGGGTCCGTTCGACTGTCGGTATGCAACAATGGCATCCGCTTTAGTGTCACCGATGCCTTTTAAGAGCTGCAATTGCATAGCATCCGCTTTATTCAGGTCTATCATGCCTGTCCTGATTGCTTGCGCTTGTTCGTCATACGCTTGCCTTTCCGAATTCAACACCGGGACATTCAAGTCTTTAATACTGAAAACCACGCCCAAAACAAATACACATGCCAATGCAATGAGAACCAATTTCTCCTTTTTGTTCATCCATTAGAACCTCATTCAAGGGAAATGTAAAACGGATAATGCGCTTGCCCTCCATCGTATATGCTGATTTCGAGGTCTTCGTATCGTTCTTTCAAGGTTTCAGCGAGATGGCTGACCATTTCTTCCTCCACATCTTTTCCGTAAAAAATGGTCATTATTTCGTATTCATCCAAATTAATCCTCTCCATTCCCCGATAAACGGCGTTCTCCAGTGTATCTGTATGAGCCATTAAGTCTTTCCCGGCAAAAAACAGATATTCTCCCTGCCTGATGGTTTCATCGTTGATCTCAGAATCACGGACAGCGTGGGTAACGGATATGGAAAGAACCTCTTTCAGAGCGGTTTCCATTGTTTCAAGATTCTCTTCAAGCGAAGCCTCCTCCACAAACGCAATGATACTCGCCAGACCTTCCTGAATGGATTTTGTTGGAAGGACAACTACGTTCTTTTCGGGGCTTTGCTTCATCTTTGCCGCACTCTCAGCGGCCATGATGATATTGCTGTTATTGGGCAGAATAAAGACCGTTTGAGCCTCTATCTTGTCTATGGCATTGGCAATATCGGCTGTTGACGGGTTCATAGTCTGCCCGCCGAACACGATGTTGTCCACATTCATCTCGTGCAGAATTCTTGAGATTCCCTCTCCAGGAGAAACCGCAACAAAGGCATATGCTCTCTTCTCTGTTGTAGGCTCCATGAATGTTGAATGCTCTTGAGAATTCAATTCTTCTTCATAGTCACTCATATCCTCAGTTTGTTCTTCAAGTACCGTTTTCTGTTTGATGAGAATTTCCTGATGCTGTTCTTTCATGTTGTCGACTTTGACTTTCATTAGTTCTCCGTATTTCAAGGCGTGTTCAAAAACCCTTCCAGGATGATCGGTATGAATGTGGCCCTTTAGGATATCCGTATCGTGAACCAGGACCATTGAATCTCCTAGACGATCCAATGCTTTTTTCAACGCATCGATGTCATCTACCTCAACCCCGGGGAAAAGCCGGGCCATAAATTCCGTACAATACTGAAAAGTCAGTTCCTCAACAGCCATTTGCGTCTCAATACTGACTTGAGGCTGTTCACCTTTTTTTTCAATAGCGATCCTTGTATCACCGTTGGCGTATTTATAATAGCCTTCAAAGATATATGCCAATCCCTTGGCTCCTGCATCAACCACACCGGCCTGCTTTAACTTGGGCATCATTTCACGAGTTTTCTCAACAACTCTGAAAGCTCTTTTGGTTAACATGTCCAACAGGTGTTTGTAATCAATAAATTCATTCTGATGTTTTTGTGCATAGGAAGCCAAGTCTTCGATCAAGGTCAGTATGGTTCCTTTTACGGGTCTCATCACCGCACCGGTAGCGACTTCATTTGCACGTTTGAGTGCTTTTACAAAAATAGGAATATCTATTTTATCGTTTTTAAGAACAACCTCGAAAAAACCGCTGAATATCTGGGATAGAATAACCCCTGAATTACCCCTGGCTCCCATAAGCGTTCCTGTTTTGATGGCATTGGACACGGTTTTGATCGTATCGTATTTGATTTTATCTAACTCTCTGCAAGCTTCTAATACGCACGCAGACATATTATGCCCCGTATCTCCATCCGGGACCGGGAAAACATTCAAGGCATTCAATTCGTCCCTGTGAGCCACTAATACTTCGGAGGCTTTTTTAAATCCGTTTTTTAGAAAAGCCGCATCGACCTTCGAAGGGTTGTTATCCAATTTTAACACCTCTTTCTCCAAGGAAAATCGAATTTAATCGAGTTTGATCCCCAATACATGAATATTGATTTGAACCGGCTTAACTCCAAGCATCTCTTCAAATTTATAATTCACATATTCTTGTACATTCAAAGCAACCTGATCAATTTTCATTCCGTAGGAGATGACAGGATATACATCGATAAATATCCCGTCTTCATCGTCCCTGATGTGAATGCCTTTTTCTTCTCCACCCAGATATTTTGAGATGATATTCACATCATCCATCTTGACCAATCCATAACACTCGAGAAGCGATTGATAAACAAGGTGTTTTAAAACATTTATATGGACGTTTGTTTCTCCCAGGGGATTTACTATTTTCATTCAGACCCTCCCTCTCGGTTTAAAAGATTTCTTTTCCAAAATCAAAAAAATTATAACACATTCTATTTTTTCTTCACTTCAAAATTCACTTCAGCAACTGATTTACCGGCATATTCAGGATGACAGTTCAGGTAATTTACAGTATCTTGTTGCTGATATTTCTTTTCAAAAAGACCAAAAAGAATCAGAGGGCTTAGCCCTATTATGACGGATTTGTCAGGTTGTTTATCACATGGTACTTGTGACAAATGGCTTTGTGCCCATAGGGATATGTTAACATTTTTCAAGGCTTGAATGAGCATTTCACCCGAAATTTGTTCAAAACAGTCTTCATTACTATCAGAGAATCTCACATAATAACTGTTTTTTCTGGCCATTAAACAGGTCATTATTCGTGCTGATTTAAGTTCCAACGGCTGCACATAGGATTGTTCCAAAGCGTAAAGAGTTGGAAGACTGACAATGGGAACATTCAGAATTTGTGCCATGGTTTTTAAGATGCTCATGGCAATCCTCAATCCTGTCAACGATCCCGGCCCCTTTGTGGTACACAGATAGGCAACAGAATGCACGTCATAGCCTGTTTCATCAAACAGGCTCTTAATCACCGATAGAAGAGCCTCTCCTTTTATTTCCCGGTGATTGAACTGTTTTTGTACCATAGCCCCTGTGCCCAGATCCCAAATGGCGATATAAAAGATCTCGGTGGCGGCATCCAAGAATAATACGAGGTTTTTTTGATTTGATTTAAGAAACATCATGCCTCATATTGCTGATTTTCTTGATTTCCATCTTCAGATTCGCCCGGCCGAAAAGGTACGTCATGTCGTCCATTCCGATTGCATCGATTCCGCTTTTTCCGTATCCTTCAATATTAGAAAGGCGCACATCTCCCATGTACTCGATGTAGACTTTTTTAAAGCGTTCTCGGATGGTCTTGGCTATTTCAGCCACAATGTCCTCCCTCATATTCCTCAATATGATTCCATCAGCACCGTTTTTCATGGCTTCAATACTATCGGACATATTATCGCATTCAAGCAGGATCTTCATTCCCGGATACAAACGTTTTTTGTAAGCATCTATGGCGCCCTTGATATCCACAAACCGTTTCCAAATCAGTTGGTGAATAATCCCATCCGTCACCGCCATAGGCCAAAAGATGCACCCGGCATCCTCGATGGTTTCGTTAATATAATCAACATTGTAAATCAAATCGGGCAGGTTGCGTACAATGATCTTCATGCCGGGAGAATTTTTCCCAATGGCGATTCTCATTCGGTACAATACGGTACAGATGTTCAGCAAATTAGCCCACTGATTGACAAACTCTTCTCGAAAACTGATGATGGCGTTCAGTAAACCATTGACCTTGAGAATTTCCGTTTCATTTGCCAAAAAGTCACCGGGTGAATAGGATGTGATGATGTTCAAACCCAGATTTTCCGACAGATCACTTAAAAATGACATGCCTGAAAAAACCATAGGTGCTTGGTTTTTTACAGTCAGCTCCCATTCATCCATATCGCTGATTAAAGATTCCATTGGTTGCAGTATCCCCACTTTCAGCACTCCCTTCACTTAATTAAAGCTGTAATACAGTTGACACACAGCCGGAGAACACACGGTTCTGAGCTCTTCAAAAGGATATAAAAATATTTCAAAATCTGTATGTTGATTTAATCTTTTGCCAATTAACGCCTTGAAGGCTGCAATATTATCCGGGATCTGAAATTCTTCCAATCGAATACTTCGGGATGCCCGATCTAATCCCAACCCCTTGAATTCGGTTTGCGAGTTGGATTCCCAACCCAACATGATTGACTGATATGATTTGAGCGTTTCATACCAGACTTTAAACGCCGTTGCCTCGTCAGCTGAGGCATATATCATGCTGGTTTGAAGCAATATGCCATGTGGATCTTTCATCCTGATCAATTCTTTTGAAATGTCTTTGGCCTCTTGAATCTGCCCGTTTTTCAACATTTTCTTAGCTAAAAGGAACATGCCCATGGGACATTCAGACAACGTTTTATCCGAGTTGATTTCCTCTTTGGTCAGGTATTCACGATATATGGTCGAGCACCTGTGGTTTTTTTTCTTTTCAAGGGCTGTGATGACCCGTTTATAGGATTCATCGTCAGCGTTTAAAATGTAAGGTAAAGCACTGGCAATATTCTGAAAATCCTTAAACTGGTTTTGTCTATATATGCTTCCGATTGTTTTGGAGACTTCCATATAATCATGTTTGACCATAGCACCAATCAAAGCGGGGAGCATATCCTGGTCTGTTCTCTCCACTACACGCAGAATACTCCTTAAAGTAGCATAAGATCCGTTTCTAAAAAGGGTGGAAAAGATGATAAGCAGAAACGGATAAATAGAATCTTGATAATTCTTAAAAAAAGCCTTGAGCTCGTTGGTTATGTCTTTTCCCATTAACAATTTTGTTAAAAAATAATTAAAAAAGACATAATCCTTTTTGTAATTTTGAACAACCGTTGTGAATTTCTCATCAGCCGATTTCAGATTTTTACTCAGAATATCCAACAACCCTTTTAAGTTTTCTTTAGCAGAGGCGTTTCTTTCATTGTCAATGTTGCTCCTGATCAAACTTTTTAAATCCGTCAGAGTCAGATCAGTCAAATACCGCTCAATTTCGATCGGTGTTCTGAGTTCTTCAACGGATGTGGTTGTGGGTTTGTTATCAATCAGACGTTTTCTGAGTTCATCCGAAAGGGCAATTTTTTTCTTGCCGGTTTGAGGAAGTCGTTTTTTACCCGTTTTTTTCTCCAAATCCTTCTCTATTTCCATCTTGAGTTTCTGCAATTTGTCTAACCCCTGATTCCTGTCTGACATCTTCGGATACACCTCCATGTAACTCTTTATTCAAAGTAAAACTGTAATATCTGCCTTTACCGATTATGACATGATCGATCATATCGATTCCAATAATTCTTGAACATTCTTTGAGTCTTGCCGTTATCTCGCAATCTGCATCAGAGGGGGCGGGATCTCCAGAAGGGTGGTTGTGCACGATGGCGAAACTAACCGCTGAATAGGAAATAACCGGCTTAAAAACCTCTCTTGGATGAATTAAAGAGGCGTTTACAGTCCCTCTGGTAATATCTTCGATGGCAAGGACCTTGGACTTTGAATCCACACAGATCACACGAACGGTTTCCTGGTTTAAAAAGGACAAATCCATACACATTTTAAAAATGTCTGATGGGTTTTTAACCTGTTTCTTTTCCACGACAAGCTCTTGGTACAGTCTGACACCCAGTTCCAGCGAAGCCTTTAATGTGATCGCTTTGACTTCACCCAACCCCTTAATGCGTTTGATGGTTTCAAGGGGAGCATGCTGCAGTTTATACAAAGAGTAGTCCATTTGGGAATACAAAAATTCTGAAACCTTCAAAACATTCATTTGTGGTGTTCCTGTTCTCAGCAAAATGGCAATAAGCTCATCAACCCTGAGATTACTCGCCCCGTATTTCAAAAGCTTTTCACGGGGCATGATCATAAATGAATGACCTCAAAATCCAAAAATAACTCCCATAACCTACCGATAGGTAACCCCATGACGTTATAATAATCACCGGCAATTTTTTCTACTAAAAAGGCGCCTTCATCCTGAATCCCATATGCTCCTGCTTTATCGAGCGGTTTCTGACTTGCACAGTAGAGTGAAATAAACTCCATGGGAACTTTTCTGAATTTGACCCGTGTCTTCTCCCAAAATTTGATTTCATGTTCTCTTCCGGATCTTTCGGTGATGGATAAGGCGCATCCGGTATACACTTCATGCCATTCTCCTGACAACATTCTAAGCATCTGTTCGGCTTCCTTAACGGATGACGGCTTTCCCAAAACGACCCCGTTGTAAAAAACCATGGTATCTGCTGCGATAATAACCGTTTCCGGCTTCTTAAAAACAGGGTACATGGACCTGAGCTTTTTCAAAGCAATCTCTACTACAATCTCCTGTTCAGCTTTACCTTCCCCTTCATCAGTTTGTTCACTGACAAGCCGATGCGGGTAATAACTCACTTCCAAAGGAAATCTGTTCATCAATTCCTTACGCCTCGGCGATTGCGAAGCCATTATGACAGCATACCGATTGTTTTCAACCATTTTAACCCCCCGTAAGCAATGATCGCATTCAAAAGACCTGTGAAAGCGCCAATAGAAATCAGGTATCCAGCCAAGTAAAATATCTTGACAGAGCCTACAAAAAGACTCGCTGCCAATAACAGCTGTACCAGATTACTGATAAAAGAACCGCATACGCTCACTGCTATTAAACCAAATTTTCGTTTCATCAGGATTGACATGAGATAAACAGAACTCAGTGAACCCCCTAATCCTAAAAAAAAAGACGGACTTAAAAATCTCCCGGTAATCAGCGATGCTACCATCACCTTAACCCAGGCAGCTGTTAGCGCTTCCTTTCTTCCCAATAACAGCAGAATCATCAGCATCACACTGTTGGAAAAGCCCCATTTAAAACCTGCTACCGGAACAGGGGGGGGGACCAAGGATTCTATCACGCCAATACTAATAGCAAGCGCTGTTAAGGCGGATAAGAATGTCAACCTTGCCGTTGCCGAAAGGCTTTTTTTTTCTTCAACCATCATTCTCCTCTTATCCTGTGATCAAATCGTATTCATCTGATATCTCAACCGCTTCGCCATTTTGCTCAAGGACAATGATGACCTTTTGCGGCACACACACCAATGCACCGCTCTGCTTTAGAGTTCCCCGCTCACACAAATGAAGCGGACATGCTGAATGGATGATTTTTGCGTCCGAATCAGCGATCAACAACTCCATCAGTTTTTTCCCGTTACATTCAATTACATGTTGACCCTCTTGATCCAAGGAAAATCGGTAGCGCATTTGACCGTTCACACTAACCCTAACAATCGTTCCTTTTGAAGCAGCCATACCCGTGTAAACCGTGACACCTATCAAAACAAAAAGCAGCAAGTACACAATCCAATCACGTTTTCTGAAAAGTTTCAATTCATTGAGCTCGACACTCATTATAAAATGAGGCATTATTGCTTTTCCTTGAAAAACGACCAGCCTTCACTGGCCATAACCACCTGTTTGGCATCCACGAACAACCCTTGTCCTCCCAATACAGGCAACAACATGGCAGAGAATTCTGAGCCAAGGACAAATGCGGCAGTCGATAAAGCATCCGCATCCATGGCATCGGGAGAAATAACAGTTGTGGAAATAGTCTCTCTGACGGGATAGCCGGTTTTGGGATTGATAATGTGATGGTAACGAACCCCGTCAATGATAAAAAAGCGCTCATAATCTCCTGAAGTTACGATTGTCCCTTTTTTCAAATAGACGAGATCGATATACTCTCCACTTTCTCCCCTTGGGTCTTGTACTGCAATCGACCAATAATCGCCACCAAATTTTGGTCCTATAATACCGATATCCCTACCGGCGTTGATGTACCCTGTGGCATTCGGATCCATTTCCTTTGCGATTGAAATGCCCCGATCAATGGCATAACCTTTGACGACACCGCCCAGATCTAATTGAATCCCATTCTCAAGAACAACAACGTCGTTTTCCAGACGGATATGTTCATACCCGCTTTTTTCCAGAGCTGCTTGTATTTGAGCATCAGAAGGAATGGCCGGTTGAAATTGAGCATCCGATATTCGATCAAATCCCCATAGAGATATCAAATTCCCCAATGCGGGGTCGAAGGCACCTTCTGTGGCTCTGGCAAGCGCTATAGACCGTTCAATAACAAAAGCAGTTTCTTCATCAACTTGAACCGGGTTAGCGCTGTGATTGATTCGCCAGATCATGCTTTTTTCATTCGTAACGGAAAACTTTTGATCGATTCTGTGAAATTCCCTTAAAATAGCCTCTAAGATCAAGCTGGGATCTTTTTGAGATGAAATGACAACTTTGACCGTTGTCCCCAATGCGATATCCACTTTGGAGCAGTATTGGGGTTGACTTCTAAAAAAAAAGAATACTGAAAAAAGCAGCAACAGGGTAACAAAGATCAGTATCAGGAGCTGACTGCTTTTCGACAATTTCATATTTTGATTTTGATTTCCGCTTGACATTTTGTGCATTTTTTATCCTGTATTCCCACAACTTCAATGTGATATCCGTTACGTTTAATCAATAGATTCCCACAGGAAGGACAATGCGTATCTCTACCTTCGCTCAGATTGGCATTGCCGATATAAACGTATTTTAGATGCTTCTTCGCAACCGCATATAAATCCAAAAGAGTTTGATCGGGCGTCGGGGGTTTATTGAATTTGTACGCCGGGTGGTATTTTGATAAATGGAGTGGAATCTCATCATTTATCGATGCAATCCAGGCCGCTTCTTCTTCCATTTCAGTTGGAGAATCGTTTTCTCCCGGTATGATAAGGGTGGTTAATTCCAAATGTAATCCCTCATCCGAGATTGTTTTAATGTTTTTTTTAATGGTCTCAAGATCCCCGGAAGTTCTTTTTTGATAAAATTTAGGATTGAATCCTTTCAAATCAATGTTCATGGCTTGAATGGTCTGCAACAACAGTTTCAAAGGTGCCTCTTCAATGTAGCCGTTGGTGACCATCACGTTATACAAACCATCAGAACTGGCCATTCTTGAAGTATCCAATACAAATTCAAAGGACACAATGGGTTCATTGTAAGTGTAGGCGATACCCTCCAACTCCCTATCCAAAGTGAGATCGATGAGTCTGTCGGGATTTACCCTTTGAACCTGCGGCTTTTCATGGGCAATCTCCCAATTCTGACACCACGGACAAGTCATGTTGCACCCCCATGAACCTACAGACAAAATCATCGTACCGGGGTGAAAATGATACAGGGGTTTTTTTTCGATGGGATCGTTGGAAATAGACGAAAGAGTGCCATAGGTCAAGGTATACAACACCCCGCCTTTGTTGACACGAACTCTACATAGACCACATTGCCCTTCTTCGATTTCACAATGATGCGGACAAAGATTGCATCTTACCTTAGACCCTCCGATTTCTTCATAAAAGAGGGCTTCTCTCATAGTTTATGCCTCCTTAATGGTACCTGTTCACTTCAAACTTGAAGACCTGAACCGGTTCATAACTGCCAATGCCTGCCTTCTTTTTTGCAATCTCAAGCTGGGCGTTAACGGTATCAACCCCTTCAAGGTCGGGTAGCAGCAGTCCTCTCTTATACCCACTTTCGACGATGACACCGAAAATCTTTGGATTTAATTCATCCAAACTCTTACATTCAACCGGTTGAGATAAAATGTCTACGGATACAACAATCTGATCCAACTCATCTGGAGAAACAGCGTTGAACCTGGGATCTCTTGTGGCAGCGGCAATGGCATTCTCCCTGATTTCCAAAGCCAAATTCTTCTGAGTGGGCATGATGGTTCCAATACAACCCCTTAAAGTCTGATTCTCCAGATGCAATGTAACAAAAGCGCCGGCTTGAATCTCAAGCAACTGATGGGGGATATATTCGGGTATGTTGATGACTTTTCCCTTTAATATAAAATTTTCAATCACTTCAATAGCCCATAATACATAGGCGTGACTCCCCTTCAAACCATCACCTCCTTATCCGAAAAACAGGGTACACAATTTATAATAATCGTAAGGTACTAATTTTTTAGTAGCAACACCGTATTCGATTGGAACGGAAACGATATCATTTCCAGACAGGGCCACCATTCTCCCGTAATCTTGTTTTTTAATCAGCTCCATGGCGTGCACACCATATCGTGTTCCCAGAATCCTGTCAAAGGCCGTTGGCGTCCCCCCCCTCAGCAAATGACCCAAAACAACGGAGCGTGTCTCATAGGAACGCCTCTCTTTGGTGATTTCCGTCAAAAACTCTGCGATTCCTCCCAGCTGCACATGGCCAAAAGCGTCTACCGCTTTGTGCTTGTTTACCTCGTCTTCGAATTCTGTGGGTTTAAATCCTTCTGCAACAGCAACAATACAGTATCCACCACGTTCCATTCGCTTGTCGATGACCGACATAATCTCATCCAAAGTCATGGGGTATTCTGGAATCAACACCAAGTGCGCACCGGATGCCAGCCCAGCTTCCAGGGCAATCCACCCAGCTTCTCTGCCCATAATTTCCACAAAGAATACCCGGTTATGTGATTTGGCAGTTGAATGTAATCGGTCAATGGCATCTGCCCCAACGTTCACTGCGGTATGGAATCCAAAGGTGTAATCGGTATTGGAGACATCATTGTCGATGGTCTTTGGCACACCCACCACGGGGAAATGAAAAGAAGAAAGCTTGGCCGCCACGCTCAGGGTATCATCTCCCCCGATAGCGATTACCGCATCGATCTTTAGTTTTTCAAGATTTTCAAACAACTTTTTCGTATCCTCTTCTTTCTTGAAAGGATTCGTTCTGGAAGTTCCCAGAATCGTCCCCCCCAAAATATGGATTCCCTCCACGTCCTCTTTGTTCAGTGGAATGTAATCCGCTTCAAGGGGCCCACTCCACCCTCTCATAAAACCAAATATCTCCATATCCGATCTTTTAGAAGATACAATCCCTCTTACTACGGCGTTCAAACCCGGACAATCTCCACCACCTGTTAAAATTCCTACTCGCATCTTTTTCCTCCCTAAATATTCATAAATTCTTCGATTTTTTCAATCTTTTTCTCAATTGTACTGAGTAATTCGTCAAAGATGACGGGTGTTAACCCCAGTTCATCCCAACAATATTTCGGTAATGCAATGGGCTTTCCACCGCCATTATCACCCATTTTGAATCGCTCCGCAATAAAGGTTGACAACATGATAATATTGACCGGATCCGAATAGATGGAGTTTTGGATGGTTTGTGGGCGATGATGCCTGGAAGCAGTAATCAGAACCAGTTCAGGGAAATTCCATTTTTCCAGCAACAACTCGGCAAATATTTCATGAGTTGGTATTTCCAACAACTGCTCCGCCTGATAATAGCTGAGATTCTTCGCCTTGGCCAAACCAATAACAGAATCAAACAGGTTGGGAAACAACACCCCCTGAACGGATTTGCCAATATCATGCATCAAACCGCACATAAACAATTCTTCTTTGTTTGAATAGCCAATGATCTCCGCAGTAAGCTCACCCGCTGTTGCCACGACAACGGCATGTTTCCAGAATTGTTTCATATCCAGTCGCTCACTCTCGAATTTGAAAAACTCTTTCCCGGTAAAAATGCTCATGGCCATGTTGCGAACTGTTTTAAACCCCAATATCATGATGGCTTCTGTCAATTTGGTGACATTACGTGGCAGCCCATAATAAGCCGAGTTTGCTATTTTTAAAATCTTGGCGACGAAAGCGGGATCTTTGGAAGCCACTTCGTTTAAATCCTTTGCAGAAGCCCCGGGATTGTTAGCCGTATCCACAATTTTCTGCAAAATAAAATCGGGAGAAGGCAGACTTTCGATTTCCTGGATGGTTTTCTTTAAGTCCATAACCATCTATTCCTTAGATAGATCCAGTTCAAATCTGAAGATCGATCCCTCGCCTATTTTGCTTTCAACGCTGATCTCTTTGCCATGCTCGTGGATGATCTCCCGGCATATCGCCAGGCCAAGGCCTGTTCCCTCCACCTCATATGTTAGGCTGCTGTCGATTCTGTAAAACTTAGTAAAAATCTTTTCCAGTTCAGACTCAGAAATACCAATCCCGTTGTCTTCGACTTCAACGGTGACGGTTTCTTCGTTTAAAATCAAGGAAATGGTTACCTCTTTTATCTCCTTCGTTTGATCCGAATATTTCACAGCATTAGAAATGAGGTTGATTAAAACCTGTTTAATGCGCTTTTCATCTGCATGGACTGTTACACATTCTGCAGGAAGATTCAGATGAATCATTACCGCATTCTGTTCATACTTTTCTTTGTTGCTTTCTTTGGCCTTTTTAATCAGTTCAACGATATTAAAAGCATCTTTCTCCAGTTTCAAATCCTCTCGTTCCATGCTTGAAAAATCCAAAAGCTGGTCCAACAGAAAGGTGAGATGATCACTTTGATCGATAATCGTCCCCATGAATTCCTTTAAGGTATCCGGATCCAAGACCTCTACCGAATCGTTAATAGTTTCGGAATATGCCTTTATTGCGGACAAAGGCGTTCTAAGCTCGTGGGAAATGTTGGCGATAAATTCGGTTTTCATCTGATCGATCTTTTTCATCCGCTCCAACTCTTTGGTGTTTGTAATATCTTCCAGCCGGATTAGCACTTGCTCGTCATCCGTTAGAATCACGGAATTAAAGGAAAAGAAAACACCATCAAATTCCATTTCCAAAGCTTGTCCCACATCCTGAGAAAAAGTCTCAGCAGCTATGGTCCGGATCTGCTGAACCACGGGGTTATCGGGATTAATTTCCTGGTATTTTTTATTTTTAAACACAAACTCACCGGATGAATTCACGACGCAAATCCCCTCATCTAGCGAATTCAACATCATCTCAAAATAAAAGCGCAGCTGCTCTTGTATTTTCGCCGCATCCTTGATTTCGTTGAGCAAGCCCTGGTTTTCCAGTACAATACCGGAATAGAAACTGAAAAAACCAAACATGGTTTCAAATTCCTGGGTAAAACCTTTTTCATTTTCACCGACATAGCCAAAAAATGTAGATAAAACCCTTCCGGATTTAACCGAGGGTAAAATAACTAAATAACTGGATTGATTCAGCGGAAAAAAACTGGGTGATTTTCTTTCCAAGGCAAGCGAAAAATAATTCTCCATTTCCGAATCATCGAGCGGAAAGTTTTCATCCAGTCTGATTACTTGCCATTGATCATCTTTATAAACAGCCGACAAACTGGATTCTATGGAAAAAAAACGCCCCATCACCTTTTCGATTGCCTTTGAAATATCCACTGTGTTTTTTGCCGTATTCAATTCCCTGGCAAAGGATGCGATTGTAATCAGAAATCTGTTGATTGAATTCGACGTTTCTTCCATAAAAACCTCCCAAGAATACCCCCTAATTATACCATATGAGAAGAGATTCTCCCGGAATTTGCTCATAAACATCAATCAACAATTCTTATTTTTAATTTGTTTCAGCTATTATTTTGAATGATAATTCGCTTGAATGATCACACATCTCACAGAAGTTTTTTCAAATGAAAAAAGCATTGATTTCAGTTCTTTTTGTTTTGCTGTTTAATACCGATATTTTGGCACAAGGCCCAAAGTGCATTTTTATATTCATTGGAGGTAGAATGGGAATTCCTCAAAGCAATACCGCACAGATTCTTAAAACCATGATCACCCTATTCGGGTTGATTAACTGCAACCTTTAACTTCAAAATCGAAGCCTTGATCGATAACATTAAATAGTGACGGATATATGTTCCACGCATCTGGTACCTTTGTCATTTGTTATGCGCTGCAATAAAAGCATTCACTTCCTTTTCTGTAGGCATGGAATCAGCAGCCCCTTCACGCATGGCAACGATGGCTGAACAGGCAACGGCGAAACGGGCGGCTTTTTCCATCAGCGCAAAGGCAGTTCTTTCATCGAAATCTCCAGCACGGTTGATCACCTTTAAAATCCCTGACATGAAGGCGTCTCCACATCCAACTGTATCCGTTACATCAATCCGGTAGCCGTCAATCCTTTTAACCATCTGCCCCAGACGGATTAAGCATCCTTCCGCCCCCAGGGTAACAAATTCCATTCTTTGCGGGTTTGTCGGTAAACTGTTCAAAGCCTTCACTGGATCGTTTTCACCGCTAATGTAATATAAATCCTCATCAGAGAGTTTTAAAATGTCCACTGATCGAATGATGTCCAATACTTGATTAAGATAATGTTCCCGGTTGTGAATATAAAAAGATCTGACGTTGGGATCGAAAGCTTTCAAGAGCGGATAAGAAAAAGCCTTTTCAAAGAGTTTCAGATAGGTTTGAGCACCCGGCTCATCCACAATGGCCAGAGAACCGAAATGAAAAATGGAGCAATCGATCAGATCAACTCGGTCAGCCTTATCCAGGCTGATGGTTACATCGGCAGTATGATCTCTGTAAAATTCATAATCCGCTTTTCCATATCTGTCAACACCGGCAAAGGCCAAAGAGGTATTTGACCCGTTTTTGACGAATGTATATTTTTTATCAATATGACTGTCTTTCAGATAAGCACCAATGGCCTGCCCAAAACTGTCATCTCCTATCTGAGTAAAAAAAGAACAATATTCTCCAAGCCTTGCCAAGCCGCAACATACATTGAATGGCGAGCCTCCTATGCGTTTTGTAAACTGGGTGCTCTCAGCCAGGCTTTTTCCCGCATCAACGGAAATCATGTCAAACAGAACCTCGCCGGCACAAATAATCTCCTTTCTTCTCTCATCCATCTTATCCCTCCAAAAATGTCAATATCTGTGTCACTGTGATATCCAACTGCTCCGAACCGCTGATTTCAGCCTTCCCATCTCCGATTTGTTCGCCGTAATCGCCAAACTGTGCGTGATTGCCCCCCTCTATTTCGAAAAAGACTGTATCAGACGGCAGAAATTCTCGGTTTTTATCCACTTTTTCAGGGGTACTTAACCCATCATTCGATGCACTGACGGATAACACGGAAAGATTCGCTAAAGACAAATCCCAGTTGCTCGTGGTATAAGCACCCAGCAAAATAAGACTTTCAACCTTTCCGGGATGATCGGATACAAACTTACACGCCATGGCTCCCCCTAAAGAATGCCCTGATATCGCCCATCTGCTCACTTCCGGGTATTTTTCCATCACCGCCAAGGCCTTGTTGGAACCAAGTATGGCCAGATTCAAAGGCATGGGAACAATCACGGTCAAAATCTCCTCCTTTGCCAATTCAGCAGCTAATGGTGCATACGCCTGTGGGTCAACTTTGGCACCGGGATAGAAAATCAGTCCCTGATGAATCTGACCGAGGGGGGTGAATACGATCATCAAATGATCTTGGTCAACCCGAACCGTCTGAGTTCCCTTCATGGCATCTATCGCCATGGCTTGAGCTGCCATGGCGTTGTTTGCCCAGGCAACAAAACCTGAAAAGGCGATGAGTAGAAACAATAAAGCAAAAATCCCTATCTTTTTTTTGGTCGTCATCTGTTCCTCCGTTTTACTTTTTATTTTTATCTTATCATGATTTCTCAAAAAGAGAACAACTGTTGGGGAGAATTCATTTTTCAACTTTTGTTGAATTCACACCTTGAAATTGGTACAATAATGCTTGAATGGGGGGATCAGTAATGGGAAAAACAATAAAATGGTGTATGTTGTTCTCTTTAATCATCTTGGTTCTTATGGCTTTGATGAGCTGTATAGGCCAAAAAGGGGGAGGCGCTATCCCCATGACTTTAACTGAACTGGAGGGAATCTGGAAAGGTGAATTGATTCATCATCAAAGGGATGAAGGCATTTACGATGCACAAATGGAAATCACACATGCCAGCGAAACGTGTATGGCTACTGTTACAGTTCACAGCGCACAAGCCAGTGAAGTGATCGGGTTTAACAATCTGTTGATGGAGGGCCAGGTCGTTAAGGACCAGCTTTATCTGGTAAACAGCGCCGAAATGTCTGAAAACCTCCATTTCACATATAATGCAACTTTTGTATTTAGGGATTTTCAAAAAACGACCTTATCAGCAATGATCAGTCGACAAAGCTCTGATGGTACCCATATGAGGACTTTAACGGACATCTGGCTGGGGAATCTTCAAAAATGGACAAATCCACTGATCGAGCCAATTTTTTTCGAAGATCCAGGCCTTGAAAATGTCGTCCGCCAAGCCCAAGGATTTACGGGCGAGCCGACCGGCTGCATTTTTCCGGCTCAAGTAACCGGCATCACTGAAATCAATGCCGAGAACAAAGGCATCATTTCCCTGGAAGGCCTTCAGCATCTCATCAATCTTCAACGATTGAATATCAAACAAAACCATATAGAAGATTTAAGTCCCATCGAAGATTTACATCAGATCCGGCTGTTAAATTGTTCAATGAACCCCATCAGCGATTGTTCTCCATTACATCATCTGACTCAACTGGAATCGTTGCGCTTTTATCAAACTCAAGTTGCAGATCTATCTCCGCTTGAACCTTTAATTCAGCTCAAAACACTGGATTTTGCAGATGCCTGTGTTCAAGATCTGTCACCGATTCACAATCTGGTTGATATGACTTATCTTAATTGCGGTTATAATCAGATCAATGATCTTTCTCCCATCATACCGTTAATCAACTTGAGAAGCATTTGGCTGATCAGCAATCAAATCGAAAACATCGACCCGTTGTTAGAAAACAGCGGTTTGGGCGCAGGGGATTATCTGGACATTCGGAACAATCTTCTGGATTTGTCACCCGACTCTCAAGATATGCAGGCGATACAGGCCCTCATCGACAGAGGGGTAACGGTGTTTTATCTCGTTCAATAATCTTCCTCATAAAAGACTGAATGGGTCAGCATTTTAAAATCCGATTTTCCGAAAGACTTTACTGAGAAAATCTTCATCCGTCAGGTCTTCGGGTTTTTCATTGCGCAGAAGCATCTTTTTCGCTTTTCTGTCGTTAACCTTCATCCGATGGAGAATATACAGAGATAAAAGATATTCAAAGGGCAGCCAAGTCCCATGGCTGAATGGGGTAATGTATTTTTTGGCATCCTCCAACTGTTCGAAAAGGAGTTTCCTGGTTGGTCTGGGAAGCGTTTCATCAAAAAAGGCATCGATGATCGTGGTATGCGATTGCTGCAATAAATGCGCATAAGCCAAAGGGTCGATTTTTAATAGGGGATGGATTTCTTCGCAATTGATCATTTCTTTAAGGGTCATTCGGTTAATTCGGGGCATTTGCTCTTGGTATGTCTCGTATAAGCGCTTCTGGTCGTTCAGGTAATAGTCCTGACCATACCCATTTGCCATGAGTTTTCTTGCAAATTTGGTTGCCCTGGATTCATGCATGATCA
>ERZ795057.689-NODE-689-length-33579-cov-24.787436_pt1 | contig 33579 bp, 30 predicted proteins | sample MGYA00375141_ERZ795057 | MGnify/ENA primary metagenome ERZ795057 (study PRJEB30186, sample SAMN05720163) | activated sludge metagenome | isolation source: Anaerobic digester | place: Hong Kong | collected 2015-01-26 ...
CCGCCAAGGCTTATATTTAGAATTCTTCCCGGCAGGCCGGTTTCTGCTGTTTTGTTTAAGCAGGCATAGCCCATTGTTAGTTCCTTGTCATATCGCTGGAATTTTCTTTTATCCATTGTGTTTCCCCGTAAGTTTTGATATCTGTTATATTTCAGCAGCCCCGGATAAGCAATTTAATAATATCTATAATAGTATGTATTAAGCAGTGAAGACTCCTGTCAATATAAAATCGGAAGGGTTTTAAATTGATATAACATGAAAATTAAAAAAAACAAAAAAGATAGATTTTCCGGAGAAAAGAACGTGAAGAGATTTTTTTAAAAAAGATAAAGTTTTTGTCACCCCGGTTCCGCAGGTTCAATTATTGCGAAGACCGGGGCCTTTTTCAGATGTTAAAAACTTACTGTATAAGATGCCTGTATTATCTCTGATAAACCGGCACGACAGATATATTCCTGAAGAAGATAATTATCAGTAATTTGTCTCCTTGATTTCAAAGTATGCCTGGGGATGTTTGCATGCCGGGCACTGCTGCGGCGCCTTCTCCCCTTCATGGAGATATCCGCAGTTTCTGCATTTCCAGATCTGCTTTCCGTCTTTCTCAAAAATTTTTCCGGCCATGAGGTTATCATACAGTTTTCTGTACCTCGCTTCGTGAGCTTTTTCAACAGTGGCAATCATTTTGAAAGTCATTGCAACTTCCTTGAAGCCTTCCTCTTCAGCAGTTTTCGCAAAATCAGGATAGAGATCGCCCCACTCCTCAAGCTCGCCGTCTGCCGCAGCTTTAAGGTTTTCAAGGGTTGTACCTATAATGCCGGCAGGGTAGCTTGCTGTTATCTCCACCATTCCCCCTTCGAGGTATTTGAAGAAAAGTTTTGCGTGTTCCTTTTCATTAAGTGCAGTTTCCTCGAACATTGCAGCTATCTGCTCAAGCCCCTCTTTTTTTGCAACGCTTGCAAAGTAGTTATAACGCATTCTTGCCTGTGATTCACCTGCAAATGCTTTTAAAAGATTCTGTTCGGTTTTTGTTCCTTTTATTGACGCCATTTAATTCTCCTTTATATGATTTTAATATTTTATTCCATGTAGTTTAAGCTATATTCAATAATCGCACTGAGCATCTACTGCATTCGTCATCGTTGCAATTAAGTTTTCAAATTATATTCGATCGAAACTCCCCTTGTCCGCACCGCAGATGGGGCACTGCCATGATTCAGGCAGATCTTTAAATTCTGTGCCTGCGGGGATTTTCCCTTCAGGATCACCCTCTGAGGGATCATATACATGTCCGCATAAGAGACATTTATACTTTTCGGACTCTGATATTTTTTTCTGATTTTTCGCGGGATCAATATAGGTTGGCGCGTTCTTAGGCGCCTTACCTTTCCGTTCCTCCCGGTAATGTGAATATGTCAGAGGTTCGCCATCCTCAATAAGGCGTGTATTGACAATTTCAGCAGTAAAGAGGAAGTGGGTTCCCACATCAATTGTCTGTACTACCCTGCACTCAAACCAGGCAAGGGAATCCACGGTGACTATGGGTGCTCCTGTTACTCCTGTAATGCTTTTTACTCCGCTGAATTTATCAATATCCTTTCCGCTTTTATATCCGAAAGTAGATATAAGGGACTGATCAGCATCTTTTTTAAGGACAGAGATTGCAAAAGCCCTGTTTTCGCTGATCAGTGAAGCCGTGTAATTATTCTTGCTGCAGCATACTGCAAACTGAACAGGTTCTGCTGTTACCTGGAAAACAGCGTTAGAAATGTAGCCGCTTTTTTTACTGCTGTTCCCGGCGCTGACAATGTAAAGACCGTATGAAATTTTAAAAAAAGCCTCCAGATCTATACCCGGAACTGTTGTCATATACTCTCCTGAAAAACTGATTTTTTTTAATGGTTATGTTTCAGTAATTCTATTCAGGCGTTACTTTAAAAATATACAAATTAATTGCAAGTATTTTTTAGTAATAAGAACGATTCTTAATAATTAAATTTAACATGTTAAGATCAGTATTTATTTCTAAACTTATTTCAGGCAAGAAGTGTTGATAATATAATTCATTATTTTAAACTGAAAGTATCTTCAGGAATTGTTACTGTTTTTATAATTTTGGGGATATAATAGATCCGCGGCAGGGAACCTGCCGCGGATTATTTAAATCATGATTTCTCTACAGTCCTTTAGTTTAAGAGAGTTGTTTATCTGTGTAAGAGACATAATATCAGTAATAGTGTAAAAATCAACCATAATACCTCTTTTTTGTGTACATTGGGCTGAAATATGAAATTTTTTACAGATAAGTGTTGTTAAGACTGCTTTTCCTTGAACAGATATAAAAAGATGTCAGTAATAATCCAATCAGAGATAAGGATAAGGTGTTTATCGAATCAGATTTATGCTGTAAATAAACCGTTGACATATCATATGAATTCCGGAAATTTCCGTTTATAAAATTTAAGTTAACCGGTGAAAAATTGAAAAGTCTCAGATTGAAAGATGGAGTACTTGCCGGGATTCCCGTATTCATAGGGTACTTCCCCATTGCAGTAACATTCGGGCTTCTTGCTGTATCAGTTAAAATCTCTCTCCTGGAGACACTAAGTTTTTCTGTAATTGTTTTTGCAGGAGCCAGCCAGTTTGTAGGTCTTAATATGATAATTGCAGGAATAGGTGCTGGTGAAATTGTGCTTACAACTTTTCTTCTGAATTTCAGGCATTTTCTTATGAGTGCATCACTCTCCACAAAGAGTTCTTTCAACAGCGGTCTTATACCTTTCATTGCATTCGGGATTACTGATGAAACATTTTCAGTTGCATCAATGGAAAAGCGGACATTTTCTGATAGCTATATTCTTGGTCTGAATTTTACTGCATATTCGGGATGGGTTGCAGGAACTGTTGCAGGTTATCTTGCAGGTGATTTTCTGCCACCTGTTCTGCAGGAGAGTATATCAATATGCCTCTACGCTATGTTTGTTGCAATATTAATCCCTGCTGCGCGTAAATCGTTCCGCGCGGGGATTATTGCTTTAATTGCCGGGATTTCAAATTCATTTCTTGAGTATTCTGCGATTTTCAGTTCAGGGTGGAACATTATTATTTCAATACTTGCGGCTTCAATTGCCGGTATGGTTTTTTTCAGTGAGGAGTAACATGGAGTTAATCGGTATAATTATTCTCATGGGAGTTGTGACATATCTTCCGCGGCTTATCCCTATGTATCTTATTGACGTGGAGAGAATTCCGGTTAAACTTAAACTTTTTCTTTCATTCATCCCCTACGCCGCGTTAGGCGCGCTGATACTCCCGGGGAGCATCAGCGCCGTAAACGGAAAGCCTGTGGTTTCAGCTCTGGGTATACTTTCTGCCGTGATAATTGCATGGTTCAGCAGTAATATAATTGTCACAATGTTATTAACAGTGGCTGCCACTTTTATTTTTATTTCTATCGGTTTTCAGTTCTGAGGTCCTCTGAGCGGTCTGCTTTAACCCTGTAGGTTTCGAGTATTCTTCCGCTGAACTGATTAACTATTTCTCTTTTTAGTACAATTTTATTCCCGGAGTCATCCTCAAAAACGTGGAACTGATCTTTATTCTCCTCAACAGCCTTTACCAGGTCAGACATGTCAGCAATCTTGCGGCCGTTCACCTTTTCTATAACAGCGTTATCCATATTATGATAACCGAGATTTATTTCATCAGCCAGTACCTTGGTGAGAAGAACAATTTCTTTTTTATCGGCTGTTCTTATGCCGTTCTGGTAGAAATAAAGAAGTTTTGACGGAGCGCTGAAGAACCATTGACTCCCCCACTCGAGAAGATAGTTTTTTGTCAGGGGAGAGAAAACAAGTCCCCCAGTGATATAATAAGTCGGCGCTGTGTCGTATTGCTCAAAAGGTACAAGTCGTGTTGAGTTCATCGTCACAGTGAGTTTTATTTTTAAATTTTTTATTTTACCATTTCTCAGTATACTCAGATTGATCCGTTCGTTGATATACTTTCTCTGAACGAGGTAATTAAGTGAAGTGCGTTCTCCGGGCCTGAATTCAATTGAACCGTCATTTTCTATTCTGACATTATCAATGGACATTAAAACGTCATCAATCTGAAGGATGTTACGTGCAGGGGAATCGATCAGCATATCTGCAATGAGAACTCCGCTCTGATGTGATGTCATTTTATATTTTTCGCGGATATCCGGGTTTTCCATTTTCTGAAAGAGAATACCAAGTTCAGGGAATCCGTCGTATTTGCCGTCAGTGATATCCGTAAGGAAATGCTGAATAATCGGTGCAGGGACCATGTATCCTATATTTTCCCCTCTCATGGCTGACTGAAATGCCACACCAACGATTTTATCATTTTTAATTACAGGGCCGCCGCTGTTCCCGGGATTAATTGCCGCGTCAATCTGGCAGGCAAGTAGGTTTGCATTGCTGTGAGCATAGTTTCTCTGTTCAATACGGGAGACAACACCTTCGGTAATACTCATCTCGTCTCCTCCTGTGGGAAATCCGTAAACCGCCACCTTGTCTCTGACTTCAGCAAGATCACCAATCTGAACGGGCGCTGAATCTTTGAAAAAATCCATATCATCAACCGTCAGTATTGCAAGGTCACTATGGTGAGAGACAGAATCCACTTTTGCAGTATAGCGTTTTGCCTCTCCGGCTTTCTTCACCTGAATGAATGTGCTGTTGCTGATAACATGGGCATTAGTAAGAATTCTTTTTCCTTCTATTATACAGCCGGAACCTGTTCCCTTGGATTGGCCTGTAGTCTGCCAGGGGTTGTCGTAGCTGTAGCTGTCAGATACGGTGTATATTTTTACTACTGATTTGCTGATGGGTGATTGAGCGTGGAGCATTGTTAATGGTATAAAAAGTAATGCGGCAATGGTTAGAGTTTTTTTTAACACGGATTATCTCCTTTTGGCTTTTGAGGATTAGTTCAGAAGAAAAGATTTCTCAGTCGCAATCGCTTCTTCGATGACAGTTTTATTATGCAGTTGTAAACATGAAAACTGTTCGATATTATTTTAATTAAAAATTTTCAACAATCACTTTTTTTAAAAGCGGATACAACTGAATAACCTCTCACGTGACCCTGAAAATAATCATTTTCAATGATCGCCCTGTTTCTGGTGGTTCTCCCCGTGCGGATCTCCACAGGCGCTATCTCAATAATTTCAGCATCAGCCGGAGGATTCTTCAGAAATTCAACAGATTCCATGTAGCGTTTCTCTCTCATCTGCAGGGCTTTTTTCAGTGCCGGGTATGATGAAAAGATCATGGGGAGGATTTTTGACTCAAAAAAACTGCTCTTTACATAATCAGAAGGACGGGAGCGTATAACCATGATTTTACGTGCACCGCGTCTGTATGCCTCCTGAACAGGGATGGAATCCGCAACACCTCCGTCTGTTACGCTGTGTCCATAAATTTTTACGAAGTTTCTATACATTACAGGAACAGAACTTGAACCCTTCAGGAGATCATCCAGTATCCCGCTTTCAGCCTCTGTGTAAAGAGCTTCACCTGTTTCAACATCTGTTGTAACCACAAGGAATTTTTTATTACCAAGGGATGTGGCGCTCTCCCTGTCCAGGGTATCATATTTATCAACATAGTCCCAGAACCAGTCAAGATCCATAAAATGACCGCCGCGTAGGTACTTCCCTGCACTGATAAACTCAGGGCGCAGCATGTAATCAGTATAGCACCTGTAGTTTCTTTTATACTGCCCTGCCAGATGTGAAGCGAGGTTACATGCCCCTGCTGAAACACCTATATATAAGTTGAAAGGATCAAATTTCTGCTCGTGAAAGGCATCAAGTATACCTGCTGCGAAAACTCCGCGCATCCCTCCCCCTTCAACTATAAGTGCATCCGGTTTTACTGGCATAACATCCTCCATGGAGTCATTTTTTTAATATAATTCAGTTTAACAACTTTTTTTTCTCAATAATATATAATATGCCGATTGATTAATAGAAAGTTCTTGATGAATAGCGGCTATGAAACTATTTTAAAAGGGCGGTTCCGCCAATTGTTGAATAAAGGCAGGTTTTCATGACTTCCGTTTATATTTCAGTCGGATTCAGCGCTGCTATCTGGCTCTACCTTATTTACCGTAATGACAGATTTGAACCTGAACCTGTGAGGTGGCTCATTTTCGTAGGAATAGCAGGCGGGATCATGAGCGGATTACCGGCAGCGCTGCTGAACAGTTTTGCGGCCCTGGGTCTTGGTCTTAGAATGGATATGCTTACCGGCGAATCAGCAGCTGATTTCAGTTCACTTCTGCTTTTCTCTCTTTTTGTCGGATTTAATGAGGAATTCTTCAAGGCAATGGCTGCTATTCTTATTCTCAGAAAACTGAAAGAGTTCAATGAACCGGTTGACGGTATTATTTATTCAATGACTGTGGCTCTCGGTTTTGCAGCTTTTGAAAATATAGAATATACACTGAACGGCGGTCTTGGTGTTCTTATTGTCAGATCTTTTACAGCGGTACCTCTTCATGTGGGCCTTGCCTCTATCTGGGGAACAGGTATAGCAAGGGCCAGGTTTTATAAAGGGGGGAGCTATGTAAAAACCGTTATACCTTACGTAATACCTGCAGCTCTTCTTCATACATTGTATAATCTCTACCAGTTCATGAATCCCGATTCCCCTTTTGCTCTGCTGTTTGCGCTGATGTTTTCATTTATTGTAATTATCTATGCTTCAAAGAAACTGAGATTTTTTCTCAAGGAGAGCCCTTTCAGAAAAGCGGGAGTATGCCCTGTATGCGGAACAGAAAACGGTTTCTGGGCAAGGTACTGTAAAAAATGCGGAAGTTATCTTGTGTCCGATTTTTTTACTTTATGCGAATCATGCGGTACAAGAAACAGGTCCGGCGCAAAATACTGCAGGCAATGTTGTGAACATATAGAAAATATAGGCGGGAGCTGTCAGTGATTAAAAAATTCACACCAGATTCAGAGCAGAATAAGGATCAGAAAGAAATAAATTCACTGCTTATCAGCAGTTATCTCGATTCTGATATTTTCAGGTATATATATCATGTTCTAATCTCCGTTGTGCTTGGAGTATTTGCAGGAAGCGGGGGGATTCTCTTTCATTATCTGCTTGATCAAATGAGGGAGTTTTTTGAGCCGCATAGTATCAGCAAAGCTTATGACATCAATCCGTTTTTTATTATTTTAATTCCGGTAGCCGGCGGTCTTGTCTGTTCTCTTATGACTAAAGTTTCACCTGATATCGCAAAGGAGAAAGGAGTATTAAGTGTTATCAAGGCTGTAATTATAAGGAAAGGATTTATACCTATCCGTGAGACACTGTTCCATCTTGCCGCTCCGATTATTTCAATTGGAACAGGAGCCCCGCTCGGGCCGGAGGGACCGGCTGCAAAAATCGGAGGCGGTATCGGTTCTTTTATGTCACAGTTATTCAGGCTAAGCAGCAATGATATGATCATGTATACTTCGGCCGGCGGGGGCGCAGCTATATCAGCTGTTTTTAATGCCCCTATTGCAGGAGTCTTTTTTGGTATAGAGGTGATTCTTTTAAATGATTTAAAGAACAGAGCACTCAGTGCGCTTATCATAGCATCTGTTGTGGCCGATATCCTTTCACGGGCAGTTCTTGGGAATAAAAAAATCTTTGATATTCCGGCTTACCATATGGGGGAGCTTGAAGCTTACCCGTATTACCTTGCTCTGGGGGTCTTTTGCGGACTGAGTGCATTTCTCTATTTCAAATTTTCAGAAAAATTTAAAATAATGTTTAATGAGAAACTGAAACTGCATAATCCGTTTTTAAGACTTCTTCCTGCAACCCTGCTGTTTGGTTTTTTTCTTATATGGAATTATGAATTATTCGGTATCGGTTATACCACAATAAACAAGGTTCTGCATAATGGAATACTTCTTCATAATGTTGCTATACTTTTTATTCTTAAAATAATATTTCTCGCTATGTTTATTCAGGCCGGGGCTTTCGGGGGGACCTTCGCGCCATCACTAAGTATTGGCGCTTTTTTAGGTTATCTTTTTGCTTTTGCAGCAAACAGATACTTCCCGGTGGTTCTGGATCCCGTTGCTTTTGCCCTGGTGGGAATGGGTGGCGTGCTTGCAGGTATTAACTCCATACCTCTGACTTCAATACTGCTTGTCTTTGAGGTTACGGGAGATTATCAGTTTATACTGCCTCTGATGCTTGTTTCCATTATTTCATATCTTGTCATTATCTATTACAGGAGGGGGAGTGAATATACTCTTGCCCTGATGGATGAGAATATTGATGTAACAAAAAAGGGTGATCTCGATATTCTGGGTAAGATAAATGTCGGCTCCATTCTGAAGAAAGATATGGATGTTGCTGACTACAGGACTCCATTCAGAAAACTTGTAAAGATTATTATAAATTCCAAGTATGGAGATATTTTTGTTGTTGATGACATGAATCATCTTATGGGAATTATTACGCTAAAGGATGTGCGTCACGCAATTCTTGATAACGATCTTGCTGATCTTCTTATCGCCGGAGATATTGCTGTAAAGGTCCCGGCAGTAAGGATAACAGATCCTGTTGCAATTGCTATAATGAAGCTGAAAGAATATGAGCTTGAGATAATACCTGTAGTTTCAGGGGAACACCATAGTGTTTTTGAAGGGATCATTACTCACAGAGATATTATGGAGAGATATTTTAAAGTTTTAGAGGATATAGGGATGTCTGAGCACCTCACCCGGCCTGAAAAAAAAATGAATACCGGAAAAAAGAAAAATCATTGATTTCCTGCCAGCGGACCGGAAAATAATTTTTTAATATTAATTATCAGGACATGAATTATGAAAATTAAATTCAGAATAGCGGTTGCGGTTCTTGCTCTTCTTACAGCAATATCGCCGTTATATGCCGCTCAAAAAAGTGTTAATTTAAAAATATTCCCCGAAGATTATACACTGTTTGTTGATGGTAATCAGGTTAAGCCCTCCAGTGTCAGAAAATATCTTAAAAGAATTACTGTTCAGACCGGGGAGCATGAATTTACTTTTAAGTCTGCCGGTTATATTGATAAAAAAGAGAAGATCAATATAACTAATAGAACCTCTGAACTTGAGATAAAACTTGAAAAAAAGGAATCAATGATAGAGCAGGTGGCTGTTTTTAAAACAGGCCCTCATCCAAAGAGCGTTGAATTCACTCCTGACGGAAAGTATTTCGCAAGTGCTCTCCTTGAAGGAACCGGCGTGGATCTTTTTTCAACATCGACTTTCCAGAAAGTGAAGACCATTGAAATACCGCATCAGTATGCAAAGCTTCGCAACTTCGTTGAGATTGTTTTTTTTACGGACAGAAATGAAATGTGGGTATCGCAGATGGCTGCAAATGCCATCCATGTAATTGATATGAAGGATTATACATACAAGCTGACGATACCTACAAAGGGTATATGGACAAAGATAATCGCCATGACAAATGACCATAAATTCGCCTTTGCTTCAAACTGGGAGTCCCACGATGTTTCAGTAATTGATGTGAACCAGTATAAGGTCATAGGAAAAATCAAGGTTGCAGGAATACCGCGTGGAATGGTAACTACTGCTGATGATAAATTTCTTTACGTCTGTATTTTCAGTTCAGGCCAGATTCAGAAGATCGATATTGCGTCAAAGAAGATTGTTAAGACAATGAAGTTCCCCAAGGGAGCGAAGAGGCATATACTCCTTGATAGAGATAAAAACATCCTTTATGTTACTGACATGTACAGGGGGAGTATTTATGTGATCAATCCTGTTGATGATAAAGTAATAAAAGAGATCCCTGTTGACCAGAAACTGAATACTGCAAAACTCACACCTGATGGAAAATACCTTTTTGTTTCATCAAGGGGCCCGAATAATCCGGAAACCTACTTAAAGAAAGGCTATAAATTCGGTAAAGTTTATATAATTGATACAGACACTCTTACAATCAAGGAATGGATATGGGGAAGGAATCAGCCTACAGGGCTCGATATTTCTCCGGACGGGAAGTATATGGCATTCACAAATTTTCTTGATAATGAAGTGGAGTATTACAGGATAAAATATAAGAAATAGTATATATTTATTAGTTTCAGATATTAAGCCCTCTCAGTCATCAGAGGGCTTTTATATTTTTAATGACAATGATATGTGACGTATTTATATTATTATCAGCGGATAAACTCATATAGATCGTAAAATCAAAAAATCTTATAGTCCGGAGAGTGTTTATTCTATGAAAAAAGTTATTATTTTTTCCCTTTTATTAATAGCAGGCCTTACGGGATCGCAGATACTCCCGGGACTTATTGGATCATCATATACTTCTGTTTCAGAAATTATCAGTATACTCACACTCATCGCGCTTTCTTTTATAATGATTCATGTGGGATATGAATTCGAGATTGAGAAAGATAAGTTAAGATCTTACGGATGGGATTATCTTGTTGCAATGACTGCCGCGGCTTTTCCGTGGATTTTTGTGGCACTGTATTTTATTTATATTATGCTTCCCGCTGAACAATGGATAAACTGGGATGCCTGGAAAGAGGTTATGCTTGCTTCACGGTTTGCAGCACCAACATCAGCAGGGGTGCTCTTCTCAATGCTTGCTGCAGCAGGACTTGCTTCTACATGGATGTATCGTAAAACACGGGTACTTGCGATTTTTGATGATCTTGACACAGTGCTCCTTATGATTCCCCTTAAAATGATGATTGTCGGCCTTGCCTGGCAGCTCGGTTTTGCTGTTGTGGTAATGCTGGTTTTTTTATGGCTTGCATGGAGGTATATGCATCTCCTGTCTCTCCCAGTAAAATGGAACTGGTTTCTGTTTTATTCGGCAGGCATTGTTCTTGTTACGGAGGTTGTGTATTATCTGACTAAATCAATTGATCCGGATGTGCCTATTCATATTGAGGTGCTCCTCCCGGCCTTTGTTCTCGGAGTGATGCTTAAATACCCTGAAAACAAAGAACCGCATGATCATGAAACTGATATAGAGCATAGAGTATCAACAATTGTCTCAGCGGTTTTTATGATTCTGGTTGGCCTTAATATGCCCCTTATTTTCGGTGAAAGCCCGGGAAGTTCCGCATCCTCAGCTATAACTATTACAGGTTCACAGCCTGCAATGAATGCCGGAACCATTGCTTTTCACGTGTTTGCCGTTACAGTTATCTCCAATTTAGGGAAGATGTTCCCTGCTTTCGTTTACCGGAAAGAGGCGCACTGGAGAGAGCGTTTGGCTATAGCAATAGGTATGTGGCCCAGGGGTGAGGTTGGCGCCGGAATCATAATCATAAGTCTCGGGTACGGTATAGGCGGGCCTGTTGTCACTGTGGCAGTGTTGAGCCTTGCACTTAATCTTCTTCTTACAGGTGTATTTATCTGGATTGTTAAATATCTCCTTTCCGGTGTGCCTGTGACTGACAGTCCGGTTTAGTATAATATTTCCATAGGAGAATAGTTGTGATATACACATTTCCCTTAAGCATGAAGTTTACCGGAAGGTTATTTACTTTAATTGGTTTATGCATGCTTGCAGGGATGATTTATTTTACTGTAAATACATCGATTTTTATGATATCATCTGTTGAAACAACAGGCAGGATCACAGACTATGTTGAAGCGGATGAGACAGGGACCGATGGTGTTGAAAAAAAAGTTTTTTATCCTGTAATAGAATTCATTGACATGGATGGTAAGACACAGAGGTTCCGCAGTGAAGTGAGTATGGATTACGAAGTCTGGGTTTTCATCAAGGCCCGTGAATCAGGTTTTACAAATTTATTATATAAAGTTCCGGATATTAAAGTGTTTTATAATCCTGAATCACCTTCAGAGGCAAGAGCTGCAAGGTCTTTCGCCGATGTAAGGCATGCTGAAATTGCGCTTGGTATTTCCTCCGTTATTTTTTTGATTGTGGGGCTCGCTCTTCTCCGCTACGCTGAGAAGAGGAATCAATAATCTCATCCGGATCAAGACAGGGCCTGACACAACTCTCAGATGGCTTGTAATATTTATAGTTAAGGCTAATCCCCATGACAAAAAGAGCACTTCCGATCCCGAGCAGGGCACTGTATGGCGGCGGGGACATCAGTGCAAGCCTTATGAAAACAGTTGCCACAGCGAACCCTGAGTTTCTGAAAGTAATCAGGTAGCTTGTACTGTAACGCATTGAAACAAGGATAATCAGTATATCACTGAAGATCAGAAGCGTGAAAAAAGTATCAAAGGCTTTATGTGACTGTCCTGTCTGCAGATATAGAATTGCCTCATAAATAATTATCAGTATAAAAGATACAAGGAGTACAAAGGCAATGTTCTTTTTGATTTTTATAAAGTTCCTGGTTTCTTCTATGTCATTAGTAATAGGGCGTGCCTGATAAATTTTGTAATAAAATCCGAGAATCATGAAAAGAACCAGTGCGCCTATAGCACTGGAGATCATGGGGAAAAGAAACGGTTTTGCCTGCACCCATTCAATGGGCTCTGAAAAATATGAAAACTCTTTGAAAACCTCTCTCAGGAGAACGAGGGAGAGAACTTCAATCTGCTTCCCCATTGATATTGTTACTGAATGAACAAAGCTGAAGATAAGGCTGATAACCTCAAAGCATAAAACAAGGGTGAATACCTGAGATATAATTACAAGATGCTTTAAAGGAATAAGACGGGAGAGGAAATCAGGAACCAGTCCCCGGATGTTCATCTCAACTGCAAAAACTCCCAGGAGAAAACTCAGGGCAAGAAGCGTTCCGATGACAGAAATGTTTTTTGAAGATTCAAACAGCTCCTCAAGTCTGTCCATCAGACGGCTTATGGAATCAATAAGTTTCATTTTCTATTCACTTTTCCATAAATAGTTATCGGGTAATCTGATAATACTCTATCTATTCCTTAATTTCTTTCAGGAAAGAAATTCTCTATTACCACCACCGCCGAAGGCGGCGGTGGTATATAATTCATTACTTTATACTATAGCGGTTTACGATTGAATTAAAACCATCTTCGTCATTCCTGCGAAGGCAGGAATCTCATAGGATGTTTTTTATAAGATACCGGCCTTACGTTTCACTCCAGCAGGTATGCACTAATCATTTCGTAAACCGCTATAAAACAATCTTCAGAAATTATTACAGAAGATAATATAACTTAAAGTCAAACATTAATAAATTCTTATTGTTAGAGGTTTTTTTTATATTTTAATTGTGCCGGCATATAAATAAAAAATTTTTTTATCAAATTTATTTTAAAAGACTATAAAATTTTTTATTTAATATATTGACAGAATATCATAAAAGGTATTAGCCGGAAATAACCTGTTATTAATCGATATGGCAGGGAAAAGAAAAGAGGAGGACAAAATGAAATATGCAAAACTTTTGCTTATGTGCCTTTTTTCCACTCTTATCATCTCCGGCTGTGGTACAGCTGTAATCCCGGAAATGAAAGAATGTATGCAGGCGCATGGTTCTATCGAGAACTACAGGAGCGTAATTAAAAAATACGCTTCGCCGGAAATGCAACAGGATCTTTCAATATGCTGCACTTTGATCAATTCCAGAATAATCGCTTCTGAAACAAAAGGGGGTGTCCTTTATTACTGGGAGGAAGGAAAACTTCAGGAATCCTCAAATGAAATTCCTTCTGAATCTGTTCAGATTATAAAGATCGGATGGAAGGATAAAAAAATTGTGCTTCTTGAATTTCTGGGACCCGATAGAAAACAGGAACAGAAATATATAAAATCTGAACTTGCGAAAGCTGAAGAAATTACAATTACCAGGTAGGTTTAATACAATAAGCAGGCAAACTGTACCCGGTCTGTTTATAATGTGAAGGCGGTTTTATATCCCGCCTTCATTTTATAATATGACAGGAATATATTTACAGGTACAGCCTCACGTCTGTTGCAATCATACCGGCTTTCTCTGCGGCAAGGAGGCCCATCTCACCATCTTCAAAAACCTGGCAGTAACGGGGTTCAACTTCCATCAGCTCTGCGCATTTAAGGAAAGTGTCAGGGAAGGGCTTATGGTTTGCTACATCATCAGCTGATACTATGGCGTCAAACCAGCCGTCAAATCCTATCATCTTCAGGGTCAGTTCTGCGATATGCTTTTTCCCCCCTGTGCCGATTGACATGGGGAGCTTCCCGTGATATTTGCGTACAATATCAGCAACAGGTTCAATGGCTTTTACATCTTTCAGGTTTTCGAGAAAAAGCTCCTCTTTTCTTCGGGAGAATATGACAGGATCAAGGGATAGTCCTAAACGTTCGTTCACAACAGGGACAATCTTATGCGTGGGCATCCCCGCAAGTCCGTAGAAGAGTTCCTCTGTGTACACAAATCCATGCTCCAGTGCTGTGAGCTTCCATGCGAGAAAGTGTACTGGCATGGAATCGGCAAGTGTTCCGTCCATGTCAAAGATGAGGCCTTTGGCTTTTTTATCTACTTCAATTATTTTCATATCGACAGATTCTATTGAGGGAGGGTTTCCCGCAACAAAATTATATCTCAACAGTAAAAGAAGTTCCGTTTTTATCCGAGGCGACTGATACTCTCCATCCCAGCACCATTGCCGCGTGTTTTACAATTGAGAGACCCAGGCCTGTTCCGCCTGTTGCCCTTGATCTGCTCCTGTCAACCCTGTAAAAACGTTCAAAAATTCTTTCTATGTACTCTGAGGGAATACCGATACCTGAGTCGGAGATTTTTATTATTAACCCTTCATTCTTTATATCAGCAGTAATATCAAGCCTGCCGTTCTGGTTATTATAGTTTATAGCATTATCTATAATGTTGAAAAAAACCTCTTCCACAAGAAACTGGTTTGCAGTGATTTTATAATTAATTTCTGAAGGTAGATCTGTCTTTAATTTTATTTCTTTTTTATTAATTTTAGGAGTAACAATATCGAGACAGCTGAGAATTATCTGTTTAACATTAATCTCCTCTTTTTCAAATTCCTTTGATGATTCAATCATGCTGAGTTTTATTATATCCTGTATCAGGGCATTCTGCCTGTCGACATTTTCAATTGCCCGTTCTATGAAATCGTTCATCATCTCCCTGTTGTCGGGATTCTCCCTGATTGTTTCAAGATAACCTTTAACAATTGCTATCGGGGTTTTAAGTTCATGCGAAACATTGCTCACCAGGTCGCTTTTAATCCGTTCAATCTTTTTTCTTTCAGATGCATCATGAATTACAAGAAGAATACCCTGAATAATTTTATCATCAGCTTTAATAGGATTAATAACTGCCTCGAAGAAACGGTCGTTTATAGATTCAACTTCAAAAAAATCTTTCTCACCGGATGACAACCCCTTCTCAATTTTTGAATTTATCAGGCGGTTTCTGATAACTTCAAAATATGGTTTTTCCTTTGTCTCCATGGTTATATTAAGGAGTTCCGAAAAAGCCTTATTTGAAATAAGTATCCGTTTTGCGGAATCGATCATAGCGATTCCGTCCCCTATGCTTTCAAGAGTAGCTTCGAGCTTGTTCTTTTCAAAGATATGCTGATCTATAGTTTCAACAATTGTATCCGCCATTTTGTTGAGAGATCTCTGCAGGGTTCCGATTTCATCATTGCTGTAGTTCAGAATCCTTTTCCGGTAATTCCCCTCTGCAAAATTGTTTGCGAAATTTATTGTTTCATTAAAAGGTCTGGTTACTTTGATAGAGATGAATATAATAACTATAATTGATGCAAGAAGTACAATCACTGAAATTCTGGCTGTCAGAGTTTTAAGCTCCCTGATGCTTTCATCAACAGCATATAGAGGTTTTGCAAGGCGTATGACGTATCCTTCAAAATTTTTTGCGAAATAGAGCATATCTGTTTTGAGAGTATTGCTGTGGCGTATGCTTGATCCCTGGCCAGTCTGTGTTGCCTGGTAAACCTCTGTTCTGTAATAATGATTATCCAGTTCCGCGGGATTGTCTGCATCGGTATCAGCAATGACTTTTCCATCTTTATCGATAATGGTAATCCTGATCTGCATGGATTGAGCATAGTCATAAAGAATCTTTTCCTCCTCTCTAATTTTAAGAGGGGATATACTGCTCTTGATCAATGATGTATTGATTATTTCAACTTCGTGAGACATTTCATTTTTAATCATTTCAATATGAGTCTTTTTCAGCAGACTTTCCACCATGAGAAAAACTGAAATAACAAGAATAAAGATAAGAATTATGTATGATGTAATAAGTTTATAACTCAGTTTTTTAAGCATATCTATTCCTTAAAGCCGTATCCCACGCCTGAGAATGTGGTTATGATGTTTTTGTATTCACCTAATTTTTTTCTGAGGTTCATTATGTGGACATCAATTGTCCTGTCCACGACAAAGACATCGTGGCCGCGTACGCTGTCTATTATGTTGTCACGGGAGAATATCTTTCCCGGATTTTCCATGAAGAGAACAAGTATATTGAATTCAGTTTTAGTCAGTTTTATATCCTCACCATCAACTGAGAGTGAATACTGCTCTGTGTTAAGCTCGACACCTTTATATTTGAGAATTATATTTCCTGTTTCCTTCGGTACATCTGAGGTTCTCCGGATAACAGCCTTAACCCTTGATTTCAGTTCTTTGATACTGAAAGGCTTGGTTACAAAATCATCCCCTCCAAGTTCAAGGCCAAGAACTTTGTCAAATTCTTCAGATCTTGCCGAGAGAAAAATTACAGGTATGTTTTTTAATTTATCATTACCGCGAATCTCTCTGCAGAATTCGTAACCGTCCTTACCCTCCATCATTATATCAAGAATTATCAGGTCAGGCTTCACTGATTCAAAACCTTTTGTCGCTTCGGCTGCTGATGAAAAGGGGTGTACTTCGTACCCCTCCTGCAGCAGGTTAACTTTCAGAATGTCTCTGATATCCTTTTCATCATCAATTATAAAAATTCTCTTTTTCATATATATCCTATGATATTGTGTCAGGAGCCCTGTGTCTTATATCTTCTCCCTGAATATAATAAATCGCCCGTTCCGCGATATTTTTTGCATGATCCCCGGCTCTCTCAAGTGCTTTTGCAACCATTATCAGAGACAGGCTCTGTGAAATATTCCTGTTAGTTTCACACATATAGGTGAAGAGCTCCCTGTATATCTGCAGGTTAAGCTCATCAATCTCGTCATCCATTGTAATAACAGCTTTAGCTTTTTCAACATCCTTTTCACTTATTGACGCAAAGGCCTGCTGGATCATTCTTATGGCAATATCAGCCATTCGCGGAATATCGATGAGCGGCTTGATAAGCGGAGTGTTATTAATCTTCAGCGTCTCTTTTGCAATATTTGACGCAATATCCCCTATACGTTCAATATCCGTGTTTATCTTCAGCATTGCAAGGGCAAAGCGGAGATCTGAAGCAGCAGGCTGACGTGTAACTATAAGCCTGATGCAGTCATCATCGATCTCAATTTCCAGCAGATCCATACGTGTATCATTTTTTATAATCTCCTTGGCAAGTATAAGATCCGCGTTTTTAAGTGATTCCACAGAGAGTTTAATGGCCTCAGTTGCAAGGTCTGCCATTTCAAACATCTTTATTTTAATCTGTTCTATATCCATTTCAAGATGAGTCTGCATAATTATCTCCATTATTAAATAAATTTATTATTTTGAATAATATCAACCGAATTTTCCGGTAATGTAGTTCTCAGTCATCTCCCTGTCCGGTTTGGTGAATATTTTATCTGTCTTATTGACTTCTATTAACTCTCCCATGTAGAAGAAAGCTGTATAGTCACTTACCCGTGCCGCCTGCTGCATATTATGTGTAACAATAATTATCGTGTAATTCTTTTTAAGGGCCTGGATTAGCTCTTCAATTTTCTGGGTAGAGATAGGGTCAAGTGCTGAGGCGGGTTCATCCATAAGTATGACTTCAGGCTGAACAGCGATGGTTCGTGCTATGCAGAGCCTCTGCTGCTGCCCGCCTGAGAGACCCATAGCAGAGCGGTGAAGCCTGTCCTTAACCTCATCCCAGAGAGCTGTGCTCTTCAGAGATTTTTCAACGATTGATTCAATTTCATATTTATCTTTAACGCCGTTTATCTTAAGCCCGTAAGCTATATTGTCAAAAATTGATTTAGGGAAGGGATTTGATTTCTGAAAAACCATACCCACCCTTCTGCGCAGAGTTGTAACATCGTACCTGTGCGCATAAATTGAATCATTATCTATTTTAATATCCCCGGTTAAACTTGTTCCCGGGATAATATCATTCATCCTGTTTATGCAGCGCAGGAAAGTTGATTTTCCGCACCCTGAAGGCCCGATTAACGCAAGAACCGAGTTCTCTTTAACTGAAAGAGATATCTCCCTGATTGCCTGATTGTTCCCGTAGTAAAATGATACTTTGTTTGCTGTAATTTTATCTTCCATTACCAGAATCCTTAATTATTCTGATGTGAATAAACCGGCGCCAGGTTAAATAATGATAAAAAAAATATAAAGATTATGTTAAGATTATTGTTTTGATTCGAATTAATTTCCGGGTGGATAATTTTTTTGCTGCTTTAAAAATTAAAAGGAGCAGTAATAATGCTGTAGTAGCAGAGCAATTTACTTATTATTTAAAAAATCTTTATAAAAAATTAACAGATTTTAATGAAATTCCTCCTGTAAATCAAATTGGAGGTAATTCATTAAATGAATATCACTATTAAAAAAGCAGTTTCTGCTGTAACTGCAATTCTTCTTTCAGGTGTTGTTCTCGCTGCATGTTCAAAAGATGCAGGTAATAAAGTTGTTATAAAGGGATCAACAACAGTTCTCCCTATAACACAGAAGGCTGCGGAAGAATACAGAAAACAGAATAAGGTCTCCATCACAATTGAAGGGAGCGGTTCAGGTAACGGTATTAAAGCCTTAATAGACGGTACATGTGATATTGCAAATTCATCCAGGGAGATGAAAGAGAAGGAACTCAATACTGCAAAAGAGAAAGGAATTTCTGTTAAGGAGATTACCGTTGCAATTGACATGATTGTCCCGGTTATCAATCCTGCAAATCCGGTAAAAAATCTTTCAATGGATCAGCTTAAAGGGATCTATGACGGCTCCATCAAAAACTGGAAACAGGTTGGCGGGAAGGATGAGAATATTGTAGTAATATCAAGGGACACCAGTTCAGGTACATACGAAATCTGGCATGAGAAGGTAATGAAAAAGACTGACGTTGCAAAGGATGCGCTGCTTCAGGCTTCCAATGGTGCAATAGTTTCAGCAATAGCGGGAAATCCGAAAGCTGTAGGTTATATCGGTTACGGTTATATTGATAATACAGTGAAACCGGTCACAGTATCAGGAATAGAACCTACTCTTGAAAACGGGAAATCAGGAAAATTTCCGGTTTCAAGAAAGCTGTATATGTATGTTGATGAGAAAAAGATTTCAGGTGAAAGCCGGAAATTCATCGACTACCTCCTGAGCCCGGAGGGCCAGAAACTGGTAAAAGAAGCGGGTTTTATTTCTTTAAATTAGCAAACCTTATTTTAAGAATCATATACTCCATTAATACTCCCTCCCGGGGAGTATTTTTTTATTAATACTGCAAATAATAACTTGCCCATTTTTCAGAGGATTTTATTCTTCCGACCAGCACATTTACATATCTTCCGCTGTTATGTATGAACAGACGCATTATATAAAATATGGAATAATAATGACCGATCTTCTTAAAAACTTAAATGAAAACCAGAAAGCCGCAGTTCTCCATACAGAGGGGCCGCTCCTTATTCTTGCCGGCGCAGGTTCCGGTAAAACCAGGGTTATTACTCATAGAATTGCGCATCTTATCAGTACAGGTGTAAAGCCCTGGAATATATTTGCAGTGACATTTACAAACAAGGCCTGTGAGGAGATGAAGAAGCGCGTGATGAATATAGTGGGCCCCCAGGGGAACAGTGTGTTCATTAAAACATTTCACTCCGCTGCAGTATATATACTCAGAAGGTTCGGTGAGGATATAAAAATCCCATCCAATTTCACGATTTATGATACAGGTGACCAGGAGGATGTTATTAAGAGAATTCTCGCATCCATGAACCTCGATCCGAAAAAGGTGAAGCCTTCAATGATTGCATCAAGAATATCCGAGGTTAAGGACAGCGAGAGATTTATCGAAGGAGTGGATGTGAGTCTCCTCCTCCCCGATTATTTTTCATTTAATTTTGAAGAAATTTTTAAAAAGTACCAGGAGAAACTCGCTGAGAACAATGCACTGGACTTCAATGACCTGCTGATAAAAACAGTGGAGCTGCTCCGAAATTCAAAACGCGCGCTTACCGAGCTTCAGCGGATGTGGCAGTATTTTATGATCGATGAGTACCAGGACACGAATCATTCGCAGTATATTATTGCAAAATATCTTGCGTCAGCAACAAAAAATATCTGCGTTGTGGGAGATGATGACCAGTCTATATATTCATGGCGGGGTGCGGACATACGCAACATTCTAACCTTTGAGAAAGATTACGAAAAGACAAAGATTATCACCCTTGGTGAAAATTACAGGTCATCAAAACAGATACTGGATGCAGCATACTCTGTAATTCAGAATAACGGGAACAGGAAGGATAAAAATATTATCGCGTTCCGTGGTGATGGAGAGAAAGCTGCATGGTGTATGGCTAACAACGAATATGGAGAAGGTGAATTTGTAGTAAACACCATACTCTCAATTAAATCCCGTGAAAAACTTAATAACAGTGATTTCGCAATTTTTTACAGGACAAACGCGCAGTCCAGGATCTTTGAAGATTTTCTACGGAGAGAGAATCTCCCCTACAGAATAATCGGCGGCCTGAAATTTTATGAAAGGAAGGAGATCAAGGATATTCTGGCGTACCTGAAATTTCTTGTTAACCCCGGTGATACAGTTGCCCTCCGCAGGATTATTAACACTCCGGCCCGTGGAATCGGCAAAGCCTCGCAGGATCGCATAGCGGAGATTGCAGAAAAAGAGAACCTCCCTGAATGGGTTGTCATAAGGGATGAGCTTATGACAGGCCGTGTGCCAAAGGGACTTGATGACTTCAGAAAAATTATACTGAAGCTTATGAAGACTATGGAGACAGTTCCCGGTGAGCTTACACTTTCACAGTTCATGAAAAGTGTGATTGACCTGACAGGCTACAGGGAGAGCCTCCGCGAAGAGAATACCCTTGAGAGTAATTCACGCCTCGACAACCTTGATGAGCTTCTGAATTCCATCTATGACTATGAACAGACATTCCCTGATGCGGTTCCTGCAAATTTTATACAGGATATTTCACTTTATACATCTGAGGAGAACCCCTCTGATGATCCTGAAGCAAAAACAAACAGCATTACGCTTATGACTGTGCATAATGCCAAGGGCCTTGAGTTTCCGGTAGTGTTCCTTACGGGCATGGAGGAGGATACTTTCCCTCATAAACTTTCAGTCGATACTGATGAGGGGATTGAGGAGGAGAGGCGTCTCTGCTATGTAGGGATAACCCGGGCAATGGACAGGATTTACCTCACCAGCACCGACCTCCGCAGGAGCTACATGGGCCCTGAGTATAAAAGGCCATCCCGTTTTTTAAATGAGATACCTCGGGAACTTCTTGATGTAAAATCATATACCAGCGAGTATTCCGGAGGGCGTGATTATTCAGGCGGAGGGTATTCGTATAACGGGTACTCATCTCAGCGAAGAGAATCCGCATCCTCCGCAGCGCCGGTAAAAAAGTATCAGCTCCCGGTAGAGGAGAAGCCTCAGGTTTTACCGCAGGTGGAACGTGCTGAGCAGCAGGAGTTATCTGCAGCGGGCTCACAGTTTTCACTGAGAGAGCGCGTTTTGCATCCCAAATATGGTCCCGGAAGAATTGTTAAAATTGAAGGGAGCGGGGATAATATCAAACTCACCATAAGTTTCGGAATTACAAACAGGGTCTTCATGGAAAAATACACACCTCTCCAGAAGATGAACTAAAGATATCCCTTTAATCCTTCGATAATAAAGATAAGTTACCGGAGGATTTTCATGAAGTTCAGAATTCTTATCCTGCTATTAATATCTGCTGTTTCCTGCTCAACACCACCTGTTAAAGAGATGGTAAAAGTTGCGGCCGAGGACACAAATATTTCAAGCCTTGAAAAGTTTTTCAGGCGCTCGGAGGGTGATTCAATCCGTGCAGGGGGAGTAATTGAAAAGCATAACATAATCCAGCAGTTGACACACCTCCGTTTAATGGACAAAGGGGGTAAAAAATATTATCTCCTTGAACGTGAAAATATAACAGAGATGATCAATGCTGTTACTGAGGGAATTTATCTTGATTATGTGATCATTAATAAGCATGGAGAGATTATTTATACAAAGAAGAATGACAGCCTCTTCGGTACAAATGTTAATGAAGGGTACGAGGAGACACCTTTAAAAAACTGTTTTTCAATGAGGAGAGGTGTATATTTTGAAGATATATCACTGATTACTCCTGCTTCAAAAACCTACTCGCTTTATGTATCTTCACCGGTATATGTACAGCAGAACTTCCACGGAATTCTTGTAATGCAGATAGATATATCCAAGATCAGTGAAATTCTTGAAAAAAATACTGACGTAGTAAACAGAAAAGGGGTAATTAAAATAACAGATGATTATTCCAGGATAAATTCAAAGATAAATGAAAGCATCGGTCTGAACATAAATGAAGCAATCAGGGATGGAGAGACAAGCATGGAAACCGCAACTGAGGAGATTTATCTGAAGCCCTTTAATTTTAATTCGATATCATGGATTTTAGTTAAAAAAAAAACGCAGACCTTAACCTCTTATAATCGCTGACTCAATCTTGCCTGAAATTTCACTGAAGAACCCGGGATATCTGTATGAATCAGATAACTCCCTGGATGCGGATGAGGAAATTTTCAGAATAAGTTCATCGCTGAAAAACTTCTGCTCACCTGAGGTAATTCCATTAATCATGGGAGCTATAAGTGTCAGAAGATCCGTATCCCTGACCTGAATAATCTCCTTAAGCCCTCTATCTGAAAACAGGTTTGCATCAACAGGATCATTGTTTAAACCTGTTATTACTATAGACCCGGGATTAAGATACTGAATGTTGTCTTTCAGCAGCAGATCATCGCAGACAATAAGTATATCAGCATTGTCCGCAACATTCTCTATTGTGGTCGCAAGTCCCCCCTGGGTTTCAAAGGACATCATTGTCCTCTCCCTGTTGTCATGTCCGAGTACTTTCAGGTACCCGGCTGCGCAAAGAATACCTGTGAGTCTTATCATCCCCTGGTTAAGTCCAAGTATCCCTACAGAGGTTTCTTCCGGTTTGCATCTCTGTTTACGGCAGATTTTTGTGATTATTGTCATCAGGTAGAAAGGGAGTTCATCGAGCTCACGGAAGAGAACGGGTTTTCTGATTGAATCGATTATTGTGTTTCTGAATATATAATCATCACTGTCGGTATTCATAAAACGGAAACAGGAGAAGCTCTCTTCAATCCCCTTTAATACTTTGATTAAATCTTCAACAGTCTGGTATTTAATACTCACAGGGAAGGAGTTTTTATCTGTAAACCGGCTGATTATAATGGCGTCTCTCTCTGAATCAGCGCAGTAATGATAATACTCATCTGTCGGGGCAGCCATTTTTTTAAATACGCTTATTATGCCGACTGATTCTGAAACCGAGCAGTACTGTTTCCCGAAGCCCGCATCTATCTTCTCATGAATAAGTGTGGTTCCTCCGAGAAAGGATGTTTCGATATCGCTGTTTGTATCTATCTGTATTTTACTCCCTGTAGAAAGAAGACCGCCGCGGATTTTGTCCTCAAGTGTGCTCGTTATTGATAAATCCCTGAAATAATCACTGTTTTTCTTCAGGGCTTCCACAACTCGAATGAGGTCTTTTTTTGATGTATAAATAATTTCAATATTGTAGCCGTCCCATTTACCATCCCCTTCAGTAAGGTTTATGTTGCTTACCTCCATCTGCTGTTTATATATTGTGGCGATAAACTGGGGGAGAATCCCTTTTTTCATTTTTAATGTGAGAACAGCTGTCAGTTTCATATTTAACCGGCCTGTCAGGTGATTTAAAGGGCTGAGTATCTCTCACCAATAGTACGGGCCTTTTCAATAAATTCAAGAGATATTTCTGATGAAGAGTCAGAGAGAGGGTAAAGAATTGCGTCGTCCGGGTTGTAAGAGGTATTTACAGCATTGTAGAAATGCCTGATCCCCATTGAAACGCCATCAAACATACCCCTGTATTCATCACCTGCAGCACAGATAAAAAGCCCTTTCCCGGGTTTTAAAGTACCTTTGCCGCGCCTCCCCTCCTCCCATAGAAGCTGGCACCTGTCCATTATCGCCTTGAGAGGTGACGGAAAAGATGAGAAATATAGAGGTGTGGATATTGATATAATGTCAGCAGTACGTAAAAGGTTGTAAATACCGGTCATTTCATCATCAATACAGCAGTCCCGGTGTTCGCTGCACCAGCCGCATCCTGTGCAGGGTCTGACTTCAGCGTCATAGGCATAGACTCTTTCAATAAAAAATCCCCTGTCCTTAAAGGGGATTATAAGCTCCTCATGGAGCCTGGAGGAGAAACCGTTTTTCCTCGGGCTCCCGAAGATCGAGAGGAGGAGCAAATCAGTCCTCCTTCAGTCTTGTGAAGATCATGCGGCCTGCTGTTGTCTGAAGAACAGAGGTAACAGTAACTTCAACTTCGTCATTGATCCTTCTCCTTCCGTTTTCAACCACCACCATTGTGCCGTCATCAAGGTAGCCGATTGCCTGGTTGGAATCTTTCCCCTCCTTGAGAAGAAGAACCCTCATCTCTTCACCGGGGAGAACTATGGGCTTCAGTGCATTGGAAAGCTCATTTATGTTGAGAACATCAACTCCGTGGAATTCAGCCACCTTGTTGAGGTTGAAGTCATTGGTAATAACTTTTGCTTTCATCACTTTAGCAAGCTGTACAAGTTTTGAGTCAACTTCCGGGATATCCTTGAAATCCATGTCCGATATCTTTACCATAATAGACTGGTCTTTCTGCATCTTGTTAAGGATATCCAGTCCCCTCCTCCCCCTGTTCCTCTTGATTGAATCAGCTGAATCTGCAATCATCTGGAGTTCATTAAGCACAAAATTCGGGATAACAAGAATCCCTTCAAGAAAACCGGTATCACAGATATCCGCAATCCTTCCGTCAATAATAACGCTTGTATCAAGAATTTTATAGGGGATCTGAACATCAGCGTCGCTCTCTCTCACTGGCACAATCTTATCAAGGAATGAAATGTCTTCATTGTTAATAAGAAAGAACATCATTGCAGCGAAACCGCTGATATGATATATCAAAGGCCTTATAATGCCTGCATATCTCTGCATAATCTCAAGGTTGAAAGAATCTACACCTGAAACAAGAAGATGCCCTATACCGAGACCGAAAAGAAGGCCAAAAATAGCCGCAAGAATATGTCTCGGCTGAAAGCTGTGGGACATGAATTCGATTACAATAATTACTGCCAGCGATATAACTGCCGCTGCCCCTCCTGCAATGAGCATTGCCTGAATAGAATGGCCTGCATAAAAAAGCACTGAGAAGAAAATAGAAGTAAGTATAAATAAAGTTCTGAAAATAATAATAAGCATGATATAACTCCTGAAAACATATAAATGGAAAATATAAAAATATGATTATAATATAACTGTTTTGTTTATTATAAATAATAAAAAAAGGAAATCTTTTATGCTACAGGCGGAAAATCTGATGTGTTGTGTGTAAAAGAACCGGCTTGAATTATCAGCAGAAACTATTCCTCATCTTTAAAGCCTGAAGCAAGGGCTTCTGAAACGACATTTCCGGCATCATCAATATCGATACTTTTTGCCATGGCAACTTCATAAGTAATAAGCTGGTATGCGTTTTCATAAAGTTTTCTTTCCATAATTGAGAGTTCCTTCTCATTTCCTCTCTTGAAAAGATCCCTGGCAACTTCAGCAACTTCATAAATTGAACCGCTTTTTACTTTATCGATATTGTTCTGGTACCTGAGTTTCCAGTCCTCTTCGATAGATTCTGCAGCAACTGATAGGATTCCCAGAACCTTCTTGATATCCTTTTTAGGAATAATGCTTCTAATGCCGATCTCTTTTGCGTTGTTTACCGGAATCATCACTTTCATACCGTTGTTGATGATTGTAATCATATAATACTCATTACGCTTACCGAGCACAACCTTCTTCTCAATCCCGTCGATCTGCCCTACTCCATGCATCGGGTATACTATTTTATCACCAACTTTAAACATTGAAATAACTCCTGTATTAGCCATCAGATTGTATAATACCGCTGTTATAATAAAATACACATTATAAAAAAGAATGTCAATAAATGAATTTCAGGCTATTCTGTCAATCCTTCTTTTTCCATATATCTTTCGAGAACAGTCTTCATCTCGTAGTGTCTGCCGTCACAGACTTTCCCTGCGCCGCTCCCCTTAAGGCCTATACCGCCGGAAATTTTATGGCAGTTAGGCCCTGGTATAAGCCCTGTATACATGCAGACACCCTTACCTTCTACACCATCAGGCCTTGGGGGGAAAACAGGATCCGGCATACCGTTATATACCTCTTTCATATAGTAGCCCCAGATTGGCGCTGTAAGTGATGCGGCTGCCTGGCCTTTACCAAGAGTCATAAACGGTTTGTCGTAACCCATCCATACTACAGCAGCAATATCCGGTGTGTACCCGCAGAACCATACGTCCGCCCAGTTCTGCGATGTTCCTGTTTTACCTGCTGCAGCTTTTGTGAATCCTGCCTGGTATCTGATTCCGTAGGTTGGAGTTCCGTGGTCAACAACCCCTCTCATCAAATCTGTCATAATATAGGCCACAGCTTCAGGTATAATCTGTATTGTACCGTCTATCTCTTTTGACGCAATGATATTACCCACTTCCTCTTCAATATTTGTAAGCTCATTACCATCCCTGTCAAGGACATATCTTATTGAGAAAGGTATTACATCCCGCCCCCTGTTCGCGTAAACGGCAAAACCTGTTGCCATCTCCAGAGGGGTCAGTTCAGTTGCGCCGAGAGCAAGAGCAGGGCTCGGGGTGAAACGGCTCTGCGGAACCTTGAGCATATTTGCCGCGTAATCGATTACGTTGTCAGCGCCCACGAGGTCAAATATCCTGATTGATATGATATTTATAGACTGGGCAAGAGCTTTCTGGATCGGCACCATCCCGGAAAAGTCACCGTCGTAGTTATCCGGTGACCAGGTTGTACCTGCAGCATCAACATCTCTTATAGGCACGTCAGGGAGAACTGTTGCGGTACTTATTACCCTGTTGTGAATACCAGCTCCATAAACAAATGGTTTAAAAGATGATCCCGGCTGTCTCCTGGCCTGCACTGCCCTGTTATACTGGTTGGAAACCTCGAATTCAGATCCGCCGATCATTGATGTTATGTAGCCTGTCTGCGGTTCAACAGCAATAAAGGCCCCCTCAACTTTCATGGATGTGGAGATTCCGGAAATTGCTGTTCTGAAATACTCAAATGTATCATAAGCTTTAGGCGCATCTGACAGGAGTGTGAGTATATCAAGGCTGTCAATAAGGCCGTCTGCCATATTTTTCTTGAACCTGGTATCCTCATCATTTACAACAAGGATCCCCGGCAGGGAGAAGATCATCCTGAGAGCGTGGTATGCCCCGAAAAGGCCGCCATCAACAGCTCCCCCCATCATGTTCATCCTTGAAGAGATCTTATCCTGATCTTCAATACCTTTAATCATGTATTTCTCGGCAATTCTCTGCCGTTTAAGGTTAAGTGTTGTGTACACGGTGAGCCCTTCGTTATACATCACATCTTTCCCGAAACGTGAGTCAAGAATCTGGCGTACATAATCTGTAAAGTACGGAGCACGGTCTTCAGTTTTAGATAGAGCCGTTTTAGTCGGGAACTCTGTCCTCAGTGATTCAACAAAACCGGGCCAGAAGGCATCGTATATTTCATTTGACCTTTTTTCGTCAAGGAATCCCGCGTTGACCATCCTGTTCAGTGTATCACGGTTTTTATCATAAGCCTCTTTCGGGAACTTCAGGGGTGAATACCCTGCGGGTTTAGAGGGTAGGGCTGAAAGTACAGCTCCCTCGATAAGAGAAAGGTGTTTAACATCTTTATTGAAATAGAAGTCAGCTGCTGTTTCAATACCGTAGCAGCCGTGTCCCAGGTAAACCTGGTTAAAATACATCTCAAGAATTTCATTTTTGGTAAACTTTTTTTCAATCTGAAGAGCAAGGACTGCTTCAAAAATTTTTCGCCCCAGGGTCCGTTCGCTTTCCGTAAAGAGCTGCTTTGCAAGCTGCTGAGTAATGGTGGAGCCCCCCTGAACAATTGTGGGCCTTAACGATTTTACTGATGCAATGATATTCTTCCCCATTGCCCGGAATATTGCCATGGGATTAAGGCCGAAATGCTCGTAGAAATCCCTGTCCTCCTGCGCAAGGAAAGCGTTTATAAGGGTGTGGGGAAGTTCGTCAAATGATACAAGATTTCTCTTTTCCTGGAAAAGCTCGGCAATGAGTTCGCCGTTAACATCGTAAAGCCTTGTGGGGATGCTTGGCTGAAATTTTTTCAGATTATGAATGCCGGAATAGTTTTTTATCTCTGAAGAGATATACCCGAAGATTAATCCTCCGGTTATTGAGCAGACTGCAACAGCAATCAGAGCTATTTTCTCTATTTTATGAATTTTTTCTTTGATTATGTCCATTTCCTGTATTGTTCTCGGGGTTGATTAATTCTCTGCTAAGGTAAAAATGAGACCTCATTAATCAACCATTATTTTTATACGACTCGTATATGAATCTTCCCATCATGTATAGAATAAATATAATTGATCCGTACATGGCTATCCTGATAAGGATACCTAAAAACCATCCGAGAAAACTTATTATCAAGGGGAGGATAAACTGAAAAGTTATAATAATAACAATCAGAATTATCAGGTATTTAATAATTGTTTGGGTGAAATCATTCATATGATTATGAATACTCCAGGTTTGAATTAACGGGATCCCGGTTTAAACTCCCGTGCGTTTTAACCGGAAAAGCAGAAAATCGGGATGTTCCATTTTAAGATAAACTGAAAAAAAATAAAATTTCAACAACAAAAAATTTGAAAATACCGGAAATTTATTAAATTAATTCAGATGAGGCCAGCCTCTCTTCCGGATCCGGCTTAAAGCTCACAGGAGGGGATGTGTAAAGCCCGGCTGATCTTTGAATGATTAAGTATGGAGGGTTGCAGGGGGGCGCTCTTACCATTTAAGAGCTGTTATATGACATAATTATACAAAGTTTGCTTTTATATTTAATAATTTGTATAAAAAATAAAAAAAAAGTTGTCGAGTTTAAAAGGATAATTTAAAATTACATTATATGCACTAATATTTTTTTAAGTACGGATACTTAAAAAACTGTTATCTTTATCTAGGAGATAAATTATGACAATCGAGAAGAAATACGGAAGAACCTTACTGGTTATTGCTTCACTTATTCTCGCTTTTACTCTTTCAGGTTTTTCCCAGGAAGCGAAAGAGCTTGATCCCAAAGGGAGCGACAATATTAACGAGAACTTCAATCAGGCTGAAAAACCTGATGATTCTTATCTTGCAAAGTTTCATGCTAATGACGTTTGTGCCAAGCTTGTAAAGAAGAACCTTGAGCAGATTTATCTTCTTAATGTTATTGTCACCAACTTTGAAAAGTACGGATGGAAAGGTGATTATGACAAAATTTATGAAGAGTATAAAAGAGCTATTGAGCTTTATTATAAAAGGGATACCATCTTTGCCAAGGTATGGTTTGAAAGAAACGCAAAATCGATTTCAGATCTTATGAAAAAGATGGCGGAACAGTATAAAAAGGATACACAGGATATCCTTGATAAATGCCATGGACAGATTGTTGCTCTTCACCTGAACCAGAAAACAAGATCTGATCCGAATAAGCACAGAGAGCTTCTCCAGAACCAGATGAGGCTCAGAATCGCTTACGGCCAGATGGATGATGCTGAAAATGAATATACAGCAAGAAATTATGAGCAGTCTCTCTATCATTTCAGGGTGGCAAAAGCTTATGGTATCAGAATCCTTGAAACTGTAGCTTATACAGATGAAGCTGATGCAAAAAGTGACGGCCTTAAGGTTAAAGATATAAAAGAGACCTATAAAAGGGACAAAGCTGACAACAGAAACAGGATTTATGAGGATGTTCAGAAAGGTGAGCAGAAATCTTCATCATCAACAACTAATCCTCAATAATTTCTTAACAGACAGATTAATTATTTAGATATAAAAAAGGGGGTCTATGCCCCCCTTTTTATTTTAGATTATAACAGTATTTATGTAACGGTTCTATAGTGAATTTTATCTTTAAAAATAAACGTAAAAAAATTGCCTTCATAGTTTTACTGATGGCGATACTTGCTTTTACCCCCGAACAAATTGAACAGTATGAATTCCCTGTATACCGTGTTGTAATTGATCCCGGTCACGGCGGTGTTTTTCTTCAGAATAAAGAGAAGCATGGTGATAAGTTTGACCTGGTAACCGGGAAGTATATAGATTATTTTGCCGAAGGTGCAAGCCTGCATGGTAACTTTGAGCGCGATATAGTATTCAGTATTGGTACAAAAGTGATGCGGCTTATGGATATGTGTGCCCCTGAAGGTGACTTTGAGGCTTTCAGAAAGATTCTGTCAAAGTACACAGAGAGAAATGTACCCCGGATATATATTGATACAATGATCAGCAGGGATGACTCTGTCCCTTTTGAAAGCGCCGCAAAAGAGGAGGATCCCAATGCCCCTTACAGGCTGTATGATTATCCCGATGCCGGTGGTGAAATGCAGAAGGGGAGAATCTCTAAAATAAACGGATTCAGGCCCCACCTGGTGGTCTCCCTGCACCTTGCAAAATCCGCTCCACCTGATTACAAAGGTCTTAATGGAATTATTGTTCCCCCTTATAATGTATTAAAAGAGGGGTTTGTTAATCTCAGGAGAGGGGGAAAGGGGAGGATAAAGGATTACGGTATTCTTAAATCATGGTTTAAACATTCTGTAAAAGTTCCATACAGGCTCGCTTATTTCAGGGATTGCGCTCAGTATTTTACCGGCTATAGTCTTAAGAAAAATTATTCTACAGATTATAGAGAGTATAAGGGGTATAAATACAATATGGTCTCATGGATTTACAGAGATCCTCCGGGCTGGCATATTGCAGCAAGGGAGCATAAAGCGGATACACAGTATTCAGATGATTATATGACATACAGGGAGGAGGGGCCCTTCCGGGAGAGAGAAAAATCTGTTTACGAAACCTACAGGAGAGGGGAGAGTTTTAAAAATTTCGGAGGGGATAATTACTTTGCCACTTACGAAATTATAAAATTTGTTCTTCAATCTCTTGATCACAGGGGCGTAAATGGCAGAGATAAGATACCGGGTAAGCCCTTTATCTCAACATGGTCTGTGCCGCTCCTTGTGAATGCAGTAAGCGCCTATATCGAACTTGGCTACCTGAACAGAAAGTGGGACAGGGATGTTCTTCTTCACAGGCAGGATGAAATTGCCGAGGGTGTTGCTGCCGGTATATACTCTCTCCTTGCCGGGATGGGTGATATAAAAGGTGACTTCAGGCATAAACCCTCAGGCACCAGGATCGATTTTGATAAATATAAAACCCGGGATGACAGAACTTATTTCGATATTGTTGTGGATTAATTATGAAAATAAAGGCAATTGTTCCCCTTCTCCTTCTATCATTAACAGCTTATGCCGGCCCCTCTGAATTCAACAGGTATTTTATAAACGCTTCAGGTGCAGCGAAACCTTCGGTTGTAAATATTTCAGCATATGAAAGAAAGGGGGGAGTTTCCGGCGGAAAGCTTGTAAGAATATCATATGGTACAGGTACGATAATCTCAAAACACGGCTTTATTGTGACCAATTATCATGTTGTCAGGAAAGGTGATTTTTTCAGGGCTGTATGCAGTGACGGCAGGACATATGACATGCAGCTTTTCAGTAATGGAAGATATTATGTTTCAGATAATAAAACCGATATTGCAGTACTGAAGCTTGATAACAGTGACGGTTCTGTTTTTACACCAGTCAGGTTCGGTGATTCGAGCCTTCTCAGTGAGGGGGAGTGGGTTCTTGCAATAGGAAATCCCTACGGGCTTAAACAATCTATTACTGCAGGGATTGTCTCCTCAAAGGGGAGAGACAATATCGGATTCACAGATATCGAGGATTTTATTCAGACTGATGTTTCCATTAATCCCGGCAATTCAGGGGGCCCGCTTATTAATCTCAGGGGGGAGATGGTCGGGATTAATACTGCAATCAGGTCCGGCTCCGGGGGGTTCCAGGGGATAAGTTTCGCGATACCATCCAATATTGTCCGCCAGGTCTGCACGGAACTTACGGAGTTCGGAAGGGTCAGGAGAGGGTGGCTCGGGCTGATCGCAAGGGAGAGGGAATTATCTCAGCACGGTGAAAAGAAAATAGTGGAAATTGTTTCTGTGATTAGAAATTCACCCTCTGACACAGCGGGGATAAAGCAGGGTGATGTAGTTAAGGAGATTGGAGGGGAAAAAATTGAATCCCTCGGCACCCTTTTAAAACTTATTGGAAACATGGGGATAGGATCCAAGCTGCATATTACTGTATCAAGAAAGGGGAAAATTCACGATATAGCCCTTGTCCTCCGGGAAAAGGGTGAGTATGAAAGAATGAGGAGTGACCTTTACCAGCTTTTTCAGTCTTACGGAATAGAAGTTGACGAAGATTCTTTATCAGGGAGAGTTGTGGTTTCATATATTTCCCCCAGGAGCCCTTACAGGGATATGGAGCAGGGGGATATAATTGTTTCAGTTAATAACAGGAAAACTGAATCCATTGATGAGTTTCTTGAACAGTTCCGCCGGTCAGGGAGAAGGATTGACACGGTTGAGGTGATGAGAGATACAGGCATATATGAATTAAATTTTAGAAGCATAGATAGATTTTATGATTAGAAGATATATTGCACTCCTTTTATTGATTTTCACTGTGATACCGCTTTTTTCGCAGTCTGAACTCGTTATGGATTCCAGTTTTTTCAGAAAGTTCAGCACTGTGAGAGCTATATCCAGAGATGACTATCTTGAGGGTTACCTGAACAGCATTATTATCGGCAGAGGGAAAATCATCTCTGTTGAGGAGAATGAAAGGTATAAAAAGAGATTCAGGGTGGCAATAGAATCATCGGATTCTGCAAGGTACGGATTTAAATTCAGTTTTTATCTTTTTCTTGATAATAAGGATACAGCGGAACTCCTGACAGCAGGGACAGATTTTGAGTTCAAGGGGCAGTTTATGGAGTATACACCTCTGAATACAAAGAGGAATGCCTATATAATTGACGCAGTACTGATGGACGCGTCCACTGT
>ERZ795057.691-NODE-691-length-33552-cov-13.288026_pt1 | contig 33552 bp, 24 predicted proteins | sample MGYA00375141_ERZ795057 | MGnify/ENA primary metagenome ERZ795057 (study PRJEB30186, sample SAMN05720163) | activated sludge metagenome | isolation source: Anaerobic digester | place: Hong Kong | collected 2015-01-26 ...
GGCGTGCTGGCGCTGGGGGCGCTGGTGGTCGGGAGCGTGCTTGCGGTCGGGGCCGGCTTGTCGGCAGCGCTCCAGTTCAGGCGTGAGCCGAAGAGTGCCAATCCCGTGACGACCAGGACGATGGTGGCCGCGATCAGCGCGATGGTGAGTCGGGAAAGACCGGGGGCACGGTGCACTCGGCCATGGTAAGGGCTGTGGTCGTGGGCCCGCTGGCGGAGTAGAGCCGCTGGCCGGACCTCTAGACTTTTGCCCATGTCTGCCAGCACCGTTGGTCAGTTCCTGAGTCCGATGTCCTTTCAGGATCCGCCGGTCATCACACCCTCGGGATGGATCGAGCACGGGCCGTTCGCCGCGTGGTTGGTCGAGGCGACGTCTCCCGATCTTCTGGTGGAACTGGGAACGCACTGGGGTTACAGCTTCTTCGCCTTTTGCGAGGCGGTGAGAACGTTGGGCCTGGACACCCGGTGCGTGGCCATCGACACCTGGGAGGGTGACGAGCACGCCGGGTTCTACTCCGACGAGGTCCACGATTACGTCGCGTCGGTGGCCAAGGGGTATGGAAGCACGGCCACGATGATGCGCATGCGCTTTGACCAGGCTGTCGGTTCGTTCGAGGACGGCTCGATCGACGTGCTCCACATCGACGGACGCCACCTCTATGAGGATGCGGTCGAGGACTTCGACACCTACCTCCCGAAAATGTCCGACCGTGGGGTGGTCGTGATGCACGACATCGTGGAGCGTGGGCATGGTTTCGGGGTGTGGCGGCATTGGGTCGAACTGAAGGACCGATACCCCACCTTCGAGTTCAGGCACGAACACGGGCTCGGGGTCGTGGCCGTGGGGCATGACGCACCCGAGGCCATCGGTCGGTTGACCAGCCTCGGTGAGGACTCCGCAGAGGCTGACCAGGTGCGCCGCATGTACTCCCAACTCGGCAGGGCCATCAGCGGGGCGGAAGGAATGCGTCGCGCGGAGGAACTCCAGACAGCGCTCGCTGCGGCCAACGAACGCCTCCAACACACCACCGATGCCATCGCTCGACAGGCCGCAGGACGGGAGCTGACTCTGCTGCGAACGGTCAGAGACCTCGAACGCGACGTGCGCGAAGCACGCCATCTGACCCCCAACCTGTTCAAGGGTCTCCTTCGTGAACGGCTGCGGGCAGAGGGCGTCCGACTCCTCGACTCCCAGGGTCCGGAGCAGACCATGCGGGATCAACTGGCAGCCCTGTTCGATGCCGATTACTACGCCGCACAGCACCCCGAGCTCGCGCCCGAGGAGGCGACCTTCGAGCACTACGTGGAGAACGGATGGCCCGCTCATGAGAGCCCCACACCGCTCATCGACCCCGTGTGGTACCTCGCGGTCAACCCGGATGTGGCCGCCGCGGGCATTCCGGCTGTCGATCATTACCTGGTCTTCGGTGAGAGTGAAGGGCGCGACCCCAACGCTGTCTTCGACAGCTCGTGGTACCGCCGGCAGCACGCGCAGGACTTGGCGCCGGGCGAGCTGGCCCTCACCCGATTCGCCACCGTCGGTCATCAGGAGGGGCATGACCCCAGCCCGGCCTTCCACACCAAGTGGTACCTCGATCGCTATCCCGAGGTGGCCGACTCCGGCCGCATTGCCCTGTCCGATTACCTGCGCGACGGAGCCCTCAAAGGCCGCGATCCTCATCCGGACTTCGACACATCGTGGTACATCGCGGCCAATGCTGACCTCTGCCGGGACGGCACGAATCCGCTGGTCCACTACCTCACCTTCGGTCTCGAGGAGAACCGTGCCACCAATGCGGCCGGCGCGCACCTGTGTCGAAGCTGACCCGACGACCGAGGCGATCTGATGACCACACGAGATGACGACTTCGCTCGATGGCAGGCCGAAGCTGCCGCCGTGCCCGCCGATGTCCTTGCTCATCGCCATGCGAAGAAGCTCGAGAACTTGGCGCAACTGCGAGAGCAGGCCCGCGCTGCCCGAGCTGCCCTGGCCGACGCACCCGTCGTCCTCCCGGCGGGTCCTGTCCGTGACTGGAGTGCCCGCCGCGTCCTCGGCCTGATCACCAGCCCGATGCGCTTGGGCCGTGCGGTCGAGCGTCACACCAGAACAGGGCGGCACACTGTGGCGTCCATCCCGCAGATCGTCCGCCGGGAGGGCGGAGCGCGACCCGCGGCCCGCAAGGCCCTGGGGTTGGCCCTTCGTGACGGTCCAGGTGGTGTCAGAGTGTTGGTGCCGCCGCCCGTTCTTCGCGCACCGGCCCCGCAACCGACCCCGGCTCCGATCACCCCTGCGTGGTACGACGACCAAGCCCCCGAGGTCTCGGTCGTCGTCCTCAACTGGAACCGTAGCGACGTGACCTTGGAGTGCCTTCACTCGCTGTGGGAGCACACTGCAGGGCACAGGTACGAGATCGTCCTGGTCGACAACGGGAGTCGGGACAGCGATCGGGCCCGCTTCGCGTCCCTCCCGGGGCCGTGCCGAACGGTCCTTCTCGACATCAATCGGTATTTCGGCGAGGGCAACAACATCGGGGTCGACCGGGCCAAGGCGCCCTTGGTCGTCTTGATGAACAATGACGTGACGGTCACCCCCGGGTGGCTCGAACCACTGGTGAGTACTCTCCAGGACTCCCCTGGCTGCGGTCTCGTCGGCCCCAAATTCATCTACCCCAACGGCCTGCTCCAGGAGGCGGGTGGCCTCCTGGACGAGAATGCTCACTCGGTCCAGGTGGGCAAGTACCAGGACCCCACCTTGCCGGAGTTCAACCAATCCGGCCCGGTCGACTACGTGTCGGCCGCTTGCTGCCTGTTCCGCAAGGAGGACTTCGAGCGCGTCCTCGGATTCGACATGCGCTATGAGCCGGCCTACTACGAGGACGCCGACCTCTGCCTGAAACTCAACCAACTGGGCCTGAGCGTGGTCTATGTCTCGGAGTCGACGGTGGTCCACCACGAGAGCGTGACCACGTCAGACACCTCCCACGGCTTGGAACTCAACAACATTTCCGAGCTGAACCGGATGAAGTTCTTGGGGCGATGGGGCGACTACCTGCGGACCGGTCGCCACGAATCGGCGCCGGCTCGCAGCCCACTGATCCAGTGTTCGATTCAGGACGATCTGCCAACGGTCGGCCTCTACACCCCCTTCGAACTCACGCCCGGGGGAGGGGAGCGTTACTTGTTGACCGTGGCGATGGAAGCGTTGGCCCACGGGCGACAGGTGCACCTCGTGACACCGGCGCCGTACTCTCGCGTCCGCCTGACCGCGCTGGCCGCAATGTTCGGCCTGGACCTCGACGGACTCTGCCTGACGCCGCTGGACGAAGCGGAGCGACGGGGGCCGTTCGACGAGTGGATTGCCCTCAGCAACCAGCTCGTGCCCCCGGTCCGCTCCATGGGGCTGCGCAACACTCTGCTGTGCCAGTTCCCGTTCCGGTCGGGTGTCGAGCAATGGCGGGCACGCCTGCACTGGTTGGCCGAGTACCAGCAGATTGCCGTCTACTCCCCGTTCACCGCAGATGCGGTTCGTGCCCGCTTGGCGGAAGCCAACGTTGCGCCATTGCCGATCACGGTTCTCACACCGCCGGTTGACCTCGCCGCCGACCCGATTCGCCCCGGAAAGGCCGGCATTGTGTCCGTCGGGAGATTCTTCAGTGGAGATCACTCGAAGCGTCAGGATCTCCAGATCGAAGCCTTCCGGCACCTTGTCGAGTCGGGTCGAGCGGACGGAGTCACTCTCCACCTCGTCGGGTCGTCGGCGACCCGTCCCATCCATCGCCAATTCCTCATCGATTGCATCGATGCGGCCGAAGGCCTGGCTGTGCAGTTCCATGTGGATGCGCCACTGTCCGAGGTCACGGAGTTGTATGCCGCCAGCTCCATCTACTGGCACTCCAGTGGACTCGGCGTCGACCCCACCGTCGAACCCGAGCGGTGCGAGCACTTCGGGATTGCCCCCATCGAAGCCATGGCCCATGGGACCATTCCGGTTGTCGTCAACAACGGCGGACCGGCCGCCACGGTCCGCGACGGCATCGATGGTTACCACTATGACTCGGTCGAGGGGCTGGCGGCCCGAACCGCCGAGTTGCTCTCGCGCACCGAGGACGAACTCCGGCCGATGCGTGAGATGGCAAGAAGTCGGGCGCAGCAGTTCAGTCGGGAGGCCTTCGGGGAGGCCCTGGCGTCGACCTTTGACTGGTGATCCGAGGAGCTGAGCTCGGATCACCAAGAATCCACTCCCTCGACACCTCGTGCCTCAACCCGGTGTGGCGCGCCGGATCCTGGCCGTCGCCCGCTCCCTGAAGGACTTGGGCGGGGGAGGGGGAGGTGGTGGCTCCGGTGGTGGTGGCGTCGTGATGTCGGTGACCCGACCAGCGATGAAGTGAGCGGCGCGGTCCAGCGAGAATCGCTCCAACACGTCGGCCTGTCCTCGGGCGCCCAACTCTGCTGCGAAGGCGCGGTCCGCAGCCAATCGCCGCAAGGCTTCGGCAGCCCCGGCCTCGTCCGGATCGGCCCAATGGCCAAGACCTCGGTAGTAGCCGCCGGACTCCGTCACGGGAATCTGGGTGGCCTCGATGAGGATGGAGTTGTCCCGGCTCATGAACTCGAGGTTCCCGGAGTAGCCCGTGGCGACGACTGGGGTCCCGGCAGCCATTGCCTCCATCAGTCCGAGGCCGAAACCCTCGCTGCGGTGCAGCGAGACGAAGGCGATGGCGTGCTGGATGAGGGACTGGACCTCCTCGGCGGGCAGGTTCTGCTCCAGGAGTCGGATGCGACGACTGGAGGCTGCCGCTCGTCGCACGCTTTCCCGTTCCGCCCGACGTTGGTCACCGTTGATCGACTTGAGGACAAGATCCGGACCCTCGTCATCGGGAAAGGCCTTCAGGAAGGCGCGAATGAGCCCCACGGGGTTCTTGCGTTCCACCTCCGACAGGTAGTCGAAGACGAACACGAAATAACCACGTTCCTCCGTGGTCTCGGCGAAGTCGGGCCACGGCTGTCGGTGTTGCGCGACGGCGGGGATTGGGAAGACGTGCACCGGGAGGTCGGTGGCTCGTCGAAATGCGCTGGCGTTGAACTCGCTGGGCGTCCAGATCTCGTCGACATGACCGAACGACCCACGCATCCTCTGCGGCAGTTCGGCCAGTTCCCAGGCCCAGAGGCCGATTGTGTGGGCACCCGGGGCGAACTGAGTTCCCCAGCGCTCAACCCACAGCGGGAAGGTGTCAGCGTTCATCGCCACCAGGTTGACGGGATAACGCACGTCGGGCCGCTCGGTGTCGAAGTCCCTCGTCACGGGACCGGGCGCGACAGTGGAGGTGTGGATGCTGACCGGAAGACCGGCACGTTCGGCCGCCCGCACGACGTGACGAGCGGTCACGCCCACCCCGAGCACGGAGGCGAAGTAACCGAAGACATTGAGGCCGGCTTCGTCGACGACAGGACGGGAATCGACCGACCTCGGAAGGATCGCCGACGCCCACTGCGCGGTCACATACCCTTCGGCGACTCCGCAGGTGTCGAGCCAGTCGGCGAAGGCCTGTCGACTGGCACCCTGAGGCTCGGGAAAGGTGCCCTGCAGATCGATGCGCGAGGCCCAGATCCCATAGGCGAGCCGGCTCATCCCGGGCATCCGGTCGCTTGCCTCCCGCAGCCAGTCGGCAATGTTGGCAAACCCGTTCTCGAGGTCGGGAATGGGGGGTGGAACGGTGGGGCGACCAGGCGCGTGACGGGTCGCCGCACGAAGGTCGTTGCGATAGAGGCGGCGGATGCCGGGGGTGACCGGGGTGCCGTCCGCAAAGGTGTCGAACCGGTACTCGGGTGCGTCAGGATCCGTGGGGGTTGCCTTGGCCAGCAGTTCTGCGTACTCGTCGACCAACTTCTCGAGGGCGGGGTGCTCGGACAGGACGACGCGTGGTGCGTCAACTCCCGCGGTCGTCAAGAGCCAGGGACGGTCGGGGTCAAACTGGGTGAAATGGAAGGTGCGCAGCGGCATCCCGTCGGCCATCCATCGACCGTCGCTGACGTCGATCGGGCGCTCATCGACATTCCAGTAGCCGACACACAGGCCGGGGTCGACGATCTGCCCGCCTGGAAAGAGAGCGGGCACCGTGTCGATCCACTGTTGGTCCGAGAACTCCTCGAGTGCTTGACGGCCACCTGGTGCATCGACAACGCGACGTTGCCATTGGTCCAGCCAGTTCCGGCCTCGATCACTGACGGCAATGAGTCCTGGACACTGGACACCCAAGGTGCTGAAGTCGTAGGTGTCGGGACGAAGGCCGTCCTCCGGGACCGGAGTGTGCCGTCGAGGGGCGACCACCACTCCAGCTGCGACCGCCGCGTCGCTCACCTCTTGCAATGAGTCGTAGACGGCTGCGTCGGCGTCGAGGTGGATGGCCACATCGGCGCCGTCTCGCAGCGCCCAGGCCAACGCCCACGGGCGAAGCGCCAGTGCCAGTTCTTTGTGGTCGTACATGAAGGACATGCGAGCAAAGTCGTCCTCGGGCAAGGCCAATGCCGAGGGCGCAACGACGTGGAACGACTCGCCCGACAGGTCGTCGTCGCTCGCGAGGTCGGTGATCACGGCGGCGAAGGAGCCGGTCTCGTGCCACGTCGCGACGCTGCGTGCCAGGACACGCACGCGGGGGAGAGCGAGACGCGAGGCGATCGTGATCACCTTCATCGAAAGCCTTTCTGAGGGTCGCCCAAAGGCTAGTCCACGGCACGGCGGAGACACGCCAACCAGAACAAAGCACTGGTGGTGCCGCCCGAGTCGGGCGGCACCACCAGTTTGTGATGACGTTTCGGCTACTTGATGTAGTAGCCCGCCACGTCGGAGACGAGGTTGGTCTGACCTGCGTTCATGTTGTACAGGTTGACCGACCCGCCGGTTCCGAGCTTCACCGTGACGAGGTTCGGGATGTCTTGCCACTGGGTGAAGTTGATGCTGGAGACCTGCGGGCGCACCGTTCCGGTCGGGAAGACCGTGAGGTAGCCCACCTGAGTCGGGTTGGCGATCGTCATGTTCATGACAACGGCCCCAGCGGTGGTGGCGTTGACGCCGCCGGCGCCGGCCACCTTGAGCGGAACGACCTCGAAGTTGTTGAGCATCCGAGGCGTCCCCGCCGAGAAGTCGCCCTTCGGCATACCCACGCCAGTCCTGGAGTCCAGGATCCGGGCCGGCGCCAGCGGGACGAACATTCCGGACTGCGTCGCGGTGCCGCCCAGGAAGTAGCCGTTGACGTCGACCTTCAGGTCAACAGCACCGGTTCCACCGTTCTCCAGGGTGACCTTGCCGTCGGTCCCCAACTTGACGGTGACCGCGTTGGCGACGGTCTGACCGTTCTTGAAGTTGGCGTTGGAGACGATCGGGTTCGGTCGGGCACCGGTCGGGTAGACCGAGATGTGACCGTCGGAGGCCGGGTTGACGGCCGTGACGTTCAGGTCCACCGAACCGGCCGTGGCCGGGACGCCGCTGGCGGCACTCACGACCGGGAGGTCGATGGTGCCATTGCCGGGAACCCGGACAAAGGTGCTGCCGGCCTTGGTGGTGTCGAGGATCCGGACGGGAGCCATGGCCTGGAAGGCACCAGCCTCGGTGGTGGCCCCATCCACGTAGAAGCCCGCCACATCGGCGATCACATGGACGCTGCCGCCTGCCGAATTCTTCAACTTGACCACACCGCCGTCACCGACCTTGACGGTGACCTGGTTGGCCACGACCTGGTTCGCCACGAAGCTGAGGTTCGTGGTCTCACCCGGGTTCGCGCCGGCGGGGTAGGCCGAGATGGTGCCCGTGCCGGTCGGGTTGGCGACCGTCACGTTGAGCAGGACCGCCGAGACACCCGTGGCCGGGATGCCGCCACGTCCTGTCACCTTGAGCGACACCTCACCGTTGGCGGCGACGGCACCGCTGGGCGCGCCGTTGCCAGTGCGGGTGTCGAGCATGCGGCACGGGTCCAGCGGGTTGAACGCGCCCGCTGCCGGGATCGCCGCGGTCGCAGCGACCGTCTTGCAATCCGAGGCCGTGGCCGAGATGCCCGGGGCGTAGGTCGCATTGAGCAGGCTGATCCGACGCTGCATGAACGATGTGACCTTGTTGACCTCGCCCTGCCACGTGCTGCTGTAGCTGTTCTGGAACGGCGGGAACAACGTCCGCCCACCCAGGATCCGCCACCTCTGGAAGTTCTTGTTCGCCGAGGCACTCATGAGGGCCGTGTAGCGACCCACCTTGACCACGGACTCCTCCGTCGGGAGCTTGAGCTGCGTCTGGTAGAGGGTCGTGGCAGCCGCGGTGTACTGCGACATCTTGAAGAGGTCCTGGTACCACATCAGGCCCGAGCGGTAGGTCCCGATGTTGCGGACGTAGAGGACGCTGGCGTTTCCGCCGTAGGTCGGGTCCGTGTACGTGCCCAGGGAGGAGTCGAAGTCCCACGTCGGCCCGGCGTTGAGCTTGGAGTTCACACTGGCATCCATCCAGAAGTAGATGCTCGAGCGGGCGATCTCCGGGTTCTCGGTGAACTCGTAGATGAAGTAGTACTTGACGAAGGAGTCGACGTCGATCAGGGATTGGACCGTGTTCCAGTCCTTGGCTTTGAGGGCCGCCTCGAAGGCGGTCACCTTGGCCTTGAAGGCATCCCAGCCGGCCTGCACGTGAGCGGGCAGGGTGATGCTGCCACCGGACACCGTCGGGTCGGGGATGTCACCGTTGTTGGCGTCGCTGAGCACGAAGCAGTTCCCCGACGAAGAACGCCACCGCAGGGCAGACGGCTCGGTGTCGCAGTAGTTGTTGTCCATCTCCACCAAGACGGCGCCCGGGTCCTTCAGCGGGACGCGTCGCCCACCCTCATGGACCTTCTCGGTGAGCAGGTAGTTGCCCAGGTACTCGCCGTTGACGACGAGGTCGACGAATCGCGACTGTGGGGTGTAGGGCAGGCCGTACTCAGCGGCCAGGTCCTGGGCCACCTTGTTCCTGATGAGCGAAGCGTCACCATGGTTGGCCAGAAGGATCCAGGTCTTTCCCGAGCCCATGCCCAGGACGTCGCGGCCGGCCGACAGCTTGAGCTGGTAGGGACGCTTGCTCACGGCCGATGAGCTGAAGGTCACCCCGCCCTGGGACTGGGTCCACGCAGAGAAGGTGTTGAGGAGGGGCAAGGTCTTCCACGTGTAGTTGCCCCGCCCGCGGATCTCGCCCTGACCGGAGTCGACGAAGTTGTTCAGGGGGTTCAGGGGGTCAACGACCTCGGTCTTGGTGAAGGCACCGATGGTGTGACTGCCACTTCCGTTGACCGCTGACCACGCGGCGCTCCCCGAACTTGGGGTGACGGGGGCGCCGGCGTAGTTGGTGCGGTAGTAGCCGCCAGTGGTGTCCACGTACACCGTCGGGACGTTTGCCGTCTGTGCCGCACGGGCCGCTTGGGCAGTCGGCGCCACCAGGAGCAGGCCGGTGACGGCCAAGGCTGTGGTGGCGAGAAGGACGACTGCCCTTCGCATGGTCTGGATCATGGGGACCTTTCAAGGTTTGGTCAAAACGCCGTGCGGCACCGAGCCCGAGGTGTCGGCCGGTGCATCCGTTGCCCCCTCGGGAGCACGAAACGTTCGCAGAATACTCGTGGAAAGCCCACAGGTGGAACCCGTTCTGATATGTCGAGACGGTGAACAGAAGGGGTCGCGTGGTCTCTCAGCGCCCCGCCAAGCACCCGCGTCGGCGTCAGTCACGGGCAAACTAGACTCCGGTTCATGGCTGAACTCACCCGCGACGCCGTCGAACACCTGGCTCGACTGGCCCGCATCGACCTTGATGAATCGGAGCTCAACCGGATGGTCGGCGAACTCGGCGTCATCCTCGAATCGGTCGCCACGGTGCAGCAGGCGCCCACCGAGGCCGTCACCCCGATGTCGCACCCGATGCCACTGGTCAATGTGACGCGACCTGACCAGATCAGGCCATCGCTGACGCCACAGGAAGCGCTCGCCGGCGCCCCTGAGTCCGACGCGCAGCGGTTCAGCGTGCCCCGAATCCTCGACGAAGACTGAGAGCCACTCCCGAGATGACCGACCTGACCCGGGCCAGCGCTGCTGAACTGGCCGATCTGATGGCGCGCGGCGAGACGACCTCCCGTGAGATCACCACTGCCCTTCTCCAGCGGACCGAGGCCGTCGACGGCGCCGTCCACTCCTACCTCCACGTCGACCGCGACGGCGCTCTCGCGACGGCCGATGCCGTCGACCGCCGACGAGCTGCCGGAGAGACACTCCACGCGCTCGCGGGTGTCCCCATCGCGGTCAAGGACGTCATGACGACGACCGGTCTGCCGACGACGTGCGGGTCCCGAATTCTGCAGGGGTGGGTGCCACCCTATGACGCGACGGTCGTCGCGCGGATCAAGGCCGCCGGACTGCCGATCCTCGGCAAGACGAACATGGACGAGTTCGCCATGGGCTCCTCCACCGAGCACAGCGCCTATGGGCCCAGCCACAACCCGTGGGACCTCGACCGCATCCCCGGTGGCTCCGGTGGCGGTTCCAGCTCGGTGCTCGCCTCTTTCCAGGCCCCGCTCGCGACCGGCACCGACACCGGCGGCTCGATCCGCCAGCCGGCCGCGGTGACCGGCACGGTCGGCACCAAGCCGACCTACGGCGGGGTCTCGCGCTACGGCCTGATTGCCCTCGCCTCCTCGCTCGACCAGGCCGGCCCGTGCGCGCGCACGGTCCTGGACACGGCGATGTTGCACGAGTTGATGGCCGGCCACGACCCGTTGGACTCGACCTCGATCGATGCTCCGGTGCCGCCGATCGTCGAGGCCGCGCGTCGCGCCGACGTCAGGGGCATGCGCATCGGCATCGTCCGAGAGCTGACCGGCGAGGGATTCCAGGCCGGCGTGCAGCAGCGCTTCGACGAGGCCGTGCAGCACTTGGTCGACGCAGGCGCGGAGGTAGTCGAGGTCTCGTGTCCGTCGTTCACCTACGCGCTCGCGACCTACTACCTCATCCTCCCGAGCGAGGCGAGCAGCAACCTGGCGAAGTTCGACGCCATGCGTTACGGCCTGCGCGTGGCGCCGCGCGATGTCGACGACCCGAGTGCTGAGCAGGTCATGGCAGCCACCCGTGACGCCGGCTTCGGCGACGAGGTCAAGCGCCGCATCATCCTGGGCACCTATGCCCTCTCGAGCGGCTACTACGACGCCTACTACGGCTCCGCGCAGAAGGTTCGCCGACTCATCGCCGACGACTTCGCATCCGCCTTCGAGCGCGCCGACGTGCTGGTCTCGCCCACGGCGCCGACGACCGCCTTCCGTCTGGGTGCCAAGATCGACGACCCGCTGGCGATGTACCTCAACGACATCGCGACGATCCCGGCAAACCTGGCGGGCATTCCCGGGATGTCGGTGCCCAGCGGGCTCGCGGACGAGGACGGCCTCCCGGCCGGCTTCCAGATCCTCGCCCCGGCGATGGCCGACGACCGTCTGTATGCCGTGGGCGCGGCCCTTGAGCAGCGCCTCCACGCGGTGTGGGGCGGGCCGCTGCTCGATCGCATCCCGGACCTGCTTGCGTCCGCGCCAACGACACCTATGGCGACGCCGCACGCGGACGCCACGACGAAGGGGGCCTGAGATGAGCGCTGGCGACACCGAGGCCCTGATGGGCTACGACGACGTCCTCGCGGCATACGACCCGGCCTTGGGCCTGGAGGTGCACGTCGAACTCGGCACCAACACCAAGATGTTCTGCGGTTGCGCGACCACCTTCGGCGCCGAGCCGAACACCCAGGTCTGCCCGGTCTGCCTCGGCCTGCCCGGGGCGCTTCCCGTCGTCAATGCCATCGGCGTCGAATCGGCGATCCGCATCGGTTTGGCCCTCAACTGCGAGATTGCGACGTGGTCCCGCTTCGCGCGCAAGAACTACTTCTATCCGGACATGCCGAAGAACTTCCAGACCTCGCAGTACGACGAGCCGATCGCCTTCGGTGGTCACCTCGACGTCGACCTCGAGGATGGCACCGTGTTCCGCGTCGAGATCGAGCGAGCCCACATGGAGGAGGACACCGGCAAGTCACTCCACGTCGGAGGAGCGACCGGGCGGATCCACGGCGCGACCCACTCGCTCGTGGACTACAACCGGGCGGGCATCCCGCTCATCGAGATCGTCACCAAGCCGATCGTCGGCGCGGGGGAGCGCGCGCCGGACGTGGCGCGCGCCTATGTCGCCACGCTGCGCGACCTGCTCAAGGCCCTGGGCGTCTCGGATGTGAAGATGGAGCAGGGCTCCATGCGCTGCGACGTCAACCTTTCGTTGTCCCCCAAGGGGTCTGGCGTCCTGGGCACACGCACCGAGACCAAGAACGTCAACTCGCTACGGTCGGTCGAACGCGCCGTGCGCTACGAGATGTGTCGGCACGGCGCAATCCTAGGGAGCGGTGGCTCGATCCTGCAGGAGACCCGCCACTGGCACGAGGACACCGGCATCACGACCAGCGGTCGCGAGAAGTCCGACGCCGAGGACTATCGCTACTTCCCCGAGCCCGACCTGGTGCCGATCGCGCCTGCGCGGGACTGGGTCGAGGAGTTGCGTGCCACCCTGCCCGAGCCGCCGGCCCAGCGTCGCAAGCGACTGCAGGCGGCGTACTCCTACTCGGACCTGGAGATGCGCGACGTCCTCAACGCCGGGCTGCTCGACCTCATCGAGGAGACGGTCACTGCCGGTGGCTCGCCGGCGGCGGCGCGCAAGTGGTGGTCCGGTGAGGTGGCCCGTCGAGCCAATGCCGAGGGCCAGGACGTCCCCACGTATGCAGCGGGCCTTGGTGTCGGCCCGGCCCAGGTCGTGGAGTTGGAGACTCTGGTGACCAGTGGCCGCCTCAACGATGCGATGGCTCGTCAGGCGTGGGAGGGTGTCCTCGACGGCGAAGGGTCGCCGACCGCCGTGGCTGATGCCCGTGGGCTGCAGCTGAATCAGGACAGTGGCGCTCTCGAGACCGCCGTCGACGCGGTCATTGCCGCCCATCCCGAGGTCGCGGAGAAGATCCGCGATGGCAAGGTGCAGGCAGTCGGGGCTCTCATCGGCCAGGTGATGAAGGAGATGCGGGGCCAGGGTGATGCTGCCGCCGCGCGCGCTCTCATCCTGTCGCGACTGGGTCAGGCCTGACCTGATCGGCCGGCGAGAAGCCGGACCTGCCGCGGGGCCGGGTTCCGATCGGAACCCGGCCCCACGGCATACCAAATCAGCGGCGGCCGCCGCCGAGCAGGCCACCGAGGATGTCGGTGATGATGCTGCCGCCCGAGGGGACGCTTTGTTGCTGCGGCGCCTGCGTGGTGCTGCCGCCGCCGACGGCCGACCCGAGCACGTCCTTGAGCAGGTCGTCGAGCGAACCGGGGCCGGCGGTCTGGCCCTGCGACTGGGTCTGCGTGGGCAGGCTGGGGGCGGTGCTCTGGGTGGAGCTGCCGCCGGACTGGCCCATCTTTCCGAAGACCTGGTTGGCGATGTAGGACAGGACGATCGGCGCGAGGATCGGGATGAGCTTCTTGATGAGAGCCGAGCCGATCCCGCTGCCCGCTCCGGCTGCGCCGCCCCCGAGACCACCGAGCTGATTGGCGACAGCATCCTGCTGGTCGCCGAAGATGTGACCCGCGATCGCCGCCCCATCCTGGGTGTCGATCTGGGAGAGGTCGATTCCCCCGCTGAGGAGGTCGTTGTTGTGTTGGCCGAGCGCGCTCAGGATCGAAGAGGCTCCGCCGTCGCCCGCGTTGGCCTGCAGGCCCCCGAGCAGCGCGGGGAGAACGGCGGCGCTGGCAGCCTGGACCTGCTGGGGGTCGGCGCCGAGTTGGTCGGCCAGTTGGTCGATGGGGAGCTGACCGAGGATGTCGTCAATGGCTGACATGGGGGACCTTCCGTGACGTTGTGCGTGGGCCAGTGCCCACGTCAGGTCTGAACCTAACCCGGATGCCGCCTCTTCGGGAGCGGTGGGATTGGCCGGGCGCTCAGGGTTCAGCGTCGGCTCAGGAGGCGACGGGGTGGGCGGGTGCTGCGCGGGCGCGAATCGGGGACGTGATCCATGAGGCATCTGCGCCGTGGTGGGCTGACAACCGCCGCTGCTCGGAGCAAGATCGTTGGTATGACCACTGCTGCCGAAGACCGCGTCCTCGTCCTCGTCCGTCATGCGGAGGCCGGTGGACCGCATCCGGGATCGAGCGACATCGAACGTGAACTCACAGAGGGCGGCGTGCAGGACGCCGAGGCTGCGGGGAGATGGCTGCACGAGTTGGGCATGGGCATTGACGAGGTGTTGTGCTCGGCGAGCACGCGGACCCAGCAGACCGCCGAGGCGATGTGGAGTGGTGGTTGCGCGGAGGCGGACGTGCAGATCGAACGTGCCCTCTACAACGCATCGGCAGACTCGATTCTGGACGTCGTCCGCGGCGCCGACCAGGACGCGAACGTCGTGATGGTCATCGGCCATGCGCCGGGAGTGCCGGCCCTGACCTCCCTCCTTGCGGACGGGCAGGGCAGCGACGAAGCCCACGAGGCACTGGCCGCCGGCTTCCCGACCTGTGGGATCGCGATGCTGCGCTTCTCGGGTCATTGGGCAGATCTCGAGGCGGGCGGAGCGGTGCTGGACCGCTTCCACGTCGCTCGGGCCTGACCACGGGTTGAGCCGGACTGTCCACATGGTGGGCGCAGTGGGACACTGTAGCCATGCCAGCACTGCGGTCCCGCACCTCGACCCACGGACGCACCATGGCCGGAGCTCGCGCGCTCTGGCGGGCGACCGGAATGACCGACGACGATTTCGGCAAGCCGATCGTGGCGATCGCCAACAGCTTCACGCAGTTCGTCCCCGGACACGTCCACCTCAAGGACCTGGGCCAACTCGTCGCCGGCGCCGTCGCCGAAGCGGGTGGGGTCGGGCGGGAGTTCAACACCATCGCCGTCGATGACGGCATCGCGATGGGGCATGCGGGGATGCTCTATTCGCTGCCGTCGCGAGAGCTCATCGCCGATGCGGTCGAGTACATGGTCAACGCCCACTGCGCAGACGTGCTCGTGTGCATCAGCAACTGCGACAAGATCACCCCCGGCATGCTCATGGCTGCGCTGCGCCTCAACATACCGGCAGTCTTCGTCAGTGGTGGGCCGATGGAGGCCGGCAAGACGACGGCCATCGAAGGCGTGGTCCACTCCAAGCTCGACCTCATCGACGCGATGATCGCCGCGTCCAACGACGATGTCACCGACGAGCAACTCGACACCATCGAACGTTCGGCCTGTCCGACCTGCGGCTCGTGCTCGGGCATGTTCACGGCCAACTCGATGAACTGCCTCACCGAGGCGATCGGGCTGTCCCTTCCGGGCAACGGCTCGACGCTGGCGACTCATGCCGCTCGGGAGGACCTCTTCTTGCGCGCTGGAGCCCTGGCCGTCGAGTTGGCCAAGCGCTACTACGACGGGGACGACGAATCGGTCCTGCCGCGCAACATCGCGACCAAGGCGGCCTTCCGCAATGCGGTCGCGCTCGATGTCGCCATGGGTGGCTCGACCAACACCGTGCTCCACCTGCTGGCTGCGGCCCGCGAGGCGGACCTCGACTTCTCGATCGCCGAGATCGACGCCATTTCACGTCAGGTGCCGTGCCTGTCCAAGGTGGCCCCGAACAGCCAGCTCTTCCATATGGAGGACGTTCACCGCGCCGGAGGGATCCCAGCGCTGCTCGGCGAACTCGATCGAGCCGGCCTGCTGGAGCGTTCCGTTCACGCTGTGCACAGTCCGTCTCTTACGGAATGGCTGGGGGAGTGGGACATTCGCGGGGGATCGGCGAGCGACGCGGCATACGAACTCTTCCACGCGGCCCCGGGTGGCGTGCGAACCACCGAGCCCTTCTCGACGACCAATCGCTGGGTCTCGCTCGACACCGACGCGGCTGAGGGGTGCATCCGCGACCGGGAGCACGCCTATACGGCCGATGGCGGGTTGGCCGTGCTCCACGGCAACATCGCCCCGGATGGCTGCGTCGTCAAGACCGCCGGTGTGCCTGAGGAGGTGTGGCACTTCGAGGGGACGGCTCGTGTCTACGAGTCACAGGACGACGCCGTGTCCGGGATCCTGGCCAAGGAGGTCGTCGCGGGGGATGTCGTCGTCATTCGCTACGAAGGGCCAAAGGGTGGGCCCGGAATGCAGGAGATGCTCTACCCCACTTCCTTCCTCAAGGGCCGCGGCTTGGGCCAGAAGTGCGCCCTGATCACCGACGGGCGATTCTCGGGCGGCACGAGCGGGCTGTCGATCGGTCACGTCTCGCCCGAGGCGGCGTCGGAAGGGCCGATCGGGTTGATCGAGACCGGAGACCCGATCATCATCGACATTCCTTCTCGCACACTGCATCTCGATGTGCCCGAGGACGTGCTCGCGGAGCGGCTGGCCAAGCAGCAGGCTCGCGAGCGGCCGTGGACGCCGGTGGACCGCGACCGGCCGATCTCCGCGGCACTGCGGGCCTATGCGTTGATGGCGACCTCGGCGTCGGACGGTGCGGTGCGGCGGGTTCCCTGACCGCCTGACCGCCTGCCCGTCTGACCGCCTGCCTGTCCTGCCGCGAGGTCGTCCTCCTCGCCACCGGCCACCTCCCCAGTCGAGCGGGAGCAAATCGCGGGCTCGGCCCTCAGTTGCCCGCGATTTGCTCCCGCTCGACGGGAGGAGTCGGGGGGTCGTTCGGGGTCGGAGGTAGCGCGCACGCGGGGGTGCCGCCGGGCAGGCGCGTGCGGTTCTGGCTGACCCAGCGATAGACACTGCGGGCGACACGCTCGCTGGGTCCGTGGGTCATGGCCGTTGCCAGGACCCGCCAGGGCAGAGCCCCGGTGCGCAGGATGGCCGCCCAAGCGCGGTGGCCATAGTGGACCGTCCCGTCTGCGTCGATCGCCGGCATCTCGATGAGCGCGCGATCGGCATCAATCGGTAGAGTCGAAAGATCGCCTGCCTGCAGGGTGCGCACGTCGACATCGACGCCCAAGCGCGGCACCTGGGCGGCCGTGCGCATGCAGAAGCCGCAGTCCTCGTCGGCGAACATCACGACCCGACCCGCGCGCGGCATACCACCATTGTCCCTTGCCGGCGTTGTTCCCGTGTGCCGCAGTTGTTCCGCCCCGGGAACAACCGCGGCATTGGGGAACAACGCCGACGTGACACACGGCATACGTCCGGCATGTGGGATCGGCCTCTCGCCCATTGACACACGCCGCCCGCGACGGGAGAGTTGCCGCGTGGCCCTGCTTCTCGTACTTCCCCCGCGCGCCTGAACCCGGCAGCACCTCAGGCGCGCTCCTCCGCTGTCCCCCGCCACGGGACCGGAGGTTTTTTTGTGTGATCAGTGGCGGTAGGGACATGGACACACGGCCGACCCGTTCCGTGTGAAGGCAGGACGAGGCAAGGACTGATCGACATGAGCGACACCGGCGCGCCCACGGCCACGGCACCGGCGCAGACACCGTCCCCGGCCCATATGGCCCAGCGGACCCCTCGCACACCCGTGGAGGTGACCGGCGCCCAGTCGCTCGTGCTCTCCCTCGAGGCCATGGACGTCGACACCGTCTTCGGGATCCCGGGGGGCGCCATCCTGCCGGCCTATGACCCGTTGCTCGACTCGGTCAAGGTGCGCCACATCCTCGTCCGCCACGAGCAGGGCGCCGGCCACGCCGCCCAGGGGTATGCCGCGGCGTCCGGCAAGGTGGGCGTCTGCATGGCCACGTCGGGGCCGGGTGCGACCAACCTGGTGACCCCGATCGCCGACGCCTACATGGACTCGGTGCCGATCGTTGCCATCACTGGCCAGGTCAACTCCTCGGCGATCGGCAGTGATGCCTTCCAGGAGGCCGACATCCGCGGCATCACGATGCCGATCACCAAGCACAACTACCTCGTCACCGACCCGGCCGAGATCCCGCGCGTCATCGCCGAGGCCTTCCACATCGCCTCGACCGGGCGCCCGGGGCCGGTGCTCGTCGACATCTCGAAAGATGCCCTGCAGGCGCGGACGACCTTCTCCTGGCCGCCGCGAATCGACCTGCCCGGCTACCGGCCGGTGTTGCGTCCGCACAGCAAGCAGATCCGCGAGGCCGCCAAGCTCATCGCGGCGGCGCAGCGCCCGATCCTCTACATCGGCGGCGGCGTGATCCGGTCGCGGGCCGCTGAGGAACTGCGGCGATTCGTCGAGCTCACGCAGATCCCGGTCGTGACAACGCTCATGGCCCGTGGCGCCCTGCCGGACAGCCACCCCCTTCACCTGGGCATGCCCGGCATGCACGGCTCGGTGCCCGCGGTGACCGGGCTGCAGAAGGCTGACCTGCTGATCACCATCGGCGCCCGCTTCGACGACCGGGTGACCGGGCAACTCTCGACCTTCGCCCCTGAGGCGCTGGTCATCCACGCCGACATCGACCCGGCGGAGATCTCCAAGAACCGCAAGGCCGATGTCCCCATCGTCGGAGACGCCAAGGCGGTGCTCGTCGACCTCATCGAGGCCGTCGACAACGATCTCGAGGCGGGCAACGGGGGCGACTATGCCGCGTGGCGTGAGCGGGTCCAGGGATGGAAGCAGATGTTCCCGCTCGGCTGGACCGAGCCGGACCTGGCCGAGGATGACTCACCGCTGTCGCCTCAGTTCGTGCTCCAACGTCTGGGCGAGATCGCCGGACCGGAGGCGGTCTACGTCGCCGGCGTCGGCCAGCACCAGATGTGGGCGGCGCAGTTCGTCCAGTACGAGCGGCCCAACGCGTGGATCAACTCCGGTGGCCTGGGCACGATGGGGTATGCCGTGCCCGCCGCCATGGGTGCCAAGGTCTCCCAGCCGGACCGCACGGTGTGGGCGGTCGACGGCGACGGCTGCTTCCAGATGACCAACCAGGAGCTCGCGACCTGCACGATCAACGACATCCCGATCAAGGTCGCCGTCATCAACAACAGCAGCCTGGGCATGGTGCGCCAGTGGCAGACGCTCTTCTACAACGAGCGCTACTCCAACACCGACCTGCACACCTCGCACGCGGGTGAGCGGGTGCCGGACTTCGTCAAGCTCGCTGACGCCTACGGCTGCGTCGGCCTGCGGTGCGAGCGGCCCGAGGACGTCGACGACGTCATCGCCCAGGCGATGGCCATCAACGACCGCCCGGTCGTCATCGACTTCGTCGTCCACCGCGACGCGATGGTGTGGCCGATGGTGCCTGCCGGTGTCAGCAACGACCTCATCCAGGTCGCCAAGGACGAAGCGCCCCGGTGGGATCGCGAGGAGTCCGAGGCGATCGAGCAGGACCCCGACGCCGACCACGACGGTCGCTGAGAACGGAGAGGAACTACACCATGTCCACCCACACCCTGTCCGTCCTCGTCGAGAACAAGCCCGGTGTCCTGGCCCGGATCGCCAGCCTGTTCTCCCGGCGCGGCTTCAACATCTCCAGCCTCGCCGTCGGTGAGACCGAGCGGCCCGAGATTTCGCGCATGACCGTGGTCGTCGACGTCGAGGACCTGCCGTTGGAGCAGGTGACCAAGCAGCTCAACAAGCTCGTGGAGGTGCTCAAGGTCGTCGAGCTCGAACCCTCGTCCTCGGTGCAGCGCCAGGTCATGCTCATCAAGGTCAAGGCCGATGCCGGCACCCGCAGCCAGGTCCTCGAGATGGTCCAGATGTTCCGCGCCAAGGTCGTTGACGTCGCCACCGAGTCGTTGACCATCGAGGCCACGGGCAACAGCGACAAGTTGCGCGCCCTGCTCGACGTCCTCGAGCCCTATGGGGTCAAGGAGCTCGTCCAGTCCGGGATGGTCGCCATCGGCCGCGGCCCTCGTTCGATCACCGACCGAGCCCTGACCAAGGTCAGCTGACGCCGGCAGGGGAGCCAGCCGCGGGGCGGGCGGACGCCTGAGCGGCATCCCGGCCCCGCGGCATACCCTCGAACCAACGAATCCCAACCCAACCAAAAGGAGAGGCCGAACCATGGCCGAGATGTTCTACGACGACGACGCCGACCTGTCGATCATCCAGGGGCGCAAGGTCGCCGTCATCGGCTACGGCAGCCAGGGCCACGCCCACTCGCTCAACCTGCGTGACAGCGGTGTCGACGTCCGCGTGGGCCTGGCCGAGGGCTCCAAGTCCAAGGCCAAGGCCGAGGCCGAGGGCCTGCGTGTCCTCTCGGTCGCCGACGCGGTCAAGGAGGCCGACCTCGTCGTCATCCTCACCCCCGACCAGGTGCAGCGGACCGTCTACGCGAACGAGATCCAGCCCAACCTGCGCGAGGGTGCGGCGCTGCTCTTCGGCCACGGCTTCAACATCCGCTTCGACTACATCCGGCCCGAGGCCGGCAGTGACGTCATCATGGTCGCCCCCAAGGGCCCGGGTCACCTCGTGCGGCGTGAGTTCGTCGACGGCCGGGGTGTGCCCGTGCTCGTCGCGGTCGAGCAGGACGCGAGCGGGCAGGCCTGGGCGCTGGCCAAGTCCTACGCCAAGGCGATCGGTGGCCTGCGGGCCGGCGGCATCAAGACGACCTTCACCGAGGAGTGCGAGACCGACCTCTTCGGTGAGCAGGCGGTCCTGTGCGGCGGCGCGTCGCAGCTGGTGATGTATGGCTTCGAGACCCTCGTCGAGGCCGGGTACCAGCCCGAGGTCGCCTACTTCGAGTGCCTTCACGAGCTCAAGCTCATCGTCGATCTGATGGTCGAGGGCGGCATCGCCAAGCAGCGCTGGTCGGTCTCCGACACCGCGGAGTACGGCGACTACGTCTCCGGGCCGCGCGTCATCGATCCGTCGGTCAAGGAGAACATGCAGGCCGTCCTGGCCGACATCAAGAACGGTGCCTTCGCCAAGCGCTTCATCGACGACCAGGACGCAGGCGCTCCTGAGTTCAAGGAACTGCGTGCCAAGGGTGCCGCCCACCCGATCGAGGCGACCGGCCGCGAGCTGCGCAAGCTCATGGCGTGGGTCGACACCGACCGCGACAGCGACTACGTCGAAGGGTCTGCCGCCCGCTGACCCTGACTGTCGTCGCGCGCTACGGCGCAGTAGGTGCTGTTGTCGCAGCACTTACTGCGCCGTAGCCCGCTCCGCCCATGGTGTATGCCGCGGGGCGAGGCCTCAGAACGCCGTCACCTGGCGTGGTGCATCCCGCGGGGCAGTGGCCGGGGCTGGCCGGCGAGCCAATCGACGAAGCGCGCGCCGCCGATGTCCGCCGCCCCGATCGGCACGTTGCTGCGATCGGAGAAGGAACGCATGGCCGCGCCCACCGGTGGGATCCGCACCAGGTGCGGCGGCCGACGACCATCGTGCGCGGCCACCATCGCAGCGATCTCCTGCGGACCCAAGAGGTCGGGTCCGGCGAGGTCGGTCGTGCGTGAGAACCTCTGTGGCGCAGGGCCGCTCGCGACCTCGGAGAGGCGCTGGGCGACGAACTCGATGTCGACCGGTTGGATGGCCATGTCGCCGACCCGCGCGCCGAGCCGGCCGACCCGGAACCCGGCGAAGAACGCGGCCAGCGCATGGAACTGCGTGGCGCGCACCACCGTCGTCGGCCCTCCCCACGCCTCCAGCACCTGCTCGGTGCGGTGCTTCACGCCGTAGTACGGATAGCCGGGCACGTCACACCCGACGATCGAGATGTAGACGACGTGGGCGGGCGATCCGCTGCCAGCATCCAGGGCGGTGAGGATCCGGCGGGTGCCCTCCAACTCGACCGCCGAGGCACGAGTCGGGTTCATCGCGCACAGGACGACCGCGTCGACGCCGGCCAGCGCCTGGGTCACGCCGGCACCGGTCCGCAGGTCGACCCCCGTGCGGCGACTGGCGCTCGCGACGTCGTGACCGGCGGCCAGCGCGCGCTCCACGACGCGCGCGCCAAGATCGCCCTGGCCGCCGACCACCACGATTCGCATGGGTCCAGCATGCACAGGTCCGGCACAGCAAGGCCATGGGCGATCCGTGGGCCCCGCCGGGAACCTTTCCCTCATGAGCACCTTCCTCACCGCCTACGCCGTCGCGGTCGTCTGGGCGATGGGTCGCGCGACGGTCCTGTATGCCGCGGGGCTCGGCCTCTCGCGCAGCGTCACCGGCCGCTGGGGCCGGGTCGCCGGGCGGTTGCTCTCACGTCATGCGACCACTGGCTCCGCACGGGTGTTGGCCGGCGGTGCCCTCGGCCTGTCCAAGGCCTACCTCGTGCCCGGTCTGGCCGAGACGGCCCAACTGCTCGCCGGCTTCGGCCGGATGCCGCTGCGCACCTACGCCGCCGGGCTCACCCTCGCCGCCCTGCCCTGGGCCGTGGTGGACGCCACGATCGGCTCGGCACTCGTCGCCGCGTTCACCTCGGGATGGGGGGTGGCCGTGGTCGGCGCGGTCGCGGCATACCTGATCTGGCGCCACCGTGACCGGCTGATGGGTCGGACGGCCCCGATGGTCGACTGACCGGAGCATCCGTCCCGGCGAGGGAGAATGGTCTGGTGTTCTCCGACCTCCTCAGCTGGCTCGCAGCCCTGCCCAAATGGCAGATGTTCGTGGCCTTCTGGGCCGTGGGGGTCCTGCGTGGACTGGGTTACTACGTCGTCGGTGCGCTCGTCGGGACGCGACTGCACGATGCCCGGTGGAGCGAGGCCCGGGGCAAGGTCCAGGCGCTCGGCGCGCGTTCGGTGGTCGTCACCTGGCCGGTCTATGGGCTGGCCGGCGCCACCCAGGTCATCAATGGCGCTGTGCGGGTGCCCATCGCGCACTTCCTCGCCGCCCTCGTGCCACTTGCTGGCCTGTGGGCCGTGCTTCAGACCATCGTCGGCGTGGCCCTCATCGAGGCACTCATGACGCAGGCCGCGCCCTACCTCGTGGCGCTCCTCGCCGTCGTTGCTGCCCTGCGCCTGGCCGTCCACTGGCGGCGGCGCCGAGCAGACATGGTGGATGCCCGTGTCTGAACTCTTCTCCGGCTGGCCGGCCTGGGCCGTCTTCGTGGTGCTCGCCCTCGGGGCGTACGCCCGCGGCAGCGTCACCTACTGGCTGGGCCGCGGCGCCCGGGTCGGCAGCGAACGCTCCCGCTGGCGCCGGTATGCCGAAGCACCAATCGTCGGCTCCGCCGAGCGCTGGGTGGGGCGCGTCGGCGCACCCCTGGTGTCGATCGGCTTCCTCACCGTCGGCGTCCAGAGCGCGATCAACTTCTCGGCCGGGGTGCTCCGCATGCCGCAACGCCGCTTCCAACCGGCCGTCATCATCGGTGCCCTGCTCTGGGCCACGCTCTACACGACGGTCGGGCTCGCCGTCGTGGATGCCTGGCTCGGTCATGTGCCGTGGTGGTGGGCGCTGCTCGGTGTGGCCGTGGTCGTGCTCGTCATCGTCGTGTCCCGCCGGATCACCCGTCGCGCCGAGGCGTGATCCCTCCCGGACCGCCCTCGATGGAGGCGCGGTCAGGCGCGCCTGCGACGCAACGTGACACGGATCATTTGTCCGTATGCCGGTCGCGGGCGTCCGCATGCTGAACGCCCACCTAGGATTGTCCGCGGCACACCGGCGTGCCGGGTTCACCGCCCGCGTTGATCCCACCAGGCCCGCGCGCGGCATACCCGTGGCGGGATCCCACCACCGCTGCAAAGGGAAACTTCCGTGACCAAGCCCGTGGTCCTCCTTGCCGAGGAGCTCTCGCCCGCCACCGTGGACGCCCTCGGACCCGACTTCGAGATCCGTTCCTGCGACGGCGCCAACCGTGACGAGCTCCTGCCCGCCCTGGCCGACGTCGACGCCGTGCTCATCCGGTCCGCAACGAAGATGGACGCCGAGGCGATCGCCGCCGCCAAGAACCTCAAGGTCATCGCCCGCGCCGGCGTGGGCCTCGACAACGTCGACATCCCCGCCGCCACCCAGGCTGGTGTCATGGTCGTCAATGCGCCGACCTCCAACATCACCAGCGCCGCCGAGCTCGCCGTCGGGCTCCTCCTCGCCAGCGCCCGCAACATCGCCCCGGCCAACGAGGCACTCAAGGGCGGCAAGTGGAAGCGCAGCGCCTACGGCGGTGTCGAGGTCCTCGACAAGGTGGTCGGCATCGTCGGCTTCGGCCGGATCGGGCAGTTGGTCGCCGAGCGGCTCAAGGGCTTCGGCGTCGAGCTCATCGCCTATGACCCCTACGCCAATGCGCAGCGCGCCGGCCAGCTCGGCGTCCGCCTCGTCGGCCTCGACGAGTTGCTCGAGAGCTCGGACTTCATCACCATCCACCTGCCCAAGACCCCTGAGACGATCGGCCTCATCGGGAAGGAGGCGCTGGCCAAGGTCAAGCCCACCGTGCGCATCGTGAACGCTGCCCGTGGTGGAGTCCTCGACGAGGACGCACTCGCGGCCGCGATCGCCGAGGGTCGCGTCGCCGGCGCCGGCCTCGACGTCTTCAAGACCGAGCCGACGACCGAGAGCCCGCTCTTCGAGCACGAGTCGGTGGTCGTCACCCCGCACCTGGGCGCGTCCACCGACGAGGCGCAGGAGAAGGCCGGCATCGCCGTTGCCAAGTCGGTGCGCCTGGCGCTCGGTGGCGATCTGGTCCCCGACGCCGTCAACGTCTCCGGCGGTGTGGTGGCCGAGGAGGTCCGCCCCGGCATCGACCTCGTCGAGAAGCTCGGCCGCATCTTCACCGCGGTCGCCGGCGCCGTCCCGGTGCAGCTCGACGTCGACGTGCGCGGTGAGATCACCCAGCACGACGTCTCGGTCTGGGAGCTGGCTGCCCTCAAGGGCCTCTTCACCGATGTCACCGAGACCCCGGTGACCTACGTCAACGCACCACTGCTCGCCAAGGAGCGTGGCTGCCAGACGCGTCTGGTGACCAATGCCGTCGCCGAGGACTTCCGCAATGTGACGACGTTGCGCGGCACGATGGCCGACGGGGCGGTCGTGTCGGTGGCGGGCACGCTCACCGGCCCGAAGATGGTCCAGAAGATCATCGGGATCAACGGCTTCGACCTCGAGATCCCGGTCTCGCAGCACCTGGCGTTCTACACGTACAAGGACCGTCCGGGCGTCGTCGGTGCCCTTGGCCAGTTGCTCGGCGACGCGAACGTCAACATCGCCGGAATGCAGGTCTCGCGCAACGACCACACCGGTGAGGCGCTCGTCGCGATGACCGTCGACAACGCGATCCCCAGCGAGCTCGTCGCTGCGATCGAGCGCGAGATCGGCGCGTCGACCGTGCGAGTGGCCGACCTCGAGAACTGAAGGTTCACACCACGATCCGTGGGCCGTGGGCTCCCCGTCGAGGGTGAGCTCACGGCCTACGTGGTGGCGAACGCCAGCCGGGCGGGCTCACAGCAGATCGAGGATGTCGGGCGCCCGGGTCCAGATGGCGCGTGACACTCCCTCGGGGTATGCCGCGACGCTGGGTACCCCGTCGAAGATCCGGGTCGCGCCGGTGGCGAAGTCCGGCCAGCCCGGGTCGCCGTCGCGCGCGAACGCCAGCCAGGCCCCGCGCATCTGGGCGGACACGGCATGCGCCTCATCGGTCGGCTCGCCGATGAGCAGGGCGGTCTGCCCGGCCGTGAGATTGCCGAAGACGAGCGGGACGTCGAGCCCGTGGCAGGCGCCGAGCGCGCCGCCCATCCCGGGCGCCGGCCAGGTCAACTCGTAGAGATGGCAGCGTCCGCCCCTCGCGACCTGCGCCTCGGCGAGTGTGAGCGACGGCATCCGGAAGAGCCAGTCGGAGCGCACCACCTCGAAGCGCTCCTCGGGGTCGGGGAAGTGCCGCGCGTAGGCCGCCGGGTCGGGGGCGAAGATGCGCGCGCTCTCGTCCGCTTCCTCGGTCGTGATCTGGCCGAGGCGGCCGGTGAGCGCGCTGAAGAGGCGCTGCTCGTGCCGGGTGTGGCCGACGAGCAGGTCGACGTGTCCGGTCACGCCCTGCCAGGGCGTTGTGGTGAGGACGTCGCCATCGATCACGGGTGCGAAGGGGATCCCGGCGTGGGCCGCCCGGCCCCAGCGAGCGGCATACCGCTCGATACCGGCAAGCAGCCTGTCCACGGCAGCGGCCAGCCGGGGCGGTTCGATGGCGACGAGTTCGCCCGGGGTACAGCCGATCTCGACGGCGCAGGCGCGAGTGACGTCGGTCGCGAGGGCGGGCGTGAGGTAGGCGCCCGGCATGCTCTGGACGATCGCCCGGTGGAAAAGGCCAGCAGCACGGGGCATCGTGAGCAGCGCGGCGATCGATCCGCCGCCGGCGGACTGGCCGAAGACGGTCACCTGACTGGGGTCGCCGCCGAAGGCAGCGATGTTGTTGCGGACCCATTCCAGCGCGGCGACCTGGTCGAGGAGGCCACGGTTGGCCGGCATGCCGTCCAGGAAGCCGAAACCCTCGAAGCCCACCCGGTAGTTGACGGTCACGACGACGACGCCGTCGTGGGCGAGGGTGGCGCCGTCATACTCGGGCAGATCTGAGCGGCCGAAGAGGTAGCCGCCGCCATGGATCCACACCAGGACCGGGAGGGTGCCGGTGAGGTCGGGCGACCACACATTGGCCGTCAACCAGTCGGCCTCGTCCCCGGTCGCCGCGCCGTCGCCGAGGCCGCTGGACTGCGGCGGGGGCGGCCCGAAGGCAACCGCGGGCCGGACCCCGTCCCAGGCCGGAGCGGGGGCCGGGGGGCCGAATCGGGTTGAGATCGTTGCAAAGGGGATGCCCTTGAACACGGCGGTGGCCCCCACGTGGGCGCCCTCGACTTCTCCGGTGGCAAGCCGGGCTCGAATGGTCGCCATGTGCCCATCTCCTTCATGTTGACCACATGTATCATGTGATACATGCCAGCAGCGTATGTCGAGTCGCCGGCGACCGTCCACTGGCTCTGGGGACTGCTCTCGGCCGTCACCACGCCGACCCCGTGACCTCGCCGCGTGAGGACCTGCTGGCCAGGGTTGTCCTCCACTACGCCGAGCACGGCATACGAGACACCAGCCTGCGCTCCCTGGCCGCGGCCATCGGCACCAGCCAACGAATGCTGCACTACCACTTCGGATCTCGCGAAGATGTGCTCGTCGCGGTGATCGACGCGGTCGCCGGCGGGCAGGCCGAGCGGATCGGCCGCCTCTTCGACAGTGAGTCCGACCCGGTGGTCGCCGGCGAGCGCAACTGGGCCTCCACCGTCGACGGGGCCATGGCCTTCGGCGCCCTGTGGTTCGAACTCGCGGTCCACGCCATGCGCCACGAGCCGTATGCCGCGCGGCTCGCCGACGTCATGGTGACCGCACAGTTGCGCGAGTTCACCCGGCTCTATGCGAAGCGAACCACACCTGAGCACGCCAGCCGGCTGGCCCGGCTCACCCTCGCCGTCGGCCAGGGACTCGTCTTCGACCTGCTCATCGACGGCGACCGCGCCGCCGCCGACGCGGCGGTTCGGGACTTCACCTGCATGATTCAGCGCGAACTCGACGCGGGCTGAAGCTGTGACGAGCCGTCCTGAATGTCCACGATGTGGAATCCGGATCGGAATTGCTAGGACGTCCTCGTAATCTCGAGGGTATGCGGCAGGTATGCATTCTTCCCAGCCGCGACGAGGTCCGTTAGGGGTCAGCCTCCTCGTCGCGGAGACCCTGCGACGACGCTGATCGGCTCGCCATCATCCCCGGCTCGAGCACCGGACCATCACGGACACGCACGTAAGGACACATCATGAGCGAAGAGGCCAAGGCCGTTCGCCAGGCGCTGCAGGAATCCATGGACCTGCGCGACCAGGGCCACACCGAGGACTGAGTCCTCCCTCACCGAATGCGTGAGGAGAACACGCCGCCACCCGTCCCGGGCAGGCGGCGTGTTCTCGTCTCCTGCCGCTCGCGGGACCGGGCCTAAGGTGTCGTCATGGCGGCCTATGACCTCGACGCGCGCTACCGCACCGGCTCCGACCCAGCGCTGCTGACCGGGGTCCAGGCCATCGCCCGCTTCCTCGTGGAGCAACGTGCCCTCGACCAGCGCTCCGGGCGCGACATCGGATTCTTCGTCTCCGGCTACCAGGGCAGCCCGCTCGGTGGCGTCGACAAGATGCTGCTCGGTATGCCGGATGTGCTGCGCGAGAACGCGATCCACTTCCAGCCCGGCCTGAACGAGGAGCTCGCGGCCACGTCGGTCTGGGGCAGCCAGATCGAGCTGCCCGGCGGCTTCACGGGCCGCGACGGCGTCGTCGGCGTCTGGTACGGCAAGGGCCCCGGGGTCGACCGGGCCACCGACGCGCTGCGGCACATGGCCATGTATGGCGTGCACCCGCGCGGGGGAGTGGTGCTGCTCGTCGGGGACGACCCGGCCGCCAAGTCCTCCACCGTGCCCGCCGTGAGCGAACGCTCGTTGGCGGCCCTGGGCATCCCGGTCCTGTTGCCCCGCAACGCCGAAGAGGTCGTCACCTTCGGCCTGCACGCCGTCGCGCTCTCGCGGGCCTGTGGCACGCCGGTGGCGCTCAAGATCGTCGCCGACGTCGCCGACGGCGCCTGGGTCATCGACGACACCGTCTCGCAGGTGGAGCCGGTGACACCAACCTTGGTCTGGGATGACAAGCCGTGGACCTACACGCAGAGCCCGCCGGTGGTCGGCAGCGCGCGCGTCGTCGCCGTCGAGGCCGAGTTCGTCGGGCCGCGGGCCGCCATGGTGCAGGCGTATGCCGCGGCCAACGACGTCAACGTCGTCCGCCTGATGCCCCCGAAGCCCCGGCTCGGCCTGGTCGCCACCGGCCCGGCCTACGACTCCCTCGCCCAGGCCCTGCTCGACGTCGGCGCCGACGACGCGGTGCTCGCCGACCACGGCGTCGCGGCGCTGCGCATCGGGCTGATCCACCCGCTCGACGAGGCGGCCGTCATCGACTTCGCTCGCGGCCTCGAGGAGGTCTTCGTCGTCGAGGACAAGACCTCCTTCCTGGAGTCGCAGGTCCGGCATGCCCTCTACGACCTGCCCGACGCCGAGCGTCCGAAGGTCGTCGGCAAGAAGGACCGGCTCGGCAACCCGCTCGTGCCGGCCGACGGCGAGCTCACGCCGGGCCGGCTCATCGGGCCACTGCGCCGGGTCCTCGGCGACTGGGTGCCGATCGACGCGGCCCACCCCGAGCGACCGTCGCTGCCGCTGCTGCCGATCAGCCGCACGCCGTACTTCTGCTCGGGCTGCCCGCACAACCGCTCGACGGCCGTCCCGGAGGGCTCCATCGCCGGCGGCGGCATCGGCTGCCACACCCTCGTCACCCTGTCGCGCCGCACCGACTCCGCGGTCACCGGCTTCACGCAGATGGGCGGGGAGGGGGCCCAGTGGATCGGGCAGGCGCCCTTCACCGGCACCGACCACATCTTCCAGAACCTCGGCGACGGCACCTTCTTCCACTCCGGCCAGCTCGCCGTGCAGGCGTGTGTCTCGGCCGGGGTGAACATCACCTTCAAGCTGCTCCACAACGACGTCGTCGCGATGACCGGCGCGCAGGACGCCGAGGGGGCCCGCGGCATACCGGAGATCACGCACAAACTGAGCGCCGAGGGGGTCGCCAAGATCATCGTCGTTGCCGACGAGCCACAGCGACACCGCAAGGGTGACCTCGCATCGGGGACCCTGCTCTGGCCGCGCGAGCGGCTCGACGAGGCCCAGCGGCTGCTGCGCGACACCCCCGGTGTCACAGTGCTCATCTATGACCAGCACTGCGCCAACGACGCGCGCCGCCAGCGCAAGCGCGGCACTATGCCGACCCGCACGACGCGCATCGTCATCAACGAGGACGTCTGCGAGGGCTGCGGCGACTGCGGCGTGAAGTCGAACTGCCTGTCCGTGCAGCCGCTGCTCACCGAGTTCGGTGAGAAGACGCGCATCGACCAGACGTCGTGCAACACCGACTACTCCTGCCTCGAGGGGGACTGTCCGGCGTTCATGACGGTGGAGGTCGACCCGCAGGCCAAGCGCGCCAAGGCGGCCCTTCCGACGCCGCCGAGCGTGCCTGAGCCCACGTGGAGGGTGCCGGCGGGCACCCAGTCGGTCTTCCTCACCGGCGTCGGCGGCACCGGGATCGTGACCGTCAACCAGGTGCTGGCCACCGCCGCCCTGCGGGCCGGGTATGCCGTCGAGCTGCTCGACCAGATCGGCCTGGCCCAGAAGGCCGGCCCGGTCATGGGGCACCTGCGCTTCGCCGCGGACGGCCCGCTCGACCCCTCGAACCGGGTCACGCCCGGGCACGCCGACGCGATCCTCGCCTTCGACCTGCTGACGGCCGCCGACTCGGGCAACCTGCGCTACGGCTCACCCGCGCACACGCTCGCGGTGGCCTCGACGTCGGTGACCCCCACTGGGCCGGAGGTCTATGACCGGTCGCTGGCGCAGACCTCGATCGCCGAGCAGCTCGACCGGCTGCGGACGGCGACGCGCGAGATCCACGAGCTCGACATGCTCGCCGCCTCCGACGCGCTGCTGGGGTCGACGACCGCGGCCAACCTCATGCTCGTCGGCGCCGCGATCCAGTGCGGCGCCCTCAAGCTCCCGCCGAGCGCCGTCGAGGAGGCCATCGACATCAACGGGGTCGCGGTCGCCGCGAACAAGGCCGCCCTGGCGTGGGGCCGGCTCTCCGTCGCCGACCCGGCGGCCTTCGCCGCGGCGGTCGCCGCCGCCGCCCCGGCGCCGGCGCCGGTCGTCGACGTCGACCCGACCAGCGTGGTGGGAGCGCTGGCCGGGGCCTCCTTCGGCGGGGAGACCCGTCGCCTGGCCGAGCTGCGCGCCGTCGAGCTCGTCGGGTTCGCCGACCTGCGGTGCGCCGAGGACTACGTCACGATCGTCGACGCGGTCTGGCAGGCCGAGCGTCGGGTGACCGACCGGACCGAGCTGTCGGAGGCGGTCGCCCGCCACCTCTACAAGCTGACGGCCTACAAGGACGAGTACGAAGTCGCCCGCCTGCTCACCCGCCCCCGGGCAGCCGAGCTCGCCCAGGCCGCCGTGCCGGGTGGCACCGACCTCACCTTCCAGCTCCATCCGCCGATGCTGCGCGCTGTCGGGATGGGCAAGAAGATCGGACTCACCGGCTCGACCCAGGCCGTCCTCAAGGCCCTCGTCCCGATGAAGAAGCTCCGCGGCACGGCGCTCGACCCCTTCGGTCGCGCCCACGTGCGCAAGGTCGAGCGGGAGCTGCTGCGGCACTACCGCGTGACGTTGCACGACCTCGTGAGCGGGCTCACCGCGCAGAACTATGACCGGGCCGCCGCCTTCGCCGCGCTGCCGGACGTCGTGCGTGGGTACGAGGACGTCAAGCTTCGCAACGTCGAGCGGTATGCCGCGCAGGTCGCCGCGCTCGGCCTGCGGGCTCCGGACCTCCCGTGAGGAGGCGTTGATCCCGCGTGGCGCGTCTGGGACCTGCCCGGCGGGACGGTCGAGCCGGGGGAGAGCGAGCTGCACGCCCTGGCACGAGAGCTCCGGGAGGAGCTCGGCGTGGACATCGAGACCGCTCGGCCACGCATCTCTACCGGGTGGCCACGGGGGCCGGGGGCCAGCAGGGGAAGCTCAGCGCCTGGCTCGTCAGGGAGTGGAGCGGGACTCCCAGCAACCTCACTGCCGGCGAGCACGTGGCCATCGGCTGGTTCGACAAGAAGGACCTGCCCGAGCCCTCGCACCCACTGATGCGACCGGCCCTCGAGTCCGCGATCGAGGCCTTGGTGCCTGACCCGGCCTGCGCGGCATACCTGGCCCGACCGCAAACTGAGACGGGATGCCCACATCACGAGACGTCGTCCTAGTCTCGGAGCATGGCCGACACTGCTGACAAGACCTCCCTCGACATCGCCGTCATCGGCGGCGACGGCATCGGACCGGAGGTGGTCGCCGAGGGCCTGAAGGTCCTCGAGGTGGCTGCTGGAGACGTCAAGGTGAGCACGACCGAGTACGACCTCGGCGCGGCCCGCTGGCACCGCACCGGTGAGACCCTCCCGGCGAGCGTCGTCGAGGAGCTCAAGGGCCACGACGGCATCTTGCTCGGTGCCATCGGCGACCCGACCGTACCGAGCGGCGTGCTCGAGCGCGGGGTGCTGCTGCCGCTGCGTTTCGCCATGGACCACTACGTCAACCTGCGCCCGGCCAAGCTCTACCCGGGTGTCGCGAGCCCGCTCGACGTCGCGCGCGTCGCCCCGAACGGCATCGACTTCGTCGTCGTCCGCGAGGGCACCGAGGGCCCGTATGTCGGCAACGGTGGCGCGCTGCGCGTCGACACCCCGCACGAGATCGCGACCGAGGTCAGCGTCAACACCCGGTATGGCGTGGAGCGGGTCGTGCGCGATGCCTTCGCGCGCGCCCAGGCGCGCCCGCGCAAGCACCTGACCCTTGTGCACAAGCACAACGTGCTCGTCCACGCCGGGCACCTGTGGCGGCGCACCGTCGAGGCCGTGGGTGCGGAGTTCCCGGACGTCGAGGTGGCCTACCAGCACGTCGACGCCGCGACGATCTTCATGGCGACCGACCCGGGCCGCTTCGACGTCATCGTCACCGACAACCTCTTCGGCGACATCATCACCGACATCGCCGCGGCGATCGCCGGCGGCATCGGCCTGGCCGCGTCCGGCAACATCAACCCCAGCGGCGAGAACCCGTCGATGTTCGAGCCGGTCCACGGCAGCGCGCCCGACATCGCCGGCCAGGGCAAGGCCGACCCGACGGCCGCGATCCTCTCGGTCTCGATGCTGCTCGCGCACCTCGGTCGCGACGAGGCGGCGGCCCGCATCGACGCCGCCGTCGCCGCTGACCTCGCCGAGCGGGGGAGTGCGGTGCGCTCGACGAGCCAGGTCGGCGACGCGATCACCGCCCGCCTTTGACGGAGGCTGTGGTCGCTGCGTCCCTGGCCGCTGAGTCGAACCCTGCGTGAGGGTTTCCTCCGCGGTCACGGCCATCGAGCGCTGCCGGTCGACCTCGGGACATGGCTGAGTGGCACGTCCCACGTGGGACGTGCCGGGTCAGGGTCGAGGTCGATCCGGCCACGCGTGGCTGCTGGCTCGATCGTGGACACCGTCTCCGATGCTGGCGCAGGGCTCGTTGTCGCTGGCGAGACCACACGGATCACGCCGGAAGGTCACGGTCTTCACCCCTTGGGGGCCGTTCCTGATGGTCGCGGTGACGGCCGCGTCGTGGATCAGTCGGTGGTGGTGGCCGCACAGGGGGATGGCGCGGTCGAGATTCGTGTGGCCTCCACGGCTCCATGGATCCTCGTGGTGCAGCTCGGACCACGCATAGGGGCGATCACATCCGACGGCGGAGCACTCGTCATACAGCGCGGCGAGGGCGGTGCGCTGGGCCTCGCTGTAGAAGCGTTCCTGGCGCCCGAGGTCCAGGGGCACCGATGTGCCGCCGAGGACGACGGGCAGCAAGCCCGCGTTGCACGCCAGCCGCCGTGCCTCGGACGTGGAGTGTTGGTGGCCGGTGTCGCAGGTCGCTGCGCCCACGCTGGGCCCGAACGCAACTGCTCGCCCGGTGGCGGTCTCCACCGCGCCGCTGAGCTCGGCCGTGGCTGCGGCACCCATGACCTGCTCAACCGTCATTGACACGACGACCGTCGAGGCGACCTTGCCGGTGAGCTGGTCGGTGGGCAGGTGCTCGAGCAGCTCGACGAGGGCTCGTCC
>ERZ795057.693-NODE-693-length-33510-cov-5.993573_pt1 | contig 33510 bp, 32 predicted proteins | sample MGYA00375141_ERZ795057 | MGnify/ENA primary metagenome ERZ795057 (study PRJEB30186, sample SAMN05720163) | activated sludge metagenome | isolation source: Anaerobic digester | place: Hong Kong | collected 2015-01-26 ...
GGCCTATTAGCTTGTAAGTCAATATCATTGTTTGTGAGTCTTTTTAAGGGGACCCCAAGAATTAATCCCCACAAAAAGTTTGAAGCAGGAAGGCAAAGCCTTCCATGTCGTATTATGCCCTGAAATTGTTTGTGCAAACTTTTTGCGGGGACCCCGAGATCTATAAGGAGAAGCAATCAAGTTGCTTTCTTTTTAATCTCCACAAAAAGACAAGTTGTTAGCTGTTCCGGATATTTGTTTGTCGCTGAGTCTTTTTGCGGAGGATTCCGTGAGTCAGTATTAAGCCTTCTTTGTATGTTAGTATGAAGAAGGCTTTTTTTTAACTGGCAATAAATTCCTCCCCTAAAACTTTGCACAAAAAACTATTATCTCATGGACATAACAGCATCAAAGTTTTAGGGGAGATATTTCTTTTTGCGGGGACCCCGAAGAATTTGTCCCCATAAAAAGACAGGCCTATTAGCTTGGCTCGAATAGGGGTCGCGTCTTGTATTTAGTATTATACAGGGATTACTTTTAGAGGGATTGGGATATATAATCGTTCTGAGAATGAAGTAACCGCCTGGAATTCACGGTTTAAATCAATGAAATAAAATAACGAAGCAAGTGTGGGTTCATTGATTTTTAATGAGTATGTATGAGATCTGCTAAAACCATAGCAGTAACGGCCTCAATAATCACCGGGACGCGGAGGGCGAAGCAGGCGTCGTGGCGTCCGGTCCCGCGGAGCATCTCCCTCTCTCCACTCTTTATATTCACCGTCTCCTGGGGCAGAGTGATCGTGGGGGTGGGTTTCACTGCCACACGGAAGAGAAGGGGGTTTCCGTTGGTGATCCCGCCGTTGACTCCGCCGGAATGGTTGGTCAACGTGTGTCCCTCTTTGTCCTTTAGACAATCATTGTGCTCGGATCCCCGCATTTCAGCAGAATGAAAGCCGCTTCCGAATTCAATGCCTTTGATTCCGGGGATGGAGAAAACAGCGTGGGCTATAAGAGATTCCAAAGAGTCGAAAAAAGGATTTCCCAGGCCCGCCGGGACTTGATCGACAAGGCATTCGATGAGTCCCCCGACAGAGTCTCCGGCTTCAACCGCCTGACGGACAGTCTCTTCGATTTTTTCAGAACCGCCTGCTTCGAGAAGAGAGGCGGAGACATTGACAGGGGCGATGATCTTTTTGGCCACAACACCTGCGGCCACAAGGGCTGTCGTCAAACGTCCTGAAAACATCCCGCCTCCACGAGAGTCGTTGTAACCCTTGTATTTGACCTTTGCAGTGAAGTCGGCATGTCCCGGGCGCGGGATATCGGTAAACGGCTCATAATCTTTTGAAGAAAAATCGCGGTTTTCAAAGAGGATAACAAGGGGTGCGCCGGTGCACTTTCCCCGGTAAAGACCGGCCCTGATCAGGGGAAGATCTTCCTCGTGCCGCGGTGTTGTGCCGGGTTGTCCGCTTTTTCGGCGATCGAGGTCTTGAACAAAATCACCCTGAGAGAGGGGCAGACCCGGAGGGATGCCGTCAATGACGACTCCTATGAGTGGGCCGTGACTTTCACCGAAAAGCGTGATACGGAAACGATACCCGAAACTATTCATGAGTGAGACCTCCCAGTTTTCTGTAATCATCAAAAAAAGTCGGATAGCTTTTGGCTACTGCCTGGGCGCCCCGGATCTCTACATCACCGGAGGCTTTCGATGCAAGAAGAGTTGCAGCCATAACTATCCGATGATCTCCATAGGAAGAGACAGATCCCCGGCCAGGAGAAGTTCCTGTAATGGCCATAAGGTCTTCGGACAGGGAGACGGGGATGCCCAGGTTGTCCAAAAGGGCGTGAAGCGAAGTGCTCCGGTCACTCTCTTTCGTTTTGATCCTTGATATTCCCCGGATATGGCTCGTTCCCCGGCAGAAGGAGGCCAGCACAGCCAGAGGCGGAACCAGGTCAGGAGTGTCTGTGGCATCATAATCGAAGGACTGCAGTTTTCCGCGGCTCACAGTCACACTGTTTTTCGTCTCTGTTATAACCGCCCCGGCAGAACGGAGCACATCAAGTATCGCTCTGTCTCCCTGTAGGGATTCAGAGTCCAGTCCGGTAATCTTCACCGGGCCGTGAAGGGCCCCGGCGATAAGATGAAATGCACTGCCGCTCCAGTCTCCCTCAACGGTATAATCTATTTTTGAAAAATGCTGACAGGGAGGGATGTAAAACGTGTCTTTTCGATCCCTCTCCACCTTGATCCCGTGTTGAGCAAGAAACTTCATGGTCATGAGAACATAGGGGCGGCTGACAAGCCCTTTTGTCCTTATAACCGAAGGCCCTGTGAGAAGAGGCAGGGCAAAAAGCAGGCCCGATAGAAATTGAGAGGTCATGCCGGTATCGATATCTACTCTCCCGGGGCGAAGGGGCCCTCTGACTGTGATGGGAGGGATCAAGCCTGATGACTTGGCAGAGACCCCCAGATCCTGAAGGGGCCTGATCATCATCCCCACAGGGCGTTGTCGAAGGGATCCTTCAGCTGTGAGAGTGAAAGAGTCCGGGAAAAGAGAGAGGATAGGAGCCATCATCCTGAACCAGAGAGCTGATTCTCCGCAAGAGACGACACCGCCTTTGGGTAAACGCGGGAAGAGAGTCAGTCGGTCTTTTTTTTGAAGCAGCCCGGTCCCCAGGCTCTCCAGGCAGGCACAGGCGCTCTTGACATCTTCGCAGACTGACGGGTTTCTTATAACTGCTTCTCCCTCTGATAAAAAGGCAGCGGCAAGAGCGCGCAGGGTCATGCTTTTTGAAGGGGGAGCGTTGACTGTCCCTGTCAGGGATGACGGAGAGACTGTAAGATTCATCACAGGCTCCCCTTCTCAGCTTCTCCCGTCGTAATCAAGGAAAAGATCTCTTCCATCCGGGAGACAGTGAGTTGCCCCGGGGCTGTTTTGGAAGACTCGTCGGCAGCGGCATAAGTGAAGGGCGCTCCGAGCAGAGGAGCTGCGATACGTGAAAGCACCCCCTGGGGCCCCATGGAAAGAAGGATCAGAGACGCATTGAAAGCGAAAGGTCGATTGTAAAAAGAGATGAGGCGCAGCATATCTGAGCTGCTCTGAGCGTAAGAGGCGATCTTGATGATATCCGGGCTTTTCTGTCTCATGTTTTGAAGAGTCTTTTCCAGATCCGTCTCCGTCGGTGTCTTGTGAAAATCATGGAATGAAAGAATCAGACGGCTCCCCTGTTTTTTAACAGCAGAGATGAAGGCGGAAGGATCACTCAGGTCAATATCGGCTGCCCAGGCGCCATGATCAAGAGCCTTCAGGAGTATATGCAGGCGGACGTTGTCGGAGACATCATCCCGTTTTCTAAAAGTGGCGATCAGCCTGGGGTGGGATGAAAAGATATCCGCTGTCTCTTCAGGGGTTAATGTCAGAAGGTCAAGCCGGATCTCCGCCATGGTGAATTCAGGAAGAAGCGTCATGATCTCCGAAAAAGTCTTACGGGCGATGACAGCACAGATCATAAAGATCCTTTCTGACCTTTTCAAGGGATATAGGATGGAGAGAAGCTTGCCCTAAAGTGTCCAAGAGAACGAAGTCGATAAGTTCTCCCCGTTTCTTTTTATCTTTGGCAAGAATCTTAAAAACAGAGCCGGGTTTAAAATCCATTGCGGTAGGAAGTCTGTAGTGTTTCAGCAGGGCTTCCAGGCGTAGAGCTTCTTCGTGTTTCAGAGATGAGAACTTTTCTGACAGCCGTAAAGCGTAAACTATACCCCTTGAGACAGCTTCTCCGTGGGTTAACTTACAGGAGTGTTCTAACGCATGTCCCAGAGTGTGCCCGAAATTGAGAAGTTTACGCATCCCTCCCTCATGTTGGTCTTTTATGACATAATCGGATTTGATCCGGACAGATTCAGAGACAAGGCGGGCGAGGAGCAGTTTATCGTGCTTGAAATGATCGGAAGTATGCTGTTCCAGGAAATCCAGATGAGAAGAGGATGAGATGGCCCCGTGTTTGATGATCTCGGCAAACCCTGATATCCACTCACGTTCAGGCAGGGTAGAAAAAAATGAGAAATCCCAGAGGATAAAACCGGGTTGACGCACAGTGCCGATGCAGTTTTTGAATTTTCCCATATTATATCCGTTTTTTCCCCCTATGGCGGCATCGACGGAAGCCAGAAGAGTCGTCGGGACAAATCCGAATGTAAGCCCTCTGTGGTATGTTGCCGCTGTAAAGCCTGTCAGGTCGGTGACACTTCCTCCGCCTACTCCCACAAGAGTGGCGGAACGGTCGATGTTCATCTCCAGAAGAGACTTATAGATATAATTGACGGTCCTCCGGTTTTTATGAGGTTCCCCCGGAGGAAGGACAACGGTTCGTGAGGGGGGGAAAAGACCCGGGTAGAGTTTTTTGATGTTCCTGTCCGTTATGAAGATCAAGGGGCGGCCAGGAACCAGAGTGTCAAGAGAAAAAAAGGGGGTATTAAAAAAGAAACGGGTCACCGTGCCGTCCGGGAAAAGAAGATCCGAAGACATATTAGATCACGGACCTTTCTTCGGTATATGGAGGTAACGGTAGAGATCCAGGATATCACGTGCGCTTTGCCGGAAGAGAGCGGGGGAGAGAGCCTGATCTTTATCGCTTGCAGCTTCCTCGGGTTTATAATGGACTTCCATAATAAGGCCGTCGGCTCCTGCGGCTACAGCGGCCAGGGACATGGAGGGGACAAGGGAGGCCCGCCCGGTGCCGTGAGAGGGGTCGACTATCACCGGGAGGTGCGTGATCTCTTTCAGGGCGGGGATAGCGCTGAGATCCAGAGTATTCCGGGTATAAGGCTCAAAGGTCCGGATACCGCGCTCACAAAGGATGACATGGGGGTTCCCTTCAGACAGGATATATTCAGCGCTGGAAAGCCACTCCTGTAGAGTAGCGTAAACTCCTCTTTTCAACAGGATGGGCTTGCCGGTTTGGCCGGCTTCTCTGAGCAAAGGGAAGTTCTGCATATTCCGTGTCCCGATCTGAAGGATGTCGGCGAATTCGGCCACAAGGCCGACGTGGCGTGGATCCATGATCTCTGTAACTACCGGAAGGCCTGTCTCCTGCCGGACCAGGTTTAAGATCTTCAGGGCTTGTTCTCCAAGCCCCTGGAAAGAGTAAGGAGATGTCCGGGGTTTGAAGGCTCCGCCGCGGAAAATATTGGCCCCTGCTTCTTTGACCATAAACGCCGTAGACAGGGCTTGTTTTTCGCTTTCAATACTGCAGGGTCCAGCAATGAGGGTAAAATCGCGGCCGATGGTGATATCTCCCACCGAAAAACAGGTCTGTTGAGTATTGTGTTGTTTCAAAGTTAACTTTAGTCCATCCATAGAAGCCTCTTTCCTCTCATCTATTGTAATGGGTTTGACAGGTTTTGGAAACTCTTTTTGGACAATCGGGGTGCTGTTACTTCGGGGTTGAGCGTTTCAGTTTGCGCAGGTAAAAAGTGTGGTTATTAAAACTCGTTCGTATCAGTTCCTCTTTATCGATCAGATCTTCGATCACTTCGAAGGATCCATCCGATGTATCGACCATCTTTTTAACAGCCTCTTCCCGCATGGGGTGGACAGAGGTGATGCTCAGGATATCCTCAGCCAGGTCGCCGGTATGGGCGAAGGCGTCCCCCTCATAACCGATGAGATATTCGCAGGGGAGGCCGGTTTCGGAGAAAATATGGAAAGCTTCGTTAATAACGGATTCGTCAGGGGGAATCGCCCAGGTTTCAGCCGGCGGGCGGGTAGGAATACTGATGTAAGCGATAGAAGGCTTGAGAAGGGCTATAAAGGAAGCTGTTTTCCGAAGGTCCTCTGCCGAGTCGTTGAGGCCTTTCACAAGCATGGTCTCGGTGGCCAGAGTCCCTTTAAACTCGCGGCTGAAAAGAAGAAGCCCGTCTTTGATTTTATCATAGTCGAGAGGTTTGAGAGGACGGTCGATTTTGCGCCACAAGGATTCTGATGCAGCATCGACTTTTACAGAGACCCATGAGGACTTCAAGAGGTCAGCCCGGACATCGACTCTGTCGATGAGGGTGCTGTTGGTGATGACAGCGGTCTTGATGCCTGTTGTGTTCAGCCCGTCAAGAAGTTTGCCGAGGTGAATATCCAAAGTCGGTTCTCCGTCGGGGACGACTGTAAGGTAATCGATTTTTTCATTTTTGACTCGGGACTCTTCAATTTTTACCCTTGTTTCCCTTATGAGTTCTTCAGGAGTGAAAAACTCCTGCCTTTCAGAGATCATTTTTAAAGATCGGCCTAATTGACAATAGACACAGGAAAGAGTGCAGATCTTGGGCGGGATGTTATTGATTCCCAGGCTGCGCCCTAAACGGCGGGAGGGGACAGGCCCGAATATTTTCATCTCTGCTCTCAATCGTAAGCCAGACGTGTTTTCTCATCGCTTAATGTCGGAGCAATGAGGTCAGCCCATTCTTTTCCCTTCCATGTTCCCAGAGCTGTGTGCGTGATATAGTATTTTTGGGGAATAGGATGAGTCCCGATGACCACGGGAACTTTGTATCTCTCTTCAATAAAAGATTGAAAGGCTTTGATCCGGGGGCAGGGGGGGTATCCGACGATCAATCCTGTGGCCAGGTGTATCGCTTCAGCCCCGTTTTTGATCATCTCGGCGGGAGCATATTCCACATTACCCCCGGGACATCCTCCGCACGTTGTGTATCCTACGATCTCCAGCTCTTCATCCGGAGAGTAGATACTGAAAGCCCCTTCACGCATTTTAGCAGAACGAAAACATTTGCCTCCGGCGCAGTTATGATACCTATGGCAGATAATGATCCCGACCTTCATAAAGCCTCCTTATAAATGTTTCCCCAGGCTAATTTTTATCACTATAGCACCAGGCGATTTCATGTCAAGGAATAAAAAAAGCTCTTGAAGTTACTTTTTCTTCAACATCTTCAGAGCACAGAATTCTCCGCACATGGAGCATTCCTCTTCTGTGACATGGGTGCTGTGTTTCCTGTAGTTTTTGGGTTTGACAGGATCCAGAGCCAGTTCAAACATCCCGGCCCAGTCGAAGGCATGGCGTCTTTTTGACATCTGTTCCTCCAGCTCCAGGGCTCCGGGCCGCCCGAGAGCTACATCGGCGGTTCGGGCCGCGATCTTAGAGGCGATGACGCCTTCGCGGACATCATCAGGGGAGGGAAGGCGCAAGTGTTCAGCGGGAGTGACATAACAGAGGAAAGAGGCTCCGTGGAAAGCGGCCAAAGCTCCTCCGATGGCACCGACGATGTGGTCGTAACCGGGAGCGCTGTCAATAGTCAAAGGGCCTAAAACGTAGAAGGGCGCTCCGTGGCACCACTTGTTTTGAAGTTCCATGTTTCTGGGGATTTCCTGCAGGGGGACATGCCCCGGCCCCTCCACCATGACCTGGACCCCGTTTTGTCTTGCCCGCAGGACCAACTCTCCCAGGACCTTGAGTTCGTGAAGCTGAGCTTCATCCGTGGCGTCAGCGATGGCCCCGGGGCGAAGACCGTCTCCCAGGCTCAGGGTCATGTCATAGGAACGAGCGATTTCACACAGTTCGTCGAAATGGGTATAGAGGGGGTTTTCCTCATTTTTTGCCTGCATCCACCTGGCCAGAAAAGAACCGCCCCTGCTGACGATACCCATGACACGTTTTTCAACAAGAGGCAGAGCCTCTTTTTTTAAGCCGCAATGGACAGTGATGAAATCGACCCCCTGTTGTCCCTGTTTTTCAATAGTCTCTAAAATCATTTGTGGCGTTATGGAGGCAACATCTTCAGAGTATTCTGTGAGAACTTGATAGAGGGGGACCGTTCCCACCATGAGGGATGTTGAATTGATTATCGTTTTGCGTATATCATCAAGGTCACCTGCAATGCTAAGATCCATAAGGGATTCAGCCTTAAGGGATTCGATGAGACGGATCTTTTCAAGTTCAATGCCCATATCCGTATTCTGGGGGGAAGTCCCGATGTTGGCGTTGACTTTTATTCGCAGAGGAGAACCTATTCCGGCCGGATGTAATCGTTTGTGATGAGGATTAGCCGGGATAACAACGTGCCCTTCTCCGACCAGGCGGCGGATCTCTTCGGGGTTGACCCTTTCGTCTGCGGCTACGGTCTCCATTTCAGGTGTGATATGTCCCTTCCGGGCTGATTCTAACTGGGTCATGGTTTCTCCATCCTTTCTTTTATGCAGAGATGAAGAAGTTTAAAGAAGAGCTCCCTACGACAGTACGAACTGTATCAGGTTCTAAGGGTATGATCTCAGGTATTTCTACCACCCCTGCACGGTTACCATACCAAAAGGAGAGAAGGGTGTCAAAGGTTTTCGGAGGGAACAGGTTTCTCCTGATCACGCCTGCCCACGGAGGAAAAGGAGCGGAAGAGGATATAGTATGCTGTTGTGGAAAGGATGTAGAGGATAATAGTGACAAAGAAGGAGTATTTGAAGGAGTGGGCTTCGATGATCCGTCCGCCGACAAAAGCGCTGACCATCCACGAGAGGTTCCAGGCGATCATGGTGATGGAATGGGTCATGGGCTGTTCCTCTTTTCGCATGATCTCCATGGCGAAATTACGGTTCAGAGGCTGATTCATATTCATAAGGGTGGTCCGGATGAAAAAGGCGCCTACAGCCAGGGGGAGATGATCGGTCAGGGCCATGATCAGCATAAAGGGGAGAGAGAGGAGCTGAGTCAAAACGATCCCGTTGACCATACCGAAATTCCGGGCGAGGAAGGGCGCGCTCATCATCCCGATGAACATGAAAACCTGAAGGATGGAAAAATAGAGGCCTATGGTATCTGACCCAAGCCCGAAATCGTTCCGGAAATAGAGGTTCATAAAAGGGATAATAAGCCCGGCGCCCATCCCCACAAGGAACCTGGGGATGACAAGGCGGAGGATACGTTCCCAATTGTAGTGCTTCATTTCAGAAAAGAGGGTCTGTCCGTTTTTGATAATCGGTTTCTCCTTAATGCCAAGATACGGGAGGAGCGAGGCCATGGTCGCAACGATGGAGGCATAGAGGGTGATCTCATAGGCTTTGAGAAGGGAGCCGGCAAGAGAAAGTTTTAAAAAGATATGGGGCAGGTTCCCTCCGATGATATTTCCGGCGAACTGGGAGACCACGAAGACAGCTGAATGGAGACTGAAGAGATAGATCCGCTCTTTGGGAGTGCTGTTCTGCATGAAAAAGGGGGCCGACACCAGGCGGTAGATCATAAAAAACATATGGGCAAAAAAGGCAAAAGTCACGATTAAAAAGAGCTTCCCTGTATGGACCTGAAGAGCATAAAAGATCGAAGCCATAAAGGTCGCTGTGATAAGGATATATTTGGCGTGGACCTTGCGGAGAAGCAGGGCCACAGGGAAGGCGATCAGGGCAGCTCCCAGGGACCTGGCGGACAGGATCGTCCCGATATTCCCTTCGCCCATTCCTCCCTCTTTGAGGTAAAGGTTGAAGAGAAGGCGGAAAACGGACATCCCTATTCCGTTGAAGACTCCTCCCAGCAGAAAGAGTTTTGCATTTCTGGAAATCAGTTTATAGGCGCGAAGATATTCTTTCATGTTTCCCTTCGTTAAACGAAGTATATCGAAAAAGAATGAAGATGTCAAGGTATCCGGCTGAGAGGCTCTTGAACCGGAGGGGGAGATGAGTTATTCTGGTAAGTGACAGGAGGAGTAATGCAAAAAACAGACATCATATCAGGCGGGAAAGAGATTCTAGGCCTTTATGAGACAATTCCCATCTCCTTTACCGTGGATACTCTGCTCAGGGTAACCCCGGAGGAAGGCGGCCTGGGGGGGTTGCGCTTTATCGAGGAGAGGCTCCGGAAGCCCTATCAGAAAGATTATGATGAACTGGAGTCTCCAAGTGACTGGCCCCGTCTTTTTGATATCTCCAACTGGGAGGTCGCTCTCCTCTATGCAGGAGAAGAGCTGGCCGGCGGCGTGACCGTGGCATGGAATACAGACGAAGTCCATATGCTTGAAAAGAGACATGACCTGGCTCTTGTCTGGGATATCCGGGTGGCCCCGGCCTTTCGGCAGAAGGGATTGGGAAAGAAGCTTTTTCACCATGCAGAGTCTTGGGCCCGGGAAAAGGGATGCTGCCTTTTGAAAGTGGAGACACAAAATACAAATGTGCGGGCCTGCCGCTTTTATGCTGCCATGGGTTGCCGTCTGGAAGGAATAAATTTTCACGCCTATGACAGGGAAATAAAAGTAAAAGGGGATGTTCAATTTCTCTGGTATAAAGAAATCGGAGCCCGAAGATGACTGATAAGGAGCGCAGGAGACTCAATATCAACGGATACTCTTTTTTTTTGAAGAACACGCCGGCCGGGATTTTCCGCCAGGGAAAAACTGAGGTTTTCCTGGGGAAAAGCGACTATCTCTGGGCTTATATCTTCTCTTCTTCTGTAGCGGAACTCGAATCACTTCTGCCGAAGATCGTGGAGAAGACCCTTTATTTTGCTGCTGTTGAAGAGTGGATGCTCTCTCTTCTCAAAAAGAAGAGTGAAGTGGAATGGGTTTTGAGCACAACCCGGTTTATTTTCCCTGACGAGGGGCATGCCGCGAAGCCGGATATTCATGTGGAGGATCTTAAACCTGAGGATGCTGAAATCATCTATGCAGAGAGTGATTATCAGGCCTATGCCGATGTCTCATACATCAGGGAGCGGATAATTGCCGGCCCTGCTGTCTGTATCCGAAAAGGGGGGCAGTTGGCTGCCTGGGCCATGACGCACGATGACGGGGCGCTGGGAGTCCTCCATGTCCGCCCTCCATGGAGGCGGGGACATCTGGCTGAAAACCTTGTCCGTTTTCTAATCAGGGAAAAACAAAAAAGACGAGAACCGCTTTTTCTCAACATCGAACCCGGAAACCGGGCCTCTTATTCCCTTGCACTCAAATTGGGTTTTGAGGAGGAGAAGCCTATTTATTGGGTAAAGCTTGCAGAGGGGTGTTCTCTGTCATCTGATCGAAGCGGAGAAGGGAGCGGATAGGGAAAGGGAAAGAGGAGCGAGTCTCCTCTGTGGCTGCATCCAGAAGGTAGAAGGCCCCTGCCAGTGTAAAACCGAACCCTTCCAAAAGAGCAACCGATGCTTTGAGGGACCGGCCTGTCTCCAGGATATCATCGATAAAAAGGATCCGTTTTCCCGAAGCTTCAGGAGTGAAGAGATAGAGCGTCTCCGTCTCGCCCTTCCAGTTCACATATTCAGCTTGTTTCCCGGGAAGTTGTGAAAAGATGTGTTTGTATTTTCTTATGGGGAGGAAGGGTTTTTCCAGAGCCAGGCTGAAAAGCCCACCGAGGATAAATCCCCGCGATTCCAGAGATGCGATAAGGTCGAAGGAGACTCCTTCCCACAAAATCTTCATTTCTCTGAGCAGAGACGGGTAGAAAGAGGGATCTTCCCAGAGGACGACGTTTTCCACGCCCTTATCGCTCCAGTGAAAGAGGTTGTAAAATGAGAAGTGGCGTAAGACAGCTTCTTTTTCTCCCCGGGAGAGCCCTTTTTCCGGAAGTTCGAGAAGAAGTCCGTTCTCCTTTTGTGTGAGAGAGTACCCGTGGATACCGTTTTTATTCAAAAGTGTTTCAATATCCTCTTTTGTGCTGTAACGGGGAATAAGACATCTCATCATGGCCTCCTTCGGCAAGCCCTCTTACTTCAAAGATAACATACAAGTAGCACATCTATCAATGAAAGTTTTGTCATGTTCGATGAAAATGAGCGTGGGCTGGTAAGCGATAATCGCCTCCTCCAGCTGTTCCCGGGAAACAAGGTCAAGGTAATTAAGCGGTTCGTCCCAGACAAAGAGGCCCGCTTCTTCGGAAAGGCTTCGGGCCAGTTCAGCTTTCTTGAGTTCGCCAAGGCTGAATGTCTCCAGGGGACGGCTGAAGATATCTCCGGATACGCCTAAAATACCCAACACATTTCTAAAAACAGTCTCATCCGGGCCGGAGGCTTCCAGGAGGGGACGGAGAAATCCTTTGTGCCAGCGGGGGAATTGCGAGACCCGGGAAAGGGGGATGTGACGGGGAAGACGGATTGTCCCGGAAAAGGGGATCTCTTTCAAAACAGCCCTGAGAAGAGTTGTCTTTCCGGATCCATTGGGCCCGGTAACAGCCAGCCGGCTTCCCCTTTCCAACGAGAAAGAAAGTCCTGAAAAAATCGGTTCGCCCCCGTAAGAAACCGAAAGGTCCGAGACAGTCAGAATCTGGCGTGGCAGGCACGAGGCGATGTTCATTTTCAGGGTATGAGCTGATTCGATATTCTTTAAAAGCTCTTTCTTCTCTTCAATACGGGCAAGAGCCCTCCTTTGTATAGCCATGGAGCGTTTCATAAGACGGGCAGCCTGGGCTCCCACAGCCCCTTTGTCCCCGCTTCCGATCTTTTCCTTCTCTTTTTTCCGGCTCCACTCCTCTTTATCACATGAAGATTCCGTGAGACGTCTTATCTCTTTTTTTAAACGGCGGTTTCTGTCTCTTTCCCCGGAGTCGGCGCGTTTTTTTTCCTGGTCATAAACGGAAAAGTTTCCATGAACGATACGCGTGTCGACACGGTTCAGTGCAATGATATGGTCGACGGCATCATCCAGAAAAGAGCGGTCATGGGAGACTAAAAGGAACCCCTCTCTTTTCTGCCGGAGATATGCAGCGACACAGGCCCGTCCTTCCCGGTCAAGGTGATTGGTCGGTTCGTCGATCAGAGGGAAAGGTGAAGGGTGGAGGAAGAGGGCAAGGATCTGGCATTTCGTCTGTTCCCCTCCGCTGAGGGTTTCATAGGGCCTGTCAAGGAGCTCTTCACCCATATCAAGAAGAGCTCCTTCTCTGAGGATCGCTGCGTCGATTTCGTACCCGTTGAATTGTGTATAAAGGGATTGGGCTTCTCCATAAAGAATCATGTCTTCCGGTTTTCCCCGGAGCAAGGCTTGTCTCATCTCTTCTTCCCAGAGGGAGAAGGGGGCAATACTTTCTTTGATGATAATATGCGCTTTCAGGCTGGGGGCGGGGACGGGGAAAGGAAAGAGAACCGGCGAAAAAGAAGCGGGAGCGGAGAGAATCCCCTTTTGAGGTTTCAATGAACCGAGGAGGAGATTCAGAAAAGTCGTTTTTCCCCGTCCGTTCCGGCCCACAAACCCGGTCTTCCAGTCTGTATCCAGGCTCAGACTCAACCCGTCGAAAACAGGATGGTAGGGATCTGAATAATAAAATGAGATATCGTGAAACGAGACCATAGCCATAGAAAACCTCCTTCTTTGATGATTGCTGAAGAACAGGTCTATCCGGCTATGATGATCATCGAACACCTCGTTTCACGTTTGATGAAATAAGAGACAAGGAAAGGGTAGGAAAGGTTTCACTCTTCAAAAAGGGTTGCAGGCGTATCCTGAAGAAGCCTCCGGGCTGCACGTAGGGTTTCCCGGGCAAAAGCCTGATCCGGCTGGGGGCCGGTCGTCTGTGTCTCGCAGACCCGGCGGGGAAGCGAAAGGTCCTCCCACCGAAACCCCAGTTCTTCCTTGAGGGAGAGTTTGGCACGGTAAAGCTCCAGCCCTTTCTCGAGAAGGGACTCTGGCAGGCTGAAGCCTGCCGCCCGGGAAAGTTCCGAGATCACAGAAGGGGAGTAGATGTTTCGGGCGAAAAAACAGATGACAAGGGAGGATAGTATGTGACGGAAGGCCTCTTCTTTGATAAGGGCCAGAGCAAGATGGTCCGGAGACGAGAAGACTTCTTTGTCCATTTTTTGGTCCAGGGCATACCCGGCATTGTCCAGATGGCTGTGCCGGATTCCCAGGAGAAAACCAAGATGAGCTCCGATGCCCGTATGATATCCCGGCATCTCATTCTTCCCGAAGACAAGGGCGAAATCTTTCCCTCCGTAAACTTCTGCCAGGGCAGCGCACCCTTTCCGGGCCGTTTCAAAGAAAGGTGACGGGGCAAAACAGATCTTATCGATCAGATCAAGATAGGCCTCTGTCTGCCCCCAGGAGGGGGGATTTTTTACGAAGGCTTCAGGAGGAAGGAGACCCTTTGCCCCGGCCTCCGTTATCCAGGCCAGGATGACTCCCGTGCTCATGGCATCCATACCGTATTGCTCCACGCGGTCGATCAGGCGGAGGACATCTCGTGCCTCAGTGACTCCGATCATGGATCCCAGGGCATAGAGAAGTTCATAATCGTAGGAGACATAAGATGTCTGATAAAAATAGGGCTCCGAGGGAGCTTCAAGGCGGAGGGCTGCCAGATGGATACAAGCGACGGGGCAGTGGGCGCAGGCCAGTCTCCGGCTCAGAAAACGGGCCGCCAGTTTTTCTCCGGACAGGGAATCGGCTTCAGGGCCGGTCAGGCTCTTTCTGGTCAGATTGCAGACAGGAAGAGCTCCCATCTCGTGGAGGGGGAGGATGTTGGCCGGAGTCCCCAGGTCGTGATACTTTTTCATGATATCGGATTCTGTCATCTCTTTATAGAGTTCCTGATAAAGAGTTTTGTATCGGGCGGGATCTGATACCCGGATCCCGCGGTTTCCCTTCAGGACGATTCCTTTCAGCATTTTCATGCCAAAGACAGCTCCCAGTCCCATCCGCCCGAAATGCCGATAGGTCTCTGTCGTTACAGAAGCGTAAGATACCTTCTTCTCCCCGGCGGGGCCGATCCTTAAAATAGACCGCAGACCGGCGCCTCCTTCTTGTTCCCGCATGATACGCGCCGGTGTGGAGCAGTTTTTCATGCCCCAAAGAGAACGGGCATCTTTAAAACGGGCTCCCTCTTCATCCACAACGAGATATTGGGGGAAAGGAGCCTGACCCAGTACGACGAGAGCTCCGTATCCGGCCATCCGTAAAGATACGGCGCTGCGCCCTCCGGCATGGCTTTCCCCGTAATTCCCGGTCAGGGGAGAGAGAAAAGAAGCCACTGTCTTGGAAGCCATGGGGTAGAGTGCGGTGAAGGGGCCTACGGCAAAGACGATGGGGCCTTCCGGAGAGCGCCCCCGATATTCTCTCAAAAGAGCCGATGAGACCCCGGAGCCGCCGATAAAATCAGAAAAGAGGTCCGGCCGCTCTTCCACAATGAAGCTTTGTGCGGACAGATCGACGATGAGGACCCGGTGCAGAGACTTCATGTCCCTCCTTCGTCGCTTTTCGTGAGGGCGAGGACATCATGGGGACAGAAGAGGGCGCATTGGCCGCATTGGACGCAGATATCGGGCTGGCAGGCGACGGGATCCCAGAAGACAGCACCGATGATACAGGCATCACGGCAGAGGCCGCAGCCTGTACACTTGTCCTTCTGTAGGCGGATGCCGCCTGTTTTGACCTGTACCAGGGCGCCTGCGGGGCAGGCTTCTACACAGGGGGGGGCTTCACAGCAGCGGCAGACGATGATCGTAAACCCTTTGCTCATTCCTCCGGACGAACGGACACTGATGGCCGGTTGTCCTAACCCTCCGCTGCCCGAGCGCCTGGAACAGGCATACATGCAGAGCTGACATCCGACACATAGCTGGGGGTTTTGGACAGACAGTTTTATTTTCATCATGATACACCTTATCATTCATTATACAGAAAAAAGCGGAGAAATCAAGAGGGGGCGAGGGCCCCCTCTTGATAGGGTTATCGGAGGATGTCCAGAATATAGCCGTTGAATGTCCAGGGAGCCTTCTCATTTTCTATGTCTGATGTGCCATGGTGCATGACAGCGAGGTTTCCCTCAAGAAAACCCAAAAGATAAAAAAACCCTTTGGCCGGAGAGACAGAATCAAGAGAATAGACGCGGGGTTTATGGGATTGCCTGTCTAAGGCGATGACTTCGAGAGGATAGGCCGGAGCTTCACCACTATTGCCTTTGACCTCATACCGTATAGTGATGTGGGGGACATAGATGGCTGATTCCGTTGTGATCAGAGAACCGATGAGCATATCGCCCTGGATATTGATATTGGGCAGATAGGTAAGATCATTGTATTCTTTTTCCAGCGGATAGGAGAGTTCGCCGATTTTTTCAAGCTCAGGCGACCAGATTTCGATGAGGAAGGGACGGCAGACTCTTCCGATGAGGATGTTTCCCGTATAGGGGTCGATACGAAGAATTCCGCCGGGGACTTTGTCTCCCGGCTCCGGGACTCCCTGGATGGGATGAGGGATACTTTGCAGGAGTTTCCCGGTGGCAAGGTCGATGACTCCGATATAGGTCTTGTTCAGGCTGTGGAAATAGAGAAGCCCTTCTGCGACGTCAAAAGCTGCCATGAGGCCGGTCTCTTCATCAAAATTGATCTGGTCGATATATTCGCCGTCGAGGGAGAAGACCGTCAGCCTGCTCAGTGCAAGGTCCACCCAATAGACTTTTCCGCCGATGACCCGGACGCCCATGGTATGCCGGGCTTCCCCCGGGCCGTTGCCCCTGGGTACCTGAAAGGAGCGGAGAAGGGTTCCTTCAGGGGAGAGAAAGCAGAGTGCGTAATGATCACCGCTGCTCCGGACATAATAGATCTCGTCTTTGTAGACTCCTGCAGTCTGATAGCTGTTCTGCCGGTTAGCCTTTTCGAAGGAGAATGTAGAGACGATTTCAGCGTTTTCCCTTGTGAGCTTCCCGCAACTGATGAAAAGCATCGGGAAGATAAGAAGAAAGGTAATACAGAGCTTGTTTGTCATAGTCCTCCTTTTTTCAATGGGACAGTCCAGGCAGAGGACAAGTTTCATGACAGGCCCTTGCAGAGAATGAAATCCGGCTTACAATGGGAATATAAAGGAGGTCATTGTGATCATAGACCACATTTCCAGATGGAGGGAGACTTTAGGTTTTCTTAAAGAGGGAGAACTGTTGTTCGGTTTTCTCAAAAAAGCGCTTAGTGATTTTCCGGAAGAGGAAGTCTCTTTTTTAGGGGAGGATGGTGCCAAAGCACTGGCCTCTTCCTATGTCGCGGATAAGAAAGAGATATTGTGGGAGGCGCACAGGAGATTCTATGACCTGCAATTCCTGGTTTCGGGAGAGGAGCGCTTCGGCTGGGCTCCCCTGGCGGGACTCACAGAAGAGAGCCCTTATGATGAAGAAAAAGATATTGCTTTCTATCGGGGGAAGGGAGACATCTTCCTCTTCAGAGAAGAGTTTTTCATCCTTCTCTCTCCACGGGATGCTCACAGTCCGGGGCTTTGGACTCCGAAACAGAGCCGTGTCAAAAAGATCGTCATCAAGATCCCGGTTGGTCTGATCGGGACATAGAGTGCTGCCGAAAAGAGTTATTCTGATGAATAGGAGTCTGGGCTGGTATAATTCACTTTTCTTCTTTGTAAAGAGCAGGATTTCATGTCATAATAGAATGATGGTGCAAGTCCTGACCAAAACGGGGAGAGTTGTATGATCTACCATATCACCATGCCTGATATCTACGAACCCATGAAAGCTGAAGGGGAGTATAAAACGCCCACAATGGAGTGGGAGGGGTTTATCCATTGTCTCAAAAAAGATCAGCTTCTCAAAATCGCCAATGATAATTACAGGGAGGCGGAAAAGATCATTCTGCTCTGTATCGATGAGAAAAAACTGAATTCGAAGGTGGTGGAGGAGGACCTTTACGGGATGGGGGAAGCCTTTATCCATGTCTACGGGCCCATCAGCAAAGAGGCTATTGTCCGTGTTGTGGAGTGGGCGCCGGGAAAAGAGGGGTATGCCCTTCCTGAGGGGCTCTAGAGAACGCCGCCAGCTGTTCTTTTTTTTACTTATCCTTCTCATATCCCTCCCGGTGTGTCTTTATGCCGGGAACCCTGAATTAATAGCAAGAAGCCGGTCTCAATGGACTGGTGTGGCTGTGACAGGGGAAGGGCGTCTCTTTGTCTCTTTTCCCGCCTGGGGTAAAGGGTTTCTCTTTCCCCTGGGAGAAGTGGCCGGAGGAGAAGTCCTGCGGTTTGAACCGAGGGATCGAAAGACAGGGGAGAGGATAACCTTGTCCAATGCCCAGAGTCTGAGGGGAGGCGCAGAGGGCCTGATCTGGATCCTGGACAATGCCAATCCCGATTTCAAAGGAGTCCGTTTCCCGGGGCCGCGGCTGTTGGCTGTGGATGTAGAGAGCGGGCTTCTTGTCTCGGAATACCGCTTTTCAAAAGAGTCCTATAAAAAGAACTCCTATTTAAATGATTTCTGCATCTACACAAAACAGGCAGAGGCCTATGTCTCCGACTCGGGAACGGGAGGGATCGTCGTCATGGATCTGGAGAGCGGGGAAAGCCGGCGATATCTGGACGGGACTCCTTCCGTGACCGCTGAAACGTCCACACTTAATATCGGGGGCTCTCCCTTCAGAATCACAAGCCATGTGAACGGGATCGCCCTGGATAAGAGAAAGGGAGCTCTCTACTATTCAGCCTTATCGGGGCATACTCTCTATCGTATCCCCGTTTCGGCTTTTCAGATACCGTTTGTCCATGGAGCGCTTTTCAGCGTCCTTGTAGAACCACAAGGGAGAATTCCCGCTTCTGACGGGATGATTATTGATCTCCACGGGCGTCTCTGGATCACCGGAGTCGAGACGGGACGGATCTGGGTTGTGATTCCTCATCAGGGAGCCAAAGACCTTTTCCCGGGGTTTTCTGTCTCCTGGCCCGACTCTCTGGCGGAAGACAGCCGGTCTCTCTATCTCACCTCTTCGGATATTCAGGGACGCGACGGTTTCTATGAACTGTACAGGCTTCCTTTATCCCGGGAGAGTCAGCCATCTGAAGAGAGAGAGTGAATCCACTTCCCCGACCGGAGCCGGCGGAAGGCGACCCAGGATTTAGCCAGTTCTTCGAGCCCGGCTCCCATAAATACAAAGGGAAGCGGAAGATGCAGTAGAAACGCCGCCAAAGCCGCCATGGGCAGCCCGACGATCCACAGCGCTGCAAGATCCACAAAAAGGCAATATCTTGTGTCTCCTCCGCCCCTGAATACCCCGACCACATTGGTCACGTTAAACGCCCGGAAGGGGAGGATGAATCCGTAAAGGCGGAGAAGGAGGACGGCATTGTCTCTGACCTCGGGGGTGATATCAAAAAGAGAGAAGATGAGGGAGGCCGAAAGGGCTAATATCGTCCCCAGGCCCAGTCCCAGGAGGAAGGAGAAACGGGAGAGCTTAAACCCGAGACCTTTTGTCTCCTCCAGGTCTCCCCGGCCTATGGAATGGCCGATGAGGGTCGCTGTGGCTGCTCCGATCCCGATGAAAAAGACAAAGGCGAGCCGTTCCACACTGTTTTCAACCTGGATGCTGGCTATAGCCTTGGTCCCCAGTCGGGCGTAGATGACATGATAAAGGGTGACCCCGAGAGACCAGAGGATCTCGTTCAACATGACCGGGAGGGAGATAGCCAGTACACGCGTGATAAAGGGGCGGGTCAGGGAAAAGAGGGCCCGTGCAGGGGCCAGGACCGGGATCTGTTTCCACCGGATGAAAAGAAGAAGAAGGGCTGATTCGACCATACGTGCAGCCAGGGTGGCCAGGGCCGCTCCCGGAAGCCCCAGGGCAGGGAATCCAAAGTGGCCGAAGATAAGAACATAATTAAGAAAGATATTGACCAGGAGGCATGCGACACTGGCATAGAGGGACGCTAGGGGTTTGGCCACTGCCCGGAGAGCCATGGAGAAGGTAAAGGAGAGGGCTGTGGCAAAGTAGCTCCAGGAGACGGTCTTTAAATAAGAGGCTCCGGCGGATATTACGGCAGGGTCGGGGGAATAGAGAGCGATAAGGTGTTCGGGGGCGAAGAAGGCAAAAGCGAAAAAGAGGAGCGCTGCCCCCTGGCTTAAGAGAAGGGCCAGGCCGACAGTGCGGTAGATGTTCGATTCATCACGGCATCCCCAGAACTGGGCGATAAAGATGGCCCCCCCGCTGTTGATACCGAAGAGGGTGAGGATAAAAAGAAAATAGATCTGGTTGGCGATTCCTGCGCCGGCGATAAAGATATCCCCCAGCCGGCTGATCATAAAGACATCCACCAGGTTGATGGAACTCAGGATGAGGTTCTGAAGGGCGATGGGCGCAGCGATGGCCCAGAGTTGTTTCCAGAGTCGTGAGACAGACATCATTCTCCTTTGAAGGAGTATACCAAAAGAAATGTGGTATGCCATGTTATTTCAGAGAGAAACAAAAAAAGCTTGAAAAAGACGGAAAACCCTTTATACTGTCCAAATGCCGACACGCAAGGAGATCGCTGAGATCGCTCTTGACCTCTTCCTCAGGGAAGGATACGAGGGCGTCTCCATCAAAAATATTACAGATGCTTTGGAGATCACCAAGGGAAGCCTCTATTATCACTACACGGGGAAAGAGGACCTCTTTCTCAGGACAGTGGACCTTTTTCTCCAGCAGATCTATGCCAGGTATGAGGACCTGATCCCCGATGAAGTCGACAGTGCAGAAGCTCTTCAGAGACACCTGGTGGAGCTGTTTGCCAAAACCGTCGATTTTCTCAATGAAAAAGATTACGATGCAGGATTCCTGCATATGATCATCCAGGGAAAGAGAGCGACCCCCCTGGTTTTGAAGACCCTTGAGTCCCGATACAGGAAGGTTCATGAGCGTATTACGGTTATTTTTAAAAAGGAATATGATGCCGGGCGTATCCGTCCCTTCTTTGATCCCGAGCAGGAAGCGGGAGAGCTCGTTATCCTTTTTGAAGGCTATATGATGTTGTGGATCAAGACCGGCAGTCTTTCTCTCAAAGAGACGTTCAAAAAAGCCCTGGACTATAAATTCTCCACATTACTCAATACATGACCTTCGGAGTTCCGGAGTGAAAAAGAAAGTCCTTGTCATAACAGGTGCATCCTCAGGGATCGGGTATGAGACAGCCCTTTTGTTTTTGAGAAGAGGGTGGACTGTCTATGCCTGTGGAAGGAACAGAGAGAAACTCCGCAGACTGGAAGCCGAAGGAGCTGTCGTATCAGCTTTCGACCTGGCCGACCGCTCCTCGTCGGAAGCCTTTGTGGAAAAAGTCCTGGACAAAGAGGGCGCCGTCGACCTTCTTGTGAACAATGCAGGCTTCGGCCTCTACGGGTCCGTGGAGGATATTCCCGATGAAGCAGCCAGGCATCAATTTGACATCAATCTTTTTGCTGCAGCCCGGCTCATCCGGCTTGTCCTTCCCTCCATGCGCCGGCGAAGGCAGGGACGTATTATCAATGTCTCTTCCATGGCCGGGATCATCTCTTTTCCCATGGGGGGGTGGTATCACGCCTCGAAGTTCGCGTTGGAAGGGCTTAGCGACTGCCTCCGCCAGGAGGTGGCTTCTTTCGGGATCCGGGTGATCCTTGTGGAGCCGGGAGCGGTAAAGACCCTCTGGCCTGACAAGGCTCTCCGGGAGATGGAAGAACGCTCAGGGGAAGGCCCTTATGGAGAGACAGGCCGGCAGATCGGGTCTCTTTTCCGTGAGTTTTACAAAAGAGGGGTCACTCCGGAGAAGGTCGCTGCTTTAATCTGGAAAACTGCCGCGTCACGGTTCCCCAGGCGGCGTTATGCCGTTCCGGCCCATTCACGGCTTTTTATTTTTTTCCGCCGCTTTTTGGGGGCATGGTTCTGGGACAAAAGTGTCGCCCTGGCCCTGAAACTGGCCGGAGAGGGAAAAAGGAACGGTGAGTCCTGAGATGAAACCTATTCTCGACTTGACGCTTCTCCTCCTCTCCCCTATAATCGGGTTTATCGAATTATGATGAGCGAAGGTTATTTTCATATAATAAGCGTCCTGGCGCCTTTTTTTATATTCCATTTTATCTTTAACATCTATTTTTATTTTTTCAAAAGCCGGCGAAGCAATATTATCGCCGTGATCCTTGTCGTCCTGGCTTCTCTCTGCCTCTTCATCTTTTATGATCCCTGGATGGCTATGATGACAGGACTCTCTTTTGCCGGCCTCATCATCGAGAAAGTCGTCTTGAAAAGGATCCCCGTCCTCAACAAGATCTTTGCATCTCTTTTGATCTATCTCCTCTTTGTAAGGCGCTATTCCGGGGCTCTCTTCGCGGTCTTTCTCCTGGATTACTGTGTGGAGTTTTTAACAGTCGGTCTCTATGTATTAAAGGCAAGAAAGGGGACAGTTCATGATCCGAGTACAAAGAGTCGAGAATAAAGAAGATTTGAAAACATTTGTCCGACTGCCCTTTGCTCTCTACAGCGGAGACCCCCACTGGGTCCCGCCCCTCCTAAAAGAAGAATATCAGATGTTCCACCCGGACCGGAATCCCTTTTACGCCCATGCGGAAGTGGCTCTTTTCCTGGCTTTTCGGGACCAAACCCCCTGCGGCCGTATCGCGGCTGTCATCAATCACCGGCATAATGAGTTTCATCGGGAAAAGGCAGCCTTTTTCGGCTTTTATGAAGCGGAATATGAAGAGGAGGCCTCTTTCGCCCTCTTTACGGCTGTTTGCGATTTTGCACGTGAAAAGGGAATGGAACTCCTCCGCGGCCCCATGAATTTTTCTACCAATGAGACGTGCGGTATGCTTGTGGACGGTTTTGAACGGGACCCGGTGGTCATGATGCCCTATAATCCGGCCTATTATCCCCGCCGTGTGGAGAGTTTCGGCATGGAAAAGGCCATGGATCTCTACTCCTATCTGTATGATGCAGAGAATCCCCATACAAAAAGGATACTCAGACTTGCTGATGCTGTCTCATCCAGACATTCCTATAGCCTCCGGCCCATAACGAAGAAAAACGTCTTCCGGATCCTGGAGGATTTTAAAAAAGTCTATGACAGGTCCTGGGAAAGGAACTGGGGATTTGTCCCCATGACACCTGCGGAAATGGATCATCTGGCAGCTCAGCTGAGGGATGTCCTCGAACCGGGGCTGGCTTTTATCCTGCTTGACGGAGAGGTTCCCATCGGAGCTTCCGTGAGCCTGCCGGATATCAACCAGGTTTTAAAAACCCTCAAAGGAAGGGTGACCTTGCGGGGATTATTCAGGGCCAAAAAGGCGTTCAGGGAGATCGATACAGTCAGGACGCTGATTTTGGGTGTTGCCCCGGAGTTCAGAAAACGGGGACTTGAACTTATGCTCATCGCTGAGACTATGCGCCAGGGGATGAAAAAGGGGTATCGGTTTGCTGACCTGGGCTGGATCCTGGAAAACAACGACCTCATGAACAGGGAGCTGGGAAACATGGGGGCCAAGATCTATAAGAGGTATCGGATCTATGAAATGGGATTATGATTATTGTATAACGGGAGCCACAGGCTTTGTTGGCTCCAATATCGTCGATGAGATCCTGGAAACAGAGCCTGAGGCCCGTATCCTCTGCCTGGTTAGAAAGAGCAGCGATGTCACCTATCTTCATAGCAGGGGGGTGGAAACAGCTGTGGTCGATTTTTCAGACCCCCTGACCATGGAGGCCCCGGTGAGTAAGAGCCGCTATCTTCTTCATCTTGTGGGACTCACCCAGGCCAGGCGGGAAGAGATGTTCAGAAAGGTGAACAGAGACCTTGCAGAGACCATGTTAAGCCTTTATCTGAAGTACAGGAAGACCGTCAAAGGATATCTCTTCATGAGTTCCCTGGCTGTGGCGGGACCGCGCCGCGCACCCCATGCCGATCCCTGTATCCGCAGCGGATGCAGGCCTGTCTCCCGTTACGGGATCTCGAAGCTCGAAGGAGAGTCTTTGCTCTGGCCCTGGCTGGATGACCCCTCGCTTCATATTGTCATCGTCCGGCCGCCGGCGGTCTACGGCCCCCGGGACAAGGATATGAAGATTACATTTGAATGGGCCCGCAGGGGGATCGCCCCGGTGATCGGATGGAATCCGAAAAAGGTGACGCTGATCCATGCCCGGGACCTGGCCCGTTTCTCCCTGACGGCGTTGAAAAGTCCTCCCCAGAAGGATCCGATCTATCATGTCCACGGAGGCGAGGTCCTGACACAAAAGGAGATCTACCGGGAGGCTGCTGCTGCGTTCGGGCGGAGACGCTTGTTTACAGTCCATGTCCCCTACCTGGTCGCCCTATTTGTCGCCTGGCTCAATGAGCTGTGTGGGAAAAACAAGATCTTAAACCGGGAAAAGGTCAGAGAAATAAATGAGGACTGGGGGTATGAGCGGAATGATTTCGAACGGATGGGACTGAAACCCCGCTATTCCCTGCGGGAAGGGGTATCGGATACCTACAGGATAAATAATCCTTGCAGGGGATAAAAATTAACTTAAAATAGACCCGTAGAAGGGTGGAAGGAGCATTATGGACATCTTTGAAAAAGCCTATCTGTATGATTTGGCGGATAAAGCCCGGGAGGCGGGGATCTACCCCTATTTCCGTGTCATTCAGTCGGACCAGGATACGAAAGTGATCATGAACGGGCAAAAGGTCCTGATGTTGGGGTCCAACAGCTATCTGGGCCTTACAAATCATCCCCATGTCAAGAAAAGGGCTGTCAAGGCCATTGAAAAATACGGGACAGGCTGTGCCGGTTCCCGGTTTCTCAACGGGACCCTCGATATTCATCTGGAGCTGGAAGACCGCCTGGCCGCGCTGGTCGGGAAAGAGGCCTCCCTTGTCTTTGCCACAGGTTACCAGGCTAACCTGGGAGCTATTTCAGCTGTAGCCAGCGGGAAAAACGACATTATCGTAACAGATAAATTGGACCACGCCAGCATTTTAGACGGGATCAGACTCTCCTTCGGGAAGATGGTCCGTTATAATCATGCCGATATGAACCATCTGGAAAAGGTCCTGAAACTGCATAAGAACCATCCCAAAGTCATTGTCACAGATGGGATCTTTTCCATGGACGGGGACATTGCCAACCTTCCTGCCATCACTTTCCTGGCTGAAAAGTACGGAGCCCGTGTCATTGTGGACGATGCCCACGCCGTAGGGGTCCTTTCTGCAGACGGAGGCGGAACGGCCAAACATTTCGGACTCACCGAAAAGGCTGATCTGGTCGTGGGGACTTTCTCCAAATCTCTGGCATCTGTAGGGGGATTCGTAGCGGGAGAGAAAAAGGTGATCGATTTCATCAAGCATAATGCCCGGTCACTTATCTTCAGCGCCTCTCTTCCTCCGGGTTCGGCCGGATCTGTCATGGGCGCTCTGGATATTATGGAAAGAGAGCCGGAACGGATCGAGAGGCTCTGGGAGAACACAACCTTTATGCTGGACGGATTCAAGAAGCTTGGATTTAACACCGGCCATGCGGAGACCCCCATCATCCCTGTCATCGTGGGAGATGATTATCAGTGTTTCCGTATGTGGAAGATGCTTGAGGAAGCCAACATCTTTGTCAATCCCACTGTCTCCCCTGCTGTTCCCAAGGGTCAGGCCCTTATCCGGACCAGTTTCATGGCGACACATAAAAAAGATGAACTGCAGTACGCTCTGGATAAATTTGAAGAGACAGGAAAACAGTTGGGTATTATCTGAGGATGAAAAAACGGATCAAGCTGATCGTCAATCCCGATTCGGGCCAGAGACATATGGAGGAGTATCTTCCCAAGGTGATGTATATCCTGGGAAGCAACGGGTATGCCTTGGATGTGGATATTGCCCGGGAGAAAGAAGAGATCGTCAGGGCCTTGAAGGGCGCTTCCGGAGAAGTGGATTATGTCTACATCTGCGGAGGGGACGGGACGGTTAACTTGGCTATCAACGAATTCGCCGGGCAGGATATGCCGTTGGGGATCATTCCTGTGGGGACGACCAATGTCCTGGCCATGGAGCTCAGCATTCCCATCAACCCGTTTGAAGCCGCCTACTATCTGGCCAATTTCGCCGAGCCCAAAGCTTATGATGTGGGGCGGATCGGAGAGAACTACTTCGGGCTTATGGTAAGTTACGGCTTTGACGCCCACACGATCAGTAAAGTCGACTTCAACCTGAAAAAGATCATCGGGCGATACGCCTATGTACTGGCCGGTTTTTCCACTCTCTTCACCTATAAGCCCGAACCCGTCTATGTGGACCTGATGGATGGGTCGGAGCCCAAGAGAGGGTATTTCGTCGTGGTGGGGAATGCCTCTTTTTACGGAGGGGCCTACAGCATGACGCCTCTGGCCAAAATGGATGACGGACTCCTTGATGTCTGTATTTTCAAAGAAAAAGGGGTCTTGAAGTCCATATCTTTTGCCATTGATGTGTTACGCGGGACCCATATCAACGCCCAGGATGTGGAATATCATCAGGTGCCCCGTGTCAGGCTTTCCACAAAAAGAGCACCGGCCCAGGTAGACGGAGACGTTTCTTCGGGTGAAATGGAATCGGTTGAAATCGCGATCTGTCCCAAAGCAGTCAAAATATTAGTATAGACAAGGAGGAGAGATGAAGATCATCATACCCGCCGCCGGGGCCGGGACACGTCTCCGCCCTCACACTCACCTCCTGCCCAAGGCCATGCTTCAAGTGGCAGGGCGCCCCATCATCGGTCATATCATCGATACGGTGACCCGGGACCTGGAGGCCAGTGAAATCATCATCATCGTAGGTTACAAAAAGGAACCCCTGATGGAGTGGGTGCATCGGACCTATCCGGATCTACCCGTCCGGTTTGTGGAGCAGAAAGAGATGCTGGGATTGGGGCATGCGGTTTTCACTGCGGCCCCCTACGTAAACGACGATGACGAGCTCTTTATCATCCTGGGAGATACTATCGTCGATATGGATCTGCCCGCCATGGTGAGCCAGGGATGTTCCACCCTGGGGACACGGGAAGTCGAGGATCCAAGACGCTTCGGGGTGGCCGAAGTCCGTGAAGGAGTGATCTCCCGGCTTGTGGAAAAACCAGATATCCCGCCCAGCCGGCTGGCTCTTATGGGTGTCTATTATATCCGGGAAGCAAAGATTCTCTTTGATTCCATCAAGGCTATTATGGACCGGGGGATCAAGACAAAGAACGAATATCAGATCACAGATGCTTTGAACCATATGATTTCAGGCGGGGTCACGATGCGGACCTTTAACGTTGACAATTGGTTTGACTGCGGTACCATAGAAACGCTCCTCGAGACGAACCGCTTTCTGCTCAAAAAACAAAAACTTCCGGAGAAGGAAGCCGGCACAGGATCCGTCCTCATCCCCCCTGTCTTTATCGGAGAAGGGGCTGTTGTGGAAGATTCCGTCATCGGGCCTGACGTCTCAGTGGGAGCCCGTGTGACTATAAAGGATTCCATCATAAGAGATTCCATCATCTATGACGGGGCCGATATCCGCAGCGTGGTTGCAGAGAAGAGTCTATTCGGAACGAACTGTAAAGTCCGGGGGGTATTCAGCCGGATGAATACGGGGCCCGATACGCAGCTGGGAGAATGAATAAAATAAAGGAGGCTGGAAGATGAAAAAACCAAAAGGGCAATATCTTTTTACTTCAGAATCAGTAACAGAGGGGCATCCCGATAAAGTGGCCGATCAGGTCTCCGATGCCATCCTTGATGAATTTCTGGCCCAGGATCCCGAAGCTCATGTAGCCTGCGAGACCCTTGTCACCACCGGACTGACCATGATATCCGGAGAGATCAGTAGCCGGAACGCTTATGTGGATATCCCGGGTATCGTCCGGAACACTATCAAGGAGATCGGTTATATCAGTGCAGATTACGGATTTGATTATAATACCTGTGCAATCCTTACCTCTATCGATGAACAGTCAGGGGATATCGCCCGCGGGGTAAACCGGGAGAAACATCTGGAGCAGGGGGCCGGGGACCAGGGGCTGATGTTCGGTTATGCCGATGACGAGACACCGGCTTTGATGCCTCTTCCCATCTATTATGCCCATAAGCTGTCACGCCGCCTGGCTGAAGTACGAAAAAAAGGGATCCTGGACTTTCTCCGGCCTGATGGAAAGACCCAGGTGACCATAGAATATGACGGCTACACGGCAAAAAAGGTCAATACCATTGTCCTGTCGACGCAACATGACCCTGATATCGAACAACGGGAGCTGAGAGAAGCTGTTAAAAAATATGTCATCAATCCCATCCTCCAGGAAGAGTGGGAGGAGAAACAGGTTGAATATGATGATGTGGTCGTCCACATCAACCCCACCGGTCTTTTCGTCGAAGGAGGACCCAAGGCCGATACAGGGCTGACCGGGCGAAAGATCATTGTAGATACATACGGAGGGATGGCTGCACACGGCGGCGGAGCCTTTTCAGGCAAGGATCCCTCAAAAGTCGACCGGTCTGCAGCCTATGCGGCCCGTTATGTAGCCAAGAATATCGTGGCTGCGGGGCTGGCCAAAATGGTCGAGGTACAGCTCGCGTATGCCATCGGAGTAGCTGAGCCTGTCTCTGTCATGGTCTATCAGTTTGGAACGGGGAAGGTCGACGATGCCAGGATGGCAGCTGCACTGCGGAAGGTCTTCGATTTCCGCCCGGCGGCGATTATCGACCGGCTGGATCTTAAACGCCCCATCTATAAGAAAACAGCTTCTTACGGACATTTCGGAAGAAATCTTCCGGAGTTTACCTGGGAGCAGACAGACATGGCCGAGGACCTGTTGAAAAACTTATGAGAACGAAAAGATTCCTCCTCCTCTTTACGCTTCTTGTTCTTTTCCTCCTTACCGGATGTGGCTACTACAATACGTTCTACAATGCTAAAAAATATTATGAAAAGAATGATTATAAGACTTCGCTGGAAAAATGCGACAAGATCCTTTCCGGAGAGAAGTATAAAGCACTCCACGATGATGCCCTTTTTCTAAAAGCCCGGATCTATCATAAAACGGGAGACAGGGAAAAGGCCGTTAAGTATTATTCCTTGCTTCTGGAGAGGCCGGCAGAATCCGAATATCAGGAGAAGGCCCGCGGAGCTTTGTTTACCCTCTATAGTTCCGGAGGGGATTATCAAAACGCCTATACCCTCTATTCCCAGGTCGATAAGGAGAACAGGACTCCGGAAATGGATGTGGCCTTTGCCAAACTCCTCTATCTTCGGAAGTATGCCGGAGAACTGGAGTCTCTGTCCCGGGACTACGGGACCTCGACGGATATCGGCCGGGAGATCGCCCTCTATGCTTCGCTCCTGAGGGGAGACCGGCGGAGAGCGGAGGAACTTCTGAAGGCTTTCGAGGACCCTGAAAAAAGTCAGTACCTCGCGCGCATCTTTTTTTTGCTGACATGCGATTCGTTTTTTGTCCCCTTTATGAGCTCCGGAATTCAGGAGCGGTATAAGGCTCCCGTCGAAGTCCTGACCCCCGGAGGAGATACGGCCTCTTTTCAGGCGGTTTTGGACGAGATCGACAGGTTGGGACAGAAAGAGCAGCGTTTTCTTCTCAGGGGACTTTTTCGCCTATTTGTGGAACAGGGACGTTTCTATGAAGCCAAAATGGCTCTCCTTAAGATGGAATCTCTCTCAGGTTTGCAGGATTCCTCTGTCCCCACCATGGCGCTCATCGTAAATACCAACAAGCCCGTGGCTTATTCGGACCTTCCGACAGACTGGAAGGGGTATCTCACAGACGGGCGGGGCCATTACCTCTATACAGAGGAGTATGAGGTCTATCAGCTGGTCAAGGGACGATGGGAGAAGATCAATGCCGCCCTTCCCCCTGAAGGAATCGAAGAGTATTCCATAACTGTCTGGGATGCCCTGAACAAGAGGTGGCTTTTTATCGCCGAGGGGAAAGAAGAATGGTTTGCCCTGAACATCAATGATTTTTCATGGGATACGATTTTTCTGGAAGGAGACGAACTTCCCAGGCTTCTCCCTGAAAGGCTCTATTACCATAACAGAAAGCTCTACTATTTTGACAGCATCGGATCCTTCTTTGTGGGGGATATCCGAGGGCGGGACAAGGTCACTGTAGAAAAGATCGAGGTCAAAGGGTGGCTTCCCCAGGTGAGCGGCTATACGATCCTGGATTTCACACGCCTGGGACGGCTGGTTCTTGTGGGGGGAAAAGAGGGGGATATTAACAACACCATGGCTTATACCCTGGACATCAATGACCCTGATCCTTCCTGGAAAGAGCAGTATGCGGCCGCTCCTGTGGTCCTGGCCGACTACGTCCTCACTTCTTTCGATGCCGGGCGGTACAAGATACTTCTCCTCTGGGATCCCCTTCAGGAGTATGAAAAGCCGGCGAAAGCCCTTCTGGCTGATTTCCAATCCTCAACGGAACGTCTGAGCCTTATCGACGTCCCCAAGACTCCCGAAGTCGTGGAGGATTTCTTCGAGTACGAGACTGCCGGGGATTATGGGAGTGACACCATTATCACTTACCGTGATCCTGACACGACCTTCAACTCACTTCTTATCACGGTCATGTCGACAAATGTCCGCCAGCAGACTCTCGCCGATGATTTTCGGATGGGGAACGAGCCCCGGTCAGAAGTGAAGGAAGAGAATCTTCAGGATATCCTTTTACAAGACCCTGAAAAGGAGGTCTTCCCCGAAGAGATGCTTCCTGTGATCAATGCACTGGATCAGCTCGATTCAAGCGGGGTGAACAACCCCCGTAAAGCGGGAGACCTCTATCTGGATGCAGGGTTTTATGAGAAGGCGGCCCTCTCCTATGCCGAAGCCCTCGAAGAAGAACCCGGGGATAACCGGCTTCTTTACGCTTTGGCTTATGTTCATTTTCGTTATCTGAAGGAACCGGAGAAAAGCAGAGAGTATTTAAACCGTATCGATCTCCCGTCTGTTGAGGAGGAGCTTCTCCGTGAGCATATCATAAAGCTGAAGAGTGTCCTGGACGCCGGGGAAAAATGAACTCAGATCCCTTTTAGTTTATCGATCTCTGCGCTGAGGGTCTTGTTGAAATCCTTCTGGAGATAGCGGTAGGTAAAAAGTACAGCGTTTTTGATAGCTTTTTGGTTGGAGCTGCCGTGACAGACCATGATAGGTTTCCGGATCCCCAGAAGTGGAGCTGTGCCATATTCTGTATAATCCATTTTTTTCATGAGTTTTTTCAAAGAGGGGATAAGGAAAAGGATTCCGATCTTCGCCAAAAAATGTTTTGAGATCTCATGTTTAAAGACACGGTAGAGGAATTTAAAAAGACTTTCAACGGTCTTCAGGACGATGTTACCTGTAAACCCGTCACAGACGACCACATCGACATCACCCGACAGAATATCCCGTCCCTCAACATTTCCCACAAAATTGAGGAAAGTAGCTTTTTTTATGAGGAGATGAGCCTTTTTCGTGAGTTCGTTCCCCTTTTCAGGTTCTTCTCCATTGCTGAGAAGGCCGATCTTGGGTTCTTTTCTCCCCAGGACCAGTTTGGCATAAATATCACCCATCACAGCGAATTGAGCCAGCTGGGAGGCCTTGCAGTCGGCATTGGCCCCGGCGTCGACCAGAAGAGTCTCTCCATAGAGGGTGGGGATGGTCGTGGCGATGGTGGGCCGCTGAATACCGGGGATCCTCCCGATCTGCATGAGGGAATGGGTCATGACGGCCCCTGTATTTCCTGCACTGATGAAGGCATCACCCTTCCCTGCCTTGAGAAGGTCCAGCCCCACGGCCATGGAGGAGTCTTTTTTCTCTTTCATGGCTTTCACGGGAGACTCGGACATCTCCACTTCCTGAGCCGTATGGACCAGGCGAAGCCGCTTTCGGTCGAAGGGAAAACCCTGCAACTTGGGGCGGATCTTTTTTTCATCGCCCACAAGGACGATGGTAATATCATCTATCTCTTTCAGCGCGGCAATAGCGCCCAGGATCTCGGAATTCGGGCGGGAATCGCTTCCCATGGCATCCAGAATGATTGTTTTCATAAAACCACCTCGCTTTCATTATAGGGATAAGGGGACAACGGGTCAACGGGAAAGAAAAGGGAACTCTTTTCTTACGGGAACAGAAATAGTATGATAATGTTTAAAGAGAAAAGGAGGCCTTTATGAAAAAGATTATATTCATTATTCTGATCATGCTGATCCCGGGAGTTTCCGGATGGGCTTCACAAGAAGCTCCCGGAGCCGCGGATGAGATAGGTCGGGTGAAGGAGATCTATGAAACCGAAGATGCTGCCATCCGGCTTGAGCGGATCAGGGATTTTCTGGCCGGAGATGAACAGAGCGGAGCGGCTCTCGTGTATGTCTACCGTATCTACCTGGCTACCCTGCATCAGATGGAAGAGTATGATGAAATATGGGCCATGTTGCCCGATTATTTCCTCCTTATGGAGGAGCGGGATCCCGTGGAGAAGGCTCAGTTGTGCAATCAGGCGGCCTTTATCCTTGCTGAGAGTTTGAAATATACGGATGAAGCCTCTGCGTTGGGGAAAAAAGCACTGGACTATCTGGCCTCTGTGAAGGATGTCCCCCGGGGGATTCCCCGGGATCAATGGCCGGAGATCAAAAAGGCCCTGGAAGCCAGTTATAAAGATACAGTCGGATGGGCAGCTTACAGGGGGCTTGAGTATGATGAGGCTGTCCGGTGGCTTGGAGAGGCAGCGGCCCTTCTGCCCGGGGATGAAAATATCCGTTATCACTACGGGCTTGCGTTAGAAAAGAAGGAGCGGTTTAAAGAAGCCTGGGAAGAGCTCCTTTATGCCCGCGGGTATGCCTTTTTTGAAAGCCCTGACATTGAAGAGGCTCTTAAGCGTATCGAGGCGAAGATCCCTGCAGACTGGAGTGCGACAGCATTGAAAAACAAGATCAAAGCCCAGGTGGAACAAGAGATGGAAGCAGAAGCGCTGAAAGAGGAGGTCACAGCCAGGCCGGCGCCCGCTTTTACCCTTCCCGGCGTAGACGGCAGAGAGTACAGCCTCAAAGAGAGCGGGTATAAGGTACTGCTGATAGATTTCTGGGCCACCTGGTGCGGCCCGTGTAACAGGGAGATGCCTGTTCTGGAAAAATTCTATAAAGAGTTCGCATCCAGAGGGGCGGGTATCTTTGGTATAGCCGTGGACGGGCCCGATACACGCGGGGATGTCCCCGGATTTGTTCGTGAAAAGGGAGTCTCTTTCCCGGTGATGTTCGATCGGGATTCTGTGGCAGGGAAGTATGGGGTCCGTACGATACCGGCCCTTTTTATTGTGGACAAGAACGGGATGATCCGTTTTGTCCATAGTGGTTATTTCCCTGACTTGTATAAAAAACTCTATTATCAGGTCCGTTATCTGTTAAACGAAAAGTGACCCGGAGGTGAGTCCTGTGATGAAAAGATGTTTGTTGATTCCGACTGTTCTTCTTTTGGCCGGGCTGGTATGGGGAGACTCCTATAAAAAACCCGATGAAAGTATCGAAAGGGCCTTTGAGGCGTATCCGGCAGATTATATTGTCTTTCAGCAAAACGGCGATATCGGGGTCTCCACCAGAATCGACCCCTATCCCTCTCTGAAGGATATGATGGAGCCGTCTTTGGCTCTGGCCGGAGAGCGGATATCGAAAAGACTCTTCGGGGAAAGAGACCTGACTCCCATCATTGCTTATTCCTTCTTTTATCCTGAAGAGGGGAAGAGGGTTACCCCGAAGTTTCCGGAAGGCGGGACAGTCCAGGCTGTCAAGTTGAATCCGGCCGGGACCTGGGCAGCTGTCGTCATCCAGGGAGAAGAGGGTATCCGGCTGGAGCTGGCGGATACCTCATCCGGCAGAGTCTACCCTTTAAAAGGCCTTC
>ERZ795057.697-NODE-697-length-33372-cov-13.396914_pt1 | contig 33372 bp, 26 predicted proteins | sample MGYA00375141_ERZ795057 | MGnify/ENA primary metagenome ERZ795057 (study PRJEB30186, sample SAMN05720163) | activated sludge metagenome | isolation source: Anaerobic digester | place: Hong Kong | collected 2015-01-26 ...
GGTTTCGATCTCGGTATACGGACAGTCTTTAAGAAATATTCACTCGATGTCCCCTTCTATTCAAACACCATGCTCTATGATGACGGTTTTCATGTGGAATGCCCGCATGCAAACCTTAAATGCGGCCATTGCGGGGTGTGTAAGACATCGCTCCTGCAAAGACTGAAAGAACCGGGGCACACGTGCATCTATATCGGTGACGGCTATTCCGATATCTGCCCTGCCGGGCATGCCGATACCGTGTTCGCCAAGGAGCCGTTATTTACCCTGTGCAGGAAGGGTGACATTGATGCCGTCGGATTTGCCTCTTTCAGAGATATCATAGAGATGCTCAATGGTGCGGCCTCTGGATAGGAGAACTTTTTATTGATTCATCAAGGGAGAACAACACCATGAAGATGCTGATACTGTCCAACGGAGATTACGGTGAGCCTGCCTGGTATCGAAACCAGGCGTCAGGCTTTTCCAGGATTATCTGTGCCGACGGCGCAGCAAAGATGGCATGCAAGATCGGCATAACGCCCGATCTTGTAGTCGGAGATATGGACTCCATCCCGGCAGATGATTGTGAACGGCTTACACAGGAAGGTTCACAGTTTATCGTCTATCCACCGGAGAAAGACCTGACCGATACCCAGATTGCCTATGAGCTTGCCAGGGAGGAGGGAGCCTCTTCAGTAACTGTCTGGGGCGGTGTAGGGTCGCGTCTGGACCATACCCTGTCCACCATATGTAATGCGTTCTCGCTGGTTGAATGCGGTATCGATGTATGTTTTACTTCCCCTGTGGTGTCGATCCATCTCGTGAAGGGCGCCAGGGTGCTGAGAGGAGAAGTCGGCGATACCGTGTCCCTGATCGTGTTAACCGACGAGGCCTGTGGTGTGACGCTCAAGGGGTTTCGCTATCCACTTGTCGATGCAACTATTGAAGGCCGATGGCAGTGTTGCGTCTCCAATGTCATGACGGTCAACAAGGCTCTTATCGAGGTCGCCTCTGGCAATGTAGCCGTATTTCACTACCATCGGCTGCCTGATTAGGATTGTGTCTGTATGCCTGTTATCCCATACCGCCTGTACGTTTTGCATATAGAGTGGAAACAGTGACTGCATCCTGCACCTCTTAACTGAGTGCACATGATCTGCCGGCGAGTTGCCGGATGCGGTAGTTCGATATAGTGACACACCTAGTCCTCATACCGACAAAAAATCGGGTCTCTCATGACACTTGTTATAAAAACCTGTGATATCAGAATGATATGATCATGTCGGAACAGGTATATATCTTGCTCACATAGATTAACCGGAGAATATCTTCCTGAACAGGGCATGCGTGAGTGGACGTCGACATTGTCGAGACTGCACCGGCGGGGAGTTTTTTCGGATGCAAGAATTGCAAGAAGAGAGGAGACATCCATGAGAGAGCTCAAGCATATACTGAAACCCATCAGAATAAAATCGCTTGAACTGAAAAATCGCGTGGTCATGCCCCCAATGGCAACAATGCTCGGGAACCTGGACAGCTCAGTCAGTGACGCTCTGGTGGCATATATTACTCGGCGTGCAAAAGGTGGTGCCGGCCTTATCATCCCTGAATATATTTCGGTTATGGAAAACGGCATAGCCGCTCCCATGGCGCTTGGAATATGGGATGACCGGTTCATTCCCGGGCTTTCCATGCTGTGCGATGCCGTGCACGGCCAGGGCAGCAGGATCTGTCTGCAGCTTCACCACTGCGGACGGGAGACCAGGTACAAGCTGCAGACCGGTGATGCCTTTGCGCCTTCGGCCCTTCCCAGTTTCATCCTGGGTATAAAACCCAGGGAGATGACACGGGAGGACATTCAGGATCTGATAAATGCCTATGGAGACGCGGCGGTACGTGCCCGCGAAGCCGGAGCGGATGCTCTCGAGGTTCACTCGGCCCATGGCTATTTGTTGAATCAGTTTCTCTGCGGACATGCGAACCAGAGGAGTGATGAATATGGCGGGGACATGCATAACCGATCCCGCATACACCGGGAAGTACTGCAGGAGATCAGAAAACGGATGGGGGATGACTACCCCATATTCCTGAGGATCTCCGTTGAAGAAAACCTTCACGTGGAAGGAGGATACAGCGTTGAAGATATCCAGCCCATCATGCCCTCCCTGGTAGAGGCCGGGGCTGATGTGATCGATGTATCGTTTGCGACCCAGGGGCTTCCTCCTGCCGGATTCTCGGCACCGTACGAATCAGCTCCCGGTTTCAAGGCACATCTTTCACGCAGGATCAAAGATGTGGTGGATGTTCCGGTCATCTCCGTAGGCAGGTATACAAACCTTTTCCAGGCCGACGAGGTCATTGCAAGGGGAGACACGGACCTGGTGGCATTCGGCCGGCAGCACCTGGCTGACCCGGATTTCCTTATCAACGCGATACAGGGGCGTCCTCAGGATACTGTCGAGTGCATAGCCTGCAGACAGGGCTGTATCGAGCGCCTGATATTCGACGGTAAGAGTCTCAGGTGTGCCATAAATCCCGAGACCGGCCAGGAGCTGGTCTATCCAAAGGGGCCTGCAGGGAAAAGGAGTTCTGTCTGGATTATCGGAGCCGGTCCCGCCGGCCTGACCGCTGCATTCGAAGCTGCCCGTCTGGGACATACGGTAACGCTGTTTGACAGTAATGATTCAACCGGCGGACAGGTCCGATTCGGGGCCATGGCGCCATATAAACAGGTCTATGGTGACTGGATCCAGACCCTGACCGTCAAAGTCAGGAACCTGGGGGTCGATATCCGTACCAAAACACATGTCACAGAGACCATGATCATTGAAGGGGACCCGGATCACGTAATCCTGGCCACAGGAGGCGTCAAGGTAACCCCACTCATCGAAGGAATCAGATTGCCGCATGTATGCAGTGCCGCGCAGATTCTGATGGGAGAGGTCGAGCCAAAGGATAATGCGCTGGTAATCGGGGCAGGGCTCGTGGGACTGGAGACCGCGGATTATATCCGCGCACGGGGTAGTAACAACCTGAAGGTTATCGAGATGCTTCCTGAAAAACAGGTCAATCCAGCAACAACTCATGGCTACATGCTCTACAAAAGGCTCAAACATGCAGGATACAGCCTCATGTTCAATACACAAGTCAAAAGAATCGAAGAAAGCTCGGTTAAGGTATGCATCAACTCTAAAGAACAGATGCTCTCTCCGGTTGATCAGGTAATCATAGCCGTGGGGGTGACACCCCGTTCGGATCTGAAAGATGTTCTTAAGGAAAGAGGCATACCCCATCATGTCGTCGGGGATGCCCTGAAGGCTCGCCGTATCATGGAAGCAACCGAAGAGGGCGGTAAAGCCGCCTGGGAATTGTAATGTCCTCTTCTGTACTTGTATAGCGTGAATCCCCGGCAGGTTGTGTCCTCCCTCATCCGGGACCCATCTGCCGGGGATGCCTCACGCACGTATGAATTCTTTGGAGATAACGCTGGAATTTCTGATCACAAGAGATGATGTATATTCCGGGACATATGCCGGGATATGATGGAAACAGCAGTTCCCTTGGTATATGCCCCGGTAGGAACGGATAAGACCTGCTAGTTCACCAGATGATGCTGAAATGCATACATGATAAGATGCGCATTGCTGGTGATGTTCAATTTGTCGAATATCCTGGTTTTGTAGGTGCTGACTGTCTTAACACTCAGTGCAAGCTCTCTGCTGACCTCGGTTATGGTTTTCCCCACGCTCATGAGCGACATAACCTGTCTTTCACGATGCGAGAGAAGCTCATGGGGCAGTCTTTTTACCTCCCAATCAACAGGGCAGGTGAATTGCTCTTCCATATCGGGGGAGATGTAGGGGTTGCCGTTCGTGATGGTGTTGATTGCCCTGAGCAACTCCTCATTGGAACTGGTCTTTAGAAAATATCCATTTGCACCGGCACGCATCAGAGGTGCCGCAGCAGTTTCTTCATTAGACGATCCCAGAGCGAGAATCGCAGTGTCGGGATGTTTCTTTCTGATGTCCTGTATAACATCAAGCAGGTAGGTATCCGGCACATTAACGTCCATTAATACAAGGTCGCAGTGCTTCTCCTGAATGAACTCCATTAGTTCGGGGTTGAAATCGATCTCTCCGACAACGTTGACCCGCAGCTTTTCTTCGAGGACGGTCTTGATCCCGAGGCGTTCCATGGGATAATCATCGGCAATTAATACCCTGATCTCTCCTCTGTCATAATGATCTTGTCCCTGACATTTCATGGTTCTTTTCTCCTGTTACGATTATTCTCAACAGTATGTCTGCTGATTCTATGTTTGTATAAAGCAATGGATGTGCCAAAAAAGATCAGATCTTAATGCTGTATAATCATTGAATTAATCTAATCTCATGCCGTTCTGTGGCGAAAGAGAGACAGGAGTTGACACATAGATGACATATTGTGCGGTCCAAAAAAGTATCAACAAATTAAATAAGATGACATCTCTATCATTATCAGAGTCTGATGACCTGATCCAGGCAGTCCATGAGATGTTCGACACAAATACGTTCCTTGGCGGACAGAGGCATATTCGAAAGGGTCGATCCGTAATATGCATTGATCACAGTTGTTGAAGACTGGTCGATCATCTTCAGGATCTTTTTGATGTCGCCGGTATGAAGATAGAGGGTGATATCGTTGATGAAGAGGATATCCTTGAAGTGGTCAATATATGTATCGAGCAGACGCTCTATCGTGTGGGCATTGCGCCTGGCCAGGTTGAGGATTTCGTGCTCATCACGGCCTGTCAGCCTTGGGGCCGTAATGTCGGCTGTTAAATAGAGGATACCGTGTGAATCGGGGGGTACCATCTTGCCCCCGATCCCGCTTACGGATGCGGGGGCAAAATCGAGAACAGCGATATCACTCATGCCGGATTCGAGAAATGCCTTCAGGATCTGCAGGCTGTAGAGGGTCTTGCCTGAATTCACATCTCCAACGATGAGGGTCTTTCGACCCAGGAATTCATGTACACCCATGTGCTCACCCATATTCCCTCTCCCCACGTATCCTCAGGCGCCCTTTGGCTGTTTTTCCTTCCAATGTCCGTCTACAGTATTCCGATCCTGCTTGTGATGAATCGCAGGGCCAGGAAAGTCGTCACCAGGAAGGTAAAGATGCCCAGCACATTGAGCAGTAGAGAATTCTTATGCTCACCTGCCACATCCTCTCTGTTAAGCAGGTAGATGATAATGGCGATAATCAGTGGTGTTCCGCACAGTCCCAGTGCCAGCATGAGCGGCAGGAGGAGGAAGAATCCCCCTTTCAGTAAAGGACCGAAGGCAGCCAGGGAACAACCGGCAACAATGGCGAGATTCATCCTGCGGTCTTTTCTGTGCAGCGGCCAGCCCATGGCGTCGCCAAAGAAGTAGACCCCTGCCAGGACAGTGGGAGACAGTGTGGAGAACGCAGCTCCCCACAGCCCGAGCATGAAGATCCGCATGGCATTTTTTCCCAGAAGCGGCTCAAGGCTCATGGCGGCATCGGTTGCTGTCTTGACAGTGATGTGGTTCGGATGCAGTACGGAGGCGGCAACGAGAAATATGATCACGCTGTAGAGTCCGAAGGCAAGTCCCATGGATGCGGTGTTGTCGAAAAACGCCAGTTTGAGCTCATTTCTTCCCCACATCTTCGCATTGGTGGTGTAGGTGTGCATGCCGATAATGGTAATGTGTACGGCCCCGCCCATGATGGCCGCCATCATCAGCGCGGAGTCCATGCCGCCCGGCAGGTTCGGCACAAGTCCTGAAGCAATACCGCTCCATGACAGATCGGCCATACCGAGCGTAGTGACGAATGCTGCCAGGATAAAGACAACCAGGAGTTTGCACAGCCGTTCGAACCAGCGGTAGCCGCCCTTTATCAGGAATAATGCTAAAATAACGGCATAGGCACAACCCCACAGAGGGGATGCAATCCCGGTAACCAGTGCGGTCACACCTGCCAGGGCGTTCATCAGCACCAGGGCCGCCAGCCAGGTCACCAGCAGGGCATCGAGGGTGACGATCCAGCCAAAGACCGTTCCGAACCGGTCTTTCACCGTGGCGATGATGCCCCGTCCTTCCAGGATACCTACCCTGGCCGCCATATACTGGGCCGTGGCACCGAACAGTACGCTCAGGAGCACGACCCAGAGCATGTTGTAGGAATAGGTTGCACCTGCAATACACAGGCTTGCCAGTGTGGCCGGACCGCTGGCGTCAGCGGCAATGATCCAGGCAGGCCCCATGCGGGCGGCATAGCTTCTCCAGACCTGCAGTTTATTCGGACGGGTGAGTACGGCGTTATTCATCATGAGACTCCTTCTTTTGTAACCGTCTGTTATGTTTGACCGCACTTCTTAAAAGTTCTTTATGAGTGCAGCAGCCTTGACGGGATGCTGGATCAGACCAGAGGCCAGCGCAAAGTCAGCAAATGCCTGCCACCGGGCCACATCATGCGTCTGGGTACTTGCATACAGAGGGAGCGTGACATCAAACGCCTTGGACTCCATGCTCCTGTCCGCCTCGGGAACTGCTTTGAAATAGGTTGCCAGAGCCTTGTCCGGATCCTGCCTGGTTATGGTGATGGCCTTTTCGATGGCTTTGACAAAAGCCCGGATGGCCGAGGGGTTCTTCTTCAATATCTGCATCCCGGTGATGAAGACGAGTTCGTCGTAGTCCGGGATGCCGAACTTGCAGGGCTCGAAATAGCTCGCCGGATACCCTTTCTCCTTCAGTTCAACGGCCTCGTAGTTTTTGTAGGGACCCATGATGGCATCCACCTTGCCCGAGACCAAAGACGGGATTATGGTAAAGCCGACATTTATCGGGGTATATGACTTGATGTCATTTTTATCTGCAAAGGCCTTGAGCAGGATGTCCTCCATGCCGGGCACGGTGTAGCCGATCCTGAGGCCTTCAAGGTCCTTTGGTTTGTCAATGCCCTTGCCGTCAAGAAAGAGCAGTACTCCCAGGGGGTGTTCCACGAGGCGTCCCACCACAACTATGGGAAGTTTCTGCGATGCCGCCGCAACTGCCTGCGGTTCGTAGGAAACAGCGATATCAACCTTGTGCATTGCCGCCAGTTTCAGGGCATCGGTGGTGTCCGAGGGTGTCAGGATATCGACCTTAAGGCCTGCATCGGCAAAGATTCCCTCCTGCTGTGCGACATAGATCGGAAGATGATCGATATTGGGAAACCAGTCCAGCATGAGGGTCAGTGTCTGTGCTGCATGCACAGGAGTGGTTGCCAGTAAGAAAACCAGGATAATCAGCAGCTTTTTGTTCATTGTCGTATTCTCCTTGATTCATTATTTATTTCCATGTGATGACCTTTCGTTCCAGGTAGCCCACGAATCCCCACAGGCACAGGCCCATAATGGTGAGCCAGGCAATCGCTGCAAATACCAGATCGACCTTGAGGCGTGCATTGGCCTGGATCATCAGGTACCCGAGCCCTTTCTGTGCTCCGACCCATTCACCGATCACCGCGCCGATGGTGGCCACGGTTACTCCCACCTTGAGCCCGGAAAAGAAATGCGGCAGGGCCCAGGGCCAGTATAAAAGCCGCATGGTTTTCCAGAAACCCGCTCCCATGAGGCGGAAGAGCATGACGTATTCCCGGCCGCAGTTCTTGAATCCTTCCAGCATACTCACGGTGATGGGGAAGAAAATGATGATGGCGGCCATGAGCACCTTGCTCGCAATACCGTAGCCGAGCCACACCACGAGCAGCGGTGCCAGGGCAAAGACCGGAATGGCCTGTGACGCCACCAGGAAAGGGGCCAGGGCTTTTTCCACCGATGGGTGGGCAAACATGAGAACAGAAAGCGGTACGGCAATCATGAGAGCCAGGGTAATACCCAGCAGGATCTCGCCCGCCGTGGTCCCGGCATGGACCAGCAGAAGGGGCGCCTGAGAGATACCCGTGGATACAATGTGCGTGGGCGTGGGCACAATGAAATCCGGAACGTTCAGGATGCGGCACGCCGTCTCCCATGCAGCGAGAAGGAAAAACACCGTAACAGCAGGGATGATCCTAGTATGAACCGTCACGCATGTCCTCCTGCAGGTGAGAAAGGATTTTCTCCTTATACTCCATCAGCTGCGGATCGCTGATCCGTCTCGGTTTGGGGTGGTTCAGAACAATGCGCTGCATTATCCGCATGGGCGCCCTGCTCAAAATCAATAGTTCATCGGCCAGCAGCAATGCTTCCTCCACATCGTGGGTGATCATGAGCAGGGTTTTGTTGAAATCCTTCTGGAGCATGAGCAGCAGAGCCTGCAGGCTCGTGCGGGTAATGGCATCCAGGGCGGAAAGTGGTTCGTCCAGGAGGACCAGCTCATGCTCGAACATCAATGTCCTCACCAGGGCGCAGCGCTGGCGCATGCCGCCTGAGACCTGGTGGGGACGATACCCTTCGAATCCCTGCAGACCGAGTCGGTCGAAGAGTTTCAGGGCCCTGGTATGGACTTTTTCGTTCTCTCTGCCGGCAATCTTCTCCGGGAGCAGGGCATTGTCCATGAGGGTCAGCCATGGCAGCAGGAGATCCTTTTGCTGCATGTAGGCGGCAGCGCTACTCAGGTTCGGCAGTTCTTTTCCCCGCCAGTCTATCCGGCCCGCATCCTTTGGCACGATACCGGTGAGCACATCGAACAGTGTGCTCTTGCCGCACCCGGACGGTCCGATAAGCACGGTAAATCCGTTCCGCTTCACATCAAGGCTGAATCCGTCCAGCACGTCGAGATCTTCAAAGCTCTTGCTCAGGCCTGCTATGCTCAACATGTCCGTTGTCCCTCATGAGGAGAGGCGGTCATACAAGAAGACAGGTTCATAACCGGATAGCACCTCCATCCATCAGACCGGCCATGAAGCGCTTGTGTAGACGCTATCCCAGTACAGGTACTCGTAGCGGCTGGCGGTCAGGAAAACGTCTTTAAGCCGTTCGTAGGGCACTTGTCCGGCAAGGTTGTCCACGAGATCTTTCAGCTTGTTCAGCAGTTTTACATAGTCATCGGAGACATACACTGAGGCCCAGTCTCTGTATGTCAGGTTCTCATTCCTGCTGAGGGCATCCCGGTGGAAGAGTGCTATCTCATGGTATGACCAGAAGCAGGGCAAGACAGCTGTCAATGCCTCTGCGGTGGTTCTTGTCGCACTTATAGCAAGCAGAAAACTCCTGTATGACACGTTGACCGGCAGGGGCTCGGTAGCTGCCGCATCCTGCAGATCATATCCCAGGCGGCCCAGGTACTCTTCATACCCTTTGAATTCCCCTGTGGCTTCGAGATGCGCGATCTCCACGATCTCTTTCATCACCACAACTGAGTCGACCCTGGAAGCAATCAGGCTGAAATTCCTGATGGCATCGGTCAGGTAGGTGTAGTCCTGCAGTATGTATGCTTTGAATTTATCCATGGGCAGGCTGCCGTTATAGAGTTCCACGACAAACGGCAGTTCCATGATACTCGACCAGACCGGTTGGGCTTGTGTTCTCAGCCGTTGCGTTATCTTCATGTCATTTCCCCGGCTGAGAGGTGGCCTCTTTCAAGGCTGCCGATATCCTCAGGACCTTGCTCACGACCTCGTCGGGAGAAGCTCCCAGCACCCGTACGATGGGTTCCTTGCCGATGCCTCCGCGGTCGAAGATGACATCAGGCACGTATCCCGCTCTCGAGATAGCATCGTGTGTCCCCCACTCAAGGGACGACCCCTCCCTTTTCCTGACATCTTCGGGCTCATCGTCCCGGCTGAACGATGCTACCTTGAATCCGGCCTCGTTGCAGACCCGCACGATCTCCTCGGAGAACAGCAGCGCCATGGCGCTCCGGCATCTTCTGTCATAGCGCAGTGCGGTCAGAATGATCCTGGCCACATGGCTTGATGCACCGAATTCCGGATCGTGAAGTGTCTCGGCATCACCGCCCACCCTTATGATCCGCCCTGGTACGGCAGCCACGTTTTCAGTGCTGTCGGCATAGGGCAGGGCATAGCCGAGATTGGACTGGATCTCCGGAACGATGTTGCCGCAGCGTGCCTGCTTCAACCGATAGACGGCCTTTTTCAGTTCCTGTATGCACGTATAGCGCTCACTCTCATTCAACAGTGCCGCAGCATGATTGGTGGGGCCGTGGCCGCCGCCGATCCTCAGGGAGAATTTGATGGCAGTGGTTATGTATTGTTTGGCCTGCCTGATAGCTTCCGGCACGTCCAGACCCCGGGCAAGCCCTGTTGCAATAGCTGCGGAAAAGGTGCATCCGGTACCATGGGTGTCTGAAGTTTCGAACCGGGGAGAGGCATATTCATGGAACGCTGCTCCGTCATACAGGATATCTTTTGCATCACCGGTTAAATGTCCTCCCTTAATAAGAACATTCGCTGCTCCCAGTTCATGTATCTTTACCGCCGCCTGCCTTACGTCGTCATCCGTGCTGATCTTCAGGCCGGAGAGGACCTCGGCCTCGGGAATGTTCGGGGTAACGATAAGTGACAGAGGGATAAGTTTTTCCTTCAGGGTCTTGATGGCATCTTCCCGGATGAGTGCGGCACCGCCTTTGGCCACCATGACGGGATCAAGCACGAGGGCCTTAATGCTGTAGTCCTGTACCTTCTTCGCAACGATCTCAATGATCCGTGTACTGGCAAGCATGCCGATCTTGGCCGCATCGACGCCGATATCGCCTACTACCGCATCGAACTGGGCCTTGATAAAATCAGGAGGTACTTCATGTATTCCATGAACCCCCAGTGTGTTCTGTGCCGTCAGTGCGGTAATCACACTCATGCCGAATCCCCCCAGCACCGTGATGGTCTTCAGGTCCGCCTGGATTCCGGCTCCTCCGCCACTGTCCGATCCTGCAATGGTAAGGACTCTTGGTATCTCCATTATGTAGCTCTCCTTTCCGGGCTTTTGCCCTTCCGTGCCGGGTGCCTGTAAAACAAAAGCGGGATACCCTGATCCGGGTATCCCGCTCATATATTTCCTGCGTTTCTCCCTCCGCTGGCATTACCCAGATCAGGTTCAAAGGGTATTATCTCAGCCCGTTCGGGCACCCCTGAAAATCTGCTATATTTTTTCTGTTACCTCTTTATACTGCCGATTGCTTTGATGAACAATCTTTTTTAAGCACAAACTCTCATGTCCGTGCTGCGGAGTTTAACACCGGCGTTGTCTAAGACAGGAAGACTGCGCCGCCGTCCACATTGATGTTCTGAGCGGTGATGTTCTTTGCCCCCTCAGAACACAGGAACATGATTGTGAAGGCTATATCTTCCTCGGTCTGCTCCCTCTTGAGTGGAACCAGCTTCTGGATCATGGCATCGAATATCTGCCGTGCCGAAAGATTCATCTTGGCTGCCCTGGCATCAAAATACGGATTCTGGTTGTAGATCGGTGTCCAGATCCAGCCCGGGCATACCCCGTTTACGTTGATGTTGAATGGTGCCAGGTCATATGCCAGGCTGCGGGTTAAGCTGATGCTGGCAGCCTTTGATGCCCCGTAATGAGGTACCAGTGCTGGGGCCATCTTCCCTGCGATAGAAGATACGTTGACGATCTTGCCGTTTTTCTGTTCTTTAAAAATGTCGTAGACCGCCTGGCAGCAGTATACCTGTCCCCTCAGGTTGACCTGGTAGGTCAGATCCCACTGCTCGGTTGTCAGGTCTGTGAATACCGAGGATGGTCCCGACCCCGGCACTCCTGCGACGTTGACCAGGATATCGACTCCGCCATAGGTATCCACTGTGGTTTTCACGATATTCTCTGCCGATTCCTTGCTGGTCACATCGAGTTCCACGAAAATCGCTTCACCGCCGGCTGCCTTGATTTCTTCCACTGTCTGCTTTCCCATGTCAACCTTGACATCACCGATAACCACCTTTGCCCCTGCTTTGGCAAACTGCACTGCAGTTTCCTTGCCCAGTCCTCCTGATGCACCTGTTATGATAGCTACCTTATCAGTGAAATCAAATTTGATATCCATTGTTACCCCCTATACATAGTTGTTTTGTGAAACCGAGAATGCTTGTATCTAGATGTTGAGAGCATGAATTCTTACGTGGTGCCGGTAATGCTCTCTGCTCTTGAAGAGATGTCTGGCAAGAGGTATGCCAAACAATGATTAATATAGTATATTGGAAATATTGTTTAAATAATGTTTCTTGTGCGATATCAGGGCGAGATGACGATATGGAAACTGGGCATGTCGCCATTGCAACAATAGCCTTGACCTGATAGCCCCTCTCCTTTAATATGACATGGTAGTTGCAACAAAGGAGCCTGCACATGGCAGATCAGCAGCATGAGTTTTCACCTGCGCAATGGGAATTCCTCTCAGTATTGGATGCCTTTGGCGAGCCTGTTCACATTGATATCGTCAGTCTTATTGCTCCGCTTACACCGGGGGCGCTCTTCGATCTTATCCGGTATACCACAAATGCCGGCTGGCTTGTTCATTCAGATGACAATCTGGTCTGCCTGAATGAGAATGTCCCCGAACAGGTCAGCACTGAGATCGGCCATATCAATACCGCGGATAAGGTCTCTTCTATCCTGGACAAGCTGAAGGATCTCGATCTCCTGGATCAGCTCAGCCCGGACATCCAGAACAACCTGCTGGAGAAGTCAGAACAGCCCTACGAAGCCTGTATGCAGCTGTACGATCTCTATAAGGGTGCCATGGAACGCAAAGACCTGGAGGGGGCCATGCTGCATCTTGATGATATCGTGAGCAGGCTGCAGCCCCGGATAGGCGAGCCGCAATATGATGCTATCTTTGTACAGTCCGTCCTTGACCTGTCCTATCTGAGATCCCGCTTATTGACAGATCTTGGAGGATTGACCGATCTCCTGGAGCAGGCAATTGAGGCTGCAAAGCGTATGGGAGATCGACGTTCCCAGGCATTGCTGAGCCTTCACATGGGACGTCTGTCCCATTTCAATGAAAAGTTTTCCGGTACCCTGGGAATACTGTCATCAGGTCTTGAGCAGGTCAGGAAACTGGGAGATGAGGACATTGTTTCCAGGGCCGAAGAATTCCAGGGGCTCTACTGTTATATCCAGGGTATGTATGACGAGGCGGCCAAACATCTGGAACAGGCTGTCCAGAAAGCAATTGCTGAAGAAGTCCCATCTCTTGTGAGCTACCATACCCCTATCTATCTTGCCATATGCACTGCCCTTCTCGGCCAGTTCCACCGCTCGGTAGGGGTGCTCGACGGATACTGGCGCCGGTCACAGATTGAAGGTGCACATATGATGTCCACCTTGTTCAGGGCAATGCTGGGTACAGTACTGCTCATGATGGGGAAGAATCATGAAGCACTCTCTCACCTGCGATCTGCAGAGATCGAATCAAAAGCACAGAAAAATTATCGAGCCGTTTTCTGGGCGCAGCGGGCTATTTCGTATAATCTTTTCCTTGAGGGCCGTATCAGGGAGAGTTATGAAATGGCCATGGAGAACCTGGAGCGTGACAAGTATTCGCACAGCCAGCTCAAACGGTTTGTCTTCCCCTGGATGCTGGAGATGCTCTATGAATTCCACAAGAGGGGGTATAAACCTCTTCCTACCTATGACTTCGAACAGCAGATGGAAAAAATCATCAACGGGATCAACATCAATCTCAGGGGAGTAGCGCTTCGCATACGGGCATTACAGGCAGCAGAGGAAAACAGGGATGCGGCCTACATCAAGGCAATTCTGGAGAGAAGCGAAGCAGACCTGAAACGCTCCGGAGACCCCATCCAACTGGCCAAGACAAGGGTCGAGATGGCATCTCTGAGATTAAACGGTGGTGACCGGGAAGGAGCACAGAAACTTGCACTGCAGGCGTGGGAACTCCTGTCCGGATATGGTCAGGGATTTCTTGCCAAGCAGTTTCCCCAGGATATTCTGACCGATCTTTTGGGGATTAAATCCTTGAGGGAAGTACAGAGCCAGGATGACGAGTTTCTGGAACGATTCATTGACATGGTTGACGACTTCTTTCCCTCGCTCAACCTCGATGATCTGCTGGCCCGTGCCATTGCAGCCATAAGCCGGTTCTTCGGGGCCGAACGAGGCGGAATGTTCATGTTCGAAGGTGAGAGACCACAGCTGAGGACCGGCTACAACCTGACCCGGACCGAGGTGGAAACAGAGACGTTCAGGGCCAATCTGGACCTGGTGGTCAGGGCATACAGGAATAATCAGCCCCTGATTGTACATCCGAGAAAATCTCCGGGCAAGACCGCCCTTGATACGGTCTCAGCAATACTGTGCCTCCCTTTTGAACGTAAAAGCGACCATATTCGCGGGGTATTCTATCATGACTGCACCTATACTGATCATACCTTCGATTTCCTGGACAGGTCCATGCTGGTGCGGATCGCCCATCGCTTGAGCATCTATACCGAACGGATCGAAGACTATTTCCGCACCTTGGAGATGAGCACACGCGCAGAGTCTGAGGAAAATGCCTCGGAAGCGCACATGGAAGAATGGGAGATCAAGACGCGCAGCCCGATCATGATAGACCTGCTGAACCGGGCGAACCAGGTGGCCGATTCCGGGGCCTCGGTACTCATTCTCGGTGAGACCGGGGTGGGTAAAGAACTGCTGGCCCGGCACATCCATGCCATGAGCCCCTATAGCAGCGGTCCTTTTATCGAGGTCGATCTCTCCAGCATTCCGGAGACCCTGGTGGAGAGCGAGATGTTCGGTCACGAGAAAGGGGCCTTTACCGGGGCGGACCACCAGAAGAAGGGCCGCATAGAGCTGGCCCACAAGGGGACGCTCTTCATCGACGAAGTGGGTGATATCCCCAGGGCCATCCAGCTCAAGCTATTGCGTGCTCTGCAGGAGCGGACCTTTGTGAGGGTCGGAGGTACCCGGAAGCTTACTTCTGATTTCCGGCTCGTAGCTGCCACGAACAGGGATCTGGAAAAGGCGGTGGAGGAGGGAGAATTCCGCGAGGACCTGTACTACCGCCTCAACGTTGTACCGCTCACCGTGCCTGCGCTGAAAGACAGAGGCAGGGACGTTCTCTTTCTTGCTCAATATTTTCTTGAATACTATGCCCGGAAGTATAAGCGGAGGAATCTTGCGTTCAGGGATGAAGACAAGACAGCTCTTCGGGAGTATCACTGGCCGGGCAATGTTCGAGAGCTAAAGAACGTGATCGAGAGGGGGGTTATTCTCTCCAGCGGCGCCACCCCGGAGCTGAAACTTCCCATGGGAGCCAAGCCTGACCCTTCCGACCAGTTTGCCGCCAGACCCACGCTGGAAGGATTGCAGCGCATGTATATCAATCATATTCTGAACAAGACCGGGGGCAGGATCAGCGGTCCGGGAGGTGCTGCCGAGATACTGGGCATCAAGCGGACCACACTGTATTCTCGCATGAAGAATCTTGGTCTGGTATAACTACCTGTATCTTTAAAGACCAGATCCGGTACACTTCAGGCCGCTGTAAAGAGAACAGTATTTGTTGCTGCTAGGTACGTTTTGTCTTCCCTGCCCTGAATTTGCTCAGTGCAAGGGCGCTCAGGGCAAGGATTACCGTCAACAGACACAAACCGAGATCCATTATCCATACCGTAGTATAACTCCCGTTCATATCGAATACGTATCCGGCTACCGGAATGCCGACGGCAATTCCGAGTGTCAGAAAGCAGTGAATTACCGCAAAGACAAGAGCGTAACTCTTATGGCCTGCTATATCGGCTGTGAGAAGGGGAGGCAGAATAGTCTGTACCGTATTGCCCATGCCGAAAAATACGGCAAAAGCAAGTATCATCCACGTACTTTGAGCACCGAAAAGGGTGAGGATGGCAAGAAAAACCATACCATAGGCATACAGCACTCCCCTGACATGTCCGAACCGATCACAGAGAGCTCCCAGGAGAGGTTTGCCAACCACCAGGAGTCCCAAAAACAAGGCAACGATATTGGCTGCAAATGTCGGCGAATACCCGATGTCGGTAAGATATGACGGCAGATGCATCTGGATTCCGAAACACACGACGCCGGTGAGAAAGATGGATGCTCCGAGCAACCAGAACGATGCTGTTCTCAGGAATTCAGGCAGGGTGAGGCCATCTTCTGCGCATTGTTCTTCTGAAGTGCTGCCCGCTTTATACCCGTATGGTTTCAGGCCCATATCTTCGGGCCTGGCCCGAACGATGAAGACTGCTATGGGAATCGTTGTTATGCCCAGGATACAACCCAGAACCAGGTAGGCGGTCTGCCAACCATAGGTGAGTATCAGCCAGTTTGTGAGAGGATTGAATAAAAGACCGCCAATACCGCTGGCAGCAAATGCCAGTCCAAAGGCGAGTCCACGTTTTTCATCAAACCAGTTTGTTATCATCATCGATGCCGGGATAACATGTGTGCCTGCCAGGCCTACACCCAGGAACCCTGCGCACAGATAAAACTGCTGCAGGGTTGTGCACTGCGAGAGCAGGATGAAGGAAACTGTCGCCATCGTGGTACATATCCCCATCACCAAACGGATATTATACTGCGACAGCAGTTTTCCTACAGGTGGAGAAGCGAACATGGTGGACAGAGAGACAATGGTCATGAAAAATGAGAAATTACCCCGGGAAAAACCCAGGGACTGCACAATGGGCTTGAACAGTACACTCTGGCAATTGATAGCTATGCCTATACCGGTAAATAACAGGAAAAATGATCCAACAAGAATGAACCAGCCATAAAAGATCTTATGCGATGAATTGTTGCTCATGCCGTATGGTCTCCTTAATGTATTCAAGATGTGCTTGTTTCCTCATGCGTATGTGTCATCCGTTATCCTTGCATCCACGTGTGTCCCGGGTGCGTGTTGTTACCTTCAGCGATGCATATGGGCAAGATATATGCCGCCTTGCAATCAGATATAACAATCTGTAAAAACGAATGGTATTGACAGGAATAGCGTATCTTCAATCGATGTGACGATATATAAACCGACTCTGACGGAATGGTAGCATTTGTCTTGACCCTGTTTCTCGTCTCATCTATAAAAGGATATCATCATAAGGAGACCGCTCATGGACACGCACCTTCCGGACCTTACGTCTTCTCAATGGGATTTTCTGGCAATACTGGAGTCCTTTGGTCAACCCTCTTCCGTAGACATTCTCTATGAACTGGTTCCGCTCTCACCCGGAGAGCTCATTAACCTCATAGGCACTACAAAAGAAATTGGCTGGATAGCTCAAGATGAGAACAATACGCTTGCGTTCAAAGATCCTTTGCCCAAAGCCGTTGTCGATAAACTGCGGAAGATTAACACGGCCGGCAGGATCAGCGCTTTGCAGAAGAGGATTCAGGAGCTCGGTCTGGACAAACGTATCAGTACAAGGATACGGGCAAACCTCCTGAGCCGTTCAGGGCACGAATATGAAGCCGCTGTCATGGAATATGATTTTGCCCTCAAGGCCATAGAACAAAGGAACTTCGGGATAGCACTGGAACATATTGAAAGGACCTTGAGCTCCCTGAGAAGAGGATTGGGGGACCGGGATTTCGACATGCTCTTTGTTCAGGCGTCTCTCACCTTATCGAACATACGCAGGCGTTTGAAGAAGGGATTGTCTGAGATTCCCAAGGTGCTGGAACAGGCCAGGATAGCCGCCGAACGCCAGGGTGACCGTCGGGCCAGGGCACTCGTCAATTTACATATCGGACGCAATTTTGTATTCCTCGATAAGCGGGATGAAGCCCTGCCTCTGCTTGAAGCAGGCCTTGAAGAAGTCAATGACCTGGGTGATAAAGACATTGTGTCACAGTCGGCAGAATTTGTCGGGATCTTTTATTTTATCCAAGGGCTCTACCGGGACGCCATCGACTATTTTGAGACCGCCCTGCACAGTGACACAACAGGCAGAGCATACCAGATCAATCCCGGCCTTCCGGTACTGCTCGCGTATTCCGCATTCCTGACGGGCCAGTATTCACGGGCGATCGGTGTACTGGACTCCCACTGGCGGCTGGCACTTATGGAATCCGATCGGGTGTCTGCAACCACATACAGGACTTCTCTGGGGCTGATCCTTTTGTTGATGGGATACAAGTCCCAGGCGATCCATCATCTCGAACGGGCGTTGGAGGAAGCACGAGCCCAGGATAATTACTGGTCCCTTTACGAGGCTGAAGGGGGTCTGGCGTACTATCACTTCACCGAAGGTCACCTGCAGGAAGCCTATGAAACGGCAGTGAAAGTCTGGTCTCAATCCGCTCAGGCAGATCCGTTTTCCCGCAGACCCATATGGGCACATGGACGCAGGATGTTCTATGAGTTCTATAAGCAGGGATATCCACCAGTTCCCGGATATGATTTCAAAGAAGAAATGGAAAGGATCCTGTCCGGAGTAAATGTGCACCTGCGGGGTGTTATCCTGCGAATACAAGCACAGATGGCCATGGAAGAGAACCGGGACTTCTCGGAGATCGAAACCTTGCTGGAAAAAAGCGAAGCCGACCTGAAACGCTCTGGAGACCCGATCTATCTGGCAAAGACCAGGATCGATCTGTCCCGGTTGAAAATCAGACGGGGAGATCGTGATGGTGCCCGGAAACTGGCGTTGCAGGCATGGGAGCTGTTGTCCGGTTATCCTCACGAGACCTTTCCCGAAGATCTCATGCCTCTGCTGGAGATCTCTCCTCAGTCAAAGGAACAGGGGAAGAGAGAGGACATCCTGAACCGCTTTATGAAAATGCTCGATGAGTTTTTCCCCTGTACCAATATGGAGGAATTCTATTATCGTATTGTTGTATCCGCCTGTCGTTTCATAGAGGCCGAGCGCGGCGGTTTGTTCGTATTCGGCAAAACGGAGCCATACCTCAAGGCCGGTTACAACCTGGCACAAGCAGAAGTGGAGACCGAGTCTTTCCGGTTCAGTATTGAGCAGGTGATCAAGGCACACAAGAATAACCGGCCTCTCGTTGTAAACCTTAAGCAGACGGAATCAAAGGATGTATCCCCAAGTACTGTGTCATCTATTCTCTGCCTGCCCTTCGAACAGGAGAGCACCCATCTCAAAGGTGTGCTCTACTATGACAGTACGTACGAAGACAAGGATTTTGAGCTGTACGGTATACACATCCTCAGAAGAATTTCGAGTTATCTGAGCACAAGTGCGGACCGGTTCAATGATTATTTCCATGCGTTGGAGAAGAGTTCTCTCCATGAGCCGGAAGAATCACTGCCTGTCCCGCATATGGAAGATTGGGAGATCAAGGCACACAGCCCCATCATGAAAGATCTGCTGGACCGCGCACATCGGGTGGCCGATTCCGAGGCCTCGGTGCTCATTCTCGGTGAGACCGGGGTTGGGAAAGAACTGCTGGCCCGGCACATCCATGCCATGAGTCCTTACCGCAGCGGCCCTTTTATAGAGATCGATCTCTCCAGTATTCCGGAGACCCTGGTGGAAAGTGAACTCTTCGGCCACGAGAAAGGGGCATTTACCGGGGCGGACCACCAGAAAAAAGGCCGCATGGAACTGGCCCACAAGGGGACGCTCTTCATCGACGAGGTGGGTGATATCCCCAAGGCCATCCAGATCAAGCTGCTCAGGGCTCTTCAGGAGCGGACCTTTGTCAGGGTCGGCGGGACCCGGAAACTCACCTCTGATTTCCGGCTCATAGCTGCCACGAACCGGGATCTGGAAAAGGCGGTGGAGGAGGGAGAATTCCGCGAGGACCTGTACTACCGGCTCAATGTCGTGCCGCTCACCGTGCCTGCGCTGAAAGAAAGGGGGAAGGACGTTCTCCTTCTTGCTCAGCATTTTCTTGAGCATTATGCCCGGAAGTACAAGCGGAGGAATCTTGAGTTCAGGGATGAAGACAAGGCAGCTTTGCGGGATTATCACTGGCCGGGCAATGTGCGAGAGTTAAAGAACGTGATCGAGAGGGCGGTGATTCTCTCCAGCGGCGCTACCCCGGAGCTGATACTCCCCATGGGAGCCAAGCCCGATCTTCCTGACCAGTTTGAGGATGAACCCACATTGGAGGAATTGCAGCGCCGTTATATCCAGTATATTCTGAAAGAGACCGGAGGCAGGATCAGCGGACCGGGAGGTGCTGCCGAGATACTGGGCATCAAGCGGACCACACTGTATTCACGCATGAGAAAGCTGGGTCTCGAATAACACGTATCAGTGCCCCATGGATGGTTCGAACAGTCGTATGTTTTCATGTCGCTGAAGTATACACCGATGAGGTCAAAAGAATATCTCTACGACGTGAAATCAACAACTGAACGGATGACGAGGATTACAGTCCGACATTCGTAATGCAGCCAGGAGAACAGGTACGCACGTTACGGAAGATCATTTTCTCATTTTCAGCAATTTACAGCTTCTTTTCCCTCGCTGTAGTCATCCGGAGTTAAATTCTGGCTTATAAGTCCGTGCAGAAGTGCGTAGGTGATGAGTCCGGTGAGGTTCTCCACGTGCATCTTTTCAAAGATCCTGCTCTTGTATGTAAAAACGGTCTTTCTGTGGATTCGCAGCTTCTCGGCAATCTCGGTTTGCGTCATGCCATGAATCATATACTGCATAACCTCAAACTCGCGAGAAGACAGGGTCTGGTGCAGGGGGACGCCAGGGATTCTGCCATAACCACCTGCAACCTGTTCGGCCAGGTATTCTTCCAGCATGGGCGATACATACTTCTTTCCGCCTAGAACCTTGTCGATGGCCCGCATGAATTCGTCAATGGGGCATGCCTTGTCTACGAAGCCCGTGACTCCTGCCAGGTAGGTGTGGAATGCATACTGACGATCGTTATGGGTTCCCATGATCATGATAGGTATAGGATTATTCATCTTTTTGAGTTCCTGGATCATCCTCAATATCTCGCCCCTCTGACAACGCCTGTATGACGAATCAAGGATGATCAGGTCGAAACGATGATTTTTCACCCTGTTAATGATATCCTGTGCCTGCATAGTCTCCTGCAAGGATTCCAGATCATAGCGGCGGGCAAGCAGTCCCTGCAGACCGATACGCTCTACCGGATTGTCGTTTGCCAGCATGAGGCGTGGTATGGATTTTGTGTTCATCGATCGTGTTCCCATGGTTGTATTCTCCTGTTGTTTCGTGTCTCCGAATGTATGATCTGTTGTCTTCTCTTCATGATCCAGCCTGTCAGTCTTCAGAGCCTCCCCTGGATCCGATGCCACATGATGCTTTGTGAACGGCCGGGAGATGATGTGTATTGCGGTGTTCTGCAGTGATGATTCAGCTGGTTTATCTATGAAACATGGTAGTGTTCATATCCTGATAATCTCTGATTTGTAAAATTTTTCATGAACATGGCCGCGTCTCATATGGAAGAGCGTATTCTGAGGAGGTTGAGACGCGACCATGTTATCAGTTTATCCATTTGGTGCTTTTTTTCTCTTCGTGTCAAAATATCCTGTCAGAAAGAGAATCTGTGTTTTATGTTTCAGTGGCTACAGGTGTTTATTCCCCTGCTGGTTCAGCAGCCGGTGCTTTTGCCAGAGCCGTCATTACGAACTTGATCGAGTACAGGACAGTGAAGAGGAAGAACGGTCCGGCAAGAACCAGAGTTAAGATCCAGTGCAGGGTAAGCTGCTCGTGGAAGATGAGCGCGATGGTGAAATAGGCGAAGTTGTAGTCATTGAATACGATATGCAGGAGATCTCCCAATGCGACGATGAAAAACACCATGACGCCGACTACTACATAAATCGATGCCTTGAGTCCGAGCATCGGCACAAGGAATTTCACACAAAAGGGCAATGCTGCAGCCAGGAGCAGCCCCGCTACGCCTCCAACAAAAATATTCGGGATGTTCTTGGTATCGGCGTGACCCAAGAAGAAGAACAGAACCACCAATGCTGCTGGCCATACCTGATGGATGCCGAATCTGCCGAGAATCTCGATCGTGACGAGTATCCATATTGCTACTGATATACCCGCTACCAATTTTAAAGTACTAATTCCTTTTTTCCCTTCCATTACTGTTTTCCTCCTGTTGGTTGTCTCATGTTGTTTTATCAGCAGACAAGGTTTCCGGTGCAACGGTGAGGAGGAGCCATGCCCGCGCATGCAGAAACCCTGCCGCTGTTTAAAGGCAGAGTATGTGTTTTCATACCCTGCCCGTTTGTCCTACCCGCCGGTTTAGAACGGCAGAACCTGTGCAAGTTCCTCGTCGGTAAAATCGAACGTGGCCCCGGTCATTGGGGAGGGCTCATCATAGAAGAACTGCGGAAGCCGGTCGTCTTTTGCCGTGAATCCTGCCCCTCTGTTGAATTTCTTCTCCATGATGAGGGTCTGCAGCCCGATGCCGAACAGCTTGTCGACATTCCACTCACCGCCGAATTTGCCCGCCATGGCCTCTACAATATGCATGACGCCGAATTTGTGCGTGCTTGCAAGAGGCAGAGCGGCAAAATGGCAGAAGAAATTGTCCGCCAGGGCATAGAGGACCTGGACCTTCTGTGACATCTGGGTGCGGCCTACCTTTTTGAAATCACCGGCCGATCCGCTCGTGGTTCCCACAGTGTGGTCGGCACCCTGGGGTGAGGTGGCATACCCGACGCCTGTTCCCTTGCTGTTTCGCGGATCGTATCCGGGCATTGCCTGACCTTTTACGCACGGAATCCTCTTGACCCCGAGGTATTCGCCGGTGGTCTGGCAGCCGGATGCCATAATCCTGCCGAACTCGGTATCGTCAATGATCTCTTTTACGAGCGCTAAAGCCTTTTCCCCGTCTCCCCAGGGGAGCTTTCCGCCTTCCATGCACACACCGATGGTGGCCCCGAGCTCGATGGTATCGATCCCGAAGTCATCGCACATGCGCTCTATGTCTGCGATGAGGTCAAGGTCTTTGATGTCGCAGTTGGACCCGATCAGCGCAATCGTTTCATACTCGAACCCTGAGGTCACATAGTTTCCGTCCTTGTCGACCCAGGTATTGTGGCAGCTGATGGGGCATCCGGGCTGGCAGGGTATTTCGTACTTGGCACCTCGTTTGTTGAGGGTCTGTGCGAATTTCGTAACCCCGATTTCTTCGAGGATCTCGCAGCGCTGTCCGCTGAAGTTCTTCACCGGCAGGGCTCCGGTCTTTCCGGTTATCGCCATGCCGAGCATGGTGCCGAATTTTTTCAAAGCCCTCATGGCAGCGTTTCTGTCCAGCACCTCGAGATAGGCTCGCAGTGCCTTCATGAACTTTTCCTTGTCTGCGTATTCGATCTCGGCCTTGTTCTTTGCAGGTTCGATGACAATGGCCTTGAGCCCTTTCGAACCCATCACCGAGCCTACGCCGCCGCGTGCCAGAGATCTGGACGGATGTCCTGTCGCAAAATCGGTGACCTGGATCGTGGAGTTGGAATATCCGCGCTCTCCTGCGCCGCCGATGCAGGCAACCGCGATCTTGTCCCCATGGTCGGCCTTCATCTTGCTCACCAGGTCATAGGTGCCCAGGCCTTTGTACTCGTCAGCTTTCACAAGATTCGCCTCTCCATCAGCTGTTATGTTGAGGATATACATACCGGACTCAGGCTTTCCCTCAACGATGATCATCTTGATCCCCTGACGTGCGAGTATCGCGCCGATATTTCCACCTGCGTTGGATTCTTTAATGCCCTTTGTCAGGGGGCTCTTTGTGCCGACTGAGATCCTGTTGGCGGTGGGGAATCCGGTGCCTGCCAGCATACCCAGTGCAAATACGAGCTTGTTTTCTGCTCCCAGCGGATCACATGTGGGATCGACCTCGTCGGTCAAAACCTTGGCCACAAGGCCTCTGTTACCGAACAGCTTGTAGTCATCCTTGAGGGTTTCCCATGCCACGGTTCCTGTTGTCATATTTATTCGCAATACTTTCTTCATGGTCTGTCTCCTGTAGTGTGATATCGTGTATCCCTTGCTTAGCTCAGGCTCTCGAGTGCCGATTCGATCATTCCGGTCAGTTGTGCCTTTGTGGGTTTCTTGGATGCGGTCATGTAACCGAATTCACCCATGGACAATTCGACAATCTGAGGTATGTCGGCCGGGTTTGGAATAATCTTGTCCGCTTTTGGAGATCCGAGATCCAGGTAGAATTTGCGCAGGGCGTCTTTGAAGTCTTTTCCGATATCTGCTATAGGCCGTCCGTTCGTCTCCACACCGAGCATAGCGGCCATCTTCTTGGTCTCCTCAGGGATTTCGTCTGCATACCACTCACACACCTCAGGCAGGGTGAAGGCGCAGGTTATGCCGTGGGGGCAGTGTGTGACCGCCTCGATGGAGTGCCCCATGGCGTGGGGAAGATGGAAGACTCCGTAGGATCCCACAAGGATACCGAACGTTGCGGCCATGGCCATATTTTCCCTGGCCTCCAGGTCCCAACCATTGGCAATTGCCCTCGGCAGATACTTGAAGATCCGGTCGACGCACTCAAGACCCCAGGCAGTAAGCATGGGATTGCGCTTCATTCCACCGATGCCCTCTATGGCATGTGCCAGGGCATCAAGGCCGGTGGAGGCGGTGAGTCCGGGAGGCATCTTTGTGTGGAGCACCGGGTCCACAAGGGCCATGGTCGGGGTGACCTCTGCCTGCGGAAGAGCCTTCTTTATCCCGGTTTTTTCGTCCATGACAACGGCGACATTGGATACCTCGCTGCCGGTTCCTGCAGTGGTGGGGATACAGATGTACGGCTTCATGAGCGGTCCGTAGAGGACACCGGCATCCAGCAGGCCCACATATTGTTCGAATTTACCGGGCTGAGTCATCGCGACATTTACGGCCTTGCCTGTGTCCATGGCACTGCCGCCGCCCACTGCGACGATTGAGTCGACACCAGCCGCCTTGCCGATATCTGCACACTCAAAGACCGTGGAATAGGGCACGGACACCTGGACATTGTCGAAATGGACAACCTCGATGCCGGCCAGCTGAATAGCCTCGACAATGGGATCCACGATGCCGACATCCTTGATGCCTTTGTCGTAGATGCACAATGTCTTTTTGGCTCCCAGTGCGAGCAAGTTGGTCCCGATTTGACTGGAAACACCATCGCCGAAAACAATCTTGGTTAGCGGAAATATAAAATTCATGTGTTCCTCCTTCGTGGTGGTTTTGCTGAATCTTGCTTCTGGAACACTCATAATAAAGCATATTATTATAGGAGGGGCATACCTAGAAGAATACGGATAAACTACCCATGAAATGTAGGAAGAATTAGTAGTCCTGATTCCTGGAAATTGACAATTACCTCAGATAATGATCGAGGGAAATGAAGGATAACATTATAATACTATTCGATGTTGGCAAGGAAAGACCTCAGGTTGACCTTTTTGTTTTTGAGGCCGAGCTTTTCCCGGATTTTTTCCCGGTGGAACTCAATGGTCTTGGTGGAAAGATTCATAACATCGGCGATCTCTTTTGTTGATTTACCCTCTTTGATGAGCAGGGCAATCTGGAGATCGGTGGGAGAGAGGGCCGACAGTCCTGACGTCAGCTTCCTGACCATGGGCGTGACGGCATCGTTGAGGCTGAACTCGATCCGTTCCACAAGGGCGAGCTGGTCCTTGTTAAGACCGCTGTTCTTCAGCTTGTCGATATACGGCTTGACCAGCCCGGCAATGAAGGAGCTGAGGTCCTTGCGATAACTCTTCTTGAACGATTCCCGCTGCTCCAGCAGGACATTGACCGTTGAATTGAGCTCCCTGAGCTGAGCTGTCTGGTCACTGACAAGATCCTTCATCTGATCGTATGCCACCTGCAGCTGTTCCTCCATCTCCTTGCGCGCGGAGATGTCCCTGCTGATGCCGATGGAATGTGTCGGTCTTCCGTCTTCACCGCGGAGGTAGCTGATGTTCATTTCCAGCCAGATACGGGTCCCGTCTTTCCTCAGTCCGAGATATTCACTGAAATGCTCATTTGATTTCTCATGCGGGATGTCTAATCCCTGTGCAGTCTGGATATATCTGGCCCCGGAGTATCTGACATGCTCCTGCAGGCTTTCCGGTGCGATCAGATCGGACCAGTGAAGTTTCAGGACTTCTTCCTGGGTATAGCCGTGATATCTCTTGACGGCAGGGCTGAAGTAGATAAACCTGTTGCCCCTGATATCCCACACGTAAGCCATGTCCCACATGGTTTCCATGATGATGTTGAATACCGCTTCCTTGTCGATGTTTGCCATGTCGTTGTATTTTACATCAAAAAAACCAAGATGGTAAGACTTATTTGTGTGGGGCGGAATGGACCTGGTTACAAGATAGAGTGAGAATCGAAGAACTGTGTCCACAGCAATGACTTAGGCAGTACGAATATGACTCTGAGGATATGCCATTAGTCCTACAAGTCAGTCGTCAGACATGGTATATATTCTCCAGATATTTGATAAATGGTTTTGGCCGCACCTCAAAACGGACAGGAATATGGCTGTTAAAAAGGGATATGACAAACACTATGGCAAGTGGTTTCTCCATGACGTACTGCGCGCCATAACCACCTATGATCTCATCAGAGAGGGAGAGAGGGTATGTGTAGCCCTGTCCGGGGGCAAGGACAGCACCACCCTGCTGTATATCCTGTGGTATCTCAAGTCGTACTCTCATATGACCTTCGATCTTTCTGCTCTCCATATCAGGACGGAACGCTACGATACCTATGTGCTCAGGGCTCTTTGTGACGATCTTGGTATCTCATATATCGAGGAAAGCCTTGACCTGCAGCAGGATATTCCCGCCAAAAGCATCTGCTATGTGTGCTCGCGTCTCAAGCGTGGTGCAATATCAGATGTCCTCAAAGGCCAAGAAATCAGGAAAATCGCCTACGGACACCATGCAAGCGATGTGGCGGAAACATTTTTCATGAATATCGTGAAAAACAGAAAACTCGGCAGTTTTTCTCCCAGGGTGGAATATGAGGATAACGACATGGTCATCATCCGGCCCATGGTGTACCTCGATGAGCCCCTGATAGAGAAGATTCACTCTCATGCAGGCCTGCCGGTTCTTCACTATCAATGTCCGTATGAGGCGCAGAACATAAGGAAAGACTTCAAAGAAGCGGTGGGAAAATTGGACACGGTCTTTAATATTCAAGGGGTTCCCAGATTGCTGGTGGATTCATTGGAGAATATCGATGTCACGAATATCTGGGAGAACATGAAAGGACGGTAGAAAAGTTCAGCCGCTGAGGCTTTTGTCCTGTCCTTGTATAATCTTGTGCAGGCATGAAGATGTTTAGTGTTTAATAATCTGTAAATATGATAAATTTTGATTTTGTATGAATGTTCTGTTCATTCAGCGTGATAATTTTTGTGAAATGAATTGAAAAAGATGGAATTAATCAGTCCTGATGAGGTATAAGGGAAGGATACACTGCTGTTGCGATTGAGTGAAATATAAAACTTCTTTATGGGGATATGCTATGAAGATTATCAAACAACGTGAGGGAAGAAGAATAGGGCTGACCAGGAGAGAGGTCATTCAAGGACTGGGTGGAATTGCCGGGCTGAGTTTTTTCGGGATGCTGGGGTGTTCACATAAAAAGAAAAAACCGGTGGAAATAATACCCAGGAGCCAGCCGATCGTTCTCATCAAATACAAGGACAAAAACTTGAACGGCAGATTTGATCCCTGGATGGATGATCGTTTTGGTGAGGACTGGTTCTTTCATGAGGGTTCGAACATGGTGATCTACATCGTGCCCGAGAATGTATCCACCGGCGATGAACTGAGTTACAGAATAACCGGACCCAACAGGAAGCTGATCCTGGAGAAAACCGTCACGTTCGAAAGGGATAAGAGATTTGAGACAATAGACGGGTATGGGACGAACATGACGGAATATTTTGTTAGTCAGGGGGGATATGGAACATTTAAAATAGAGGCGTATCTCAATGGAGAGGCCTTGATACAGGAAGGAAAGGAATTCAAGATCTCACCAAGACCGAAATGATGAAGGCCGCCGGGACTCAATCCATCCAGTCCCATTCCATAAGCAGATCTTTCATCATCCTTCGGCGAACGTCCTTCACGAATGTGACCGGGGGTATCTCACCGTAAAACCGATTGGTTCACTCAGTAATGGGTATCAAAGGCTTGTTCCGGGTTGAACCCTACAGGTAACAAATCATCCAGAGGTATCAGGGAGGTTATGTTCTTTTCCAGATGATTTATTACCCAAAGCATGATATATAGCGCGACGTCTTCAGTTCATAGACCTCACCCGCTGGGAAGAGTGAATTCGATAGGAGAAACTATATGGAACAGTGGAAATCGCAGCTCGTCAACAGTGTCAATTCACTTGAAAGATTGAAAAAATATATCAATGTCACCCCGGAAGAAGAAAAGGCCATCACGACCTTGAACACCACCTGGGGGACAACCCCCTATTTTGCTTCTCTGATGGACAAGGATGATCCGAACTGCCCGATCCGTAGACAGGTCATACCCAGCCTGAAGGAGAAGGAAAACAGGTATGGAATCCCCAATTATCTGATCTGGAAGGAAAATCGCGCCACCGATGAGATAAGGCCGGACAGCATAGCCCGTCAGTACCATGACCGTGTGGCATTTACCATAACCGATATCTGTGCGAATTACTGCCGTCACTGCTTCCGCAAGGAACTGGTGGTGGACCGCGATCTCAAGCTCAGGTTCGATGTGGATGAAGGCCTTGCCTGGATCAGCGAGCACAATGAGATCAGGGATATTCTTATAACAGGCGGCGATCCGTTTATCCTTGCCGACGACAAGATCGAGTATGTTGTCCGTAAGATCAGGGAAATTCCCCATGTAGAGATGATAAGGTTCGGTACGAGAACCCCGATTGTGCTTCCCCAGAGAATCACCAGCGGCCTGAAAAAGGTTCTCAAGGGGTACCACCGCGTTCCCATATGGATAAATACCCAGTGCAATCACCCCAAAGAGATTACGGAAAAAACAGCAAAGGCGGTCTACGATCTGCTCTCCTGTGGCGTGAACGTGGGGAATCAGGCGGTTCTCTTGAAGGGCATCAATGACGACGTGGAAACCTTCAGGGCGCTGCACCAGAAACTCCTTGCCGTGAGGATACGGCCGTACTATGTGTTCTACTGTGAACCGGCGCCCGGCATAGACCATTTCCGCACCCCTGTGGAAAAGGGAGCCGAACTTATTCGGGATGCCATCAGGGGCCATACGACAGGTCTGGCACAGCCCATGTATGTCGTTGCCACGAACATCGGCAAGATCCCGTTAATGCCGGACTATTATATCATGGGAAAGACGGATACAGAATACACGCTGAAGAATTATCAGGGCAAGATCACCAAATGGCCCAATATTCCGGAATAATACCGGGTAATACGGTCATATGTGTGTAGTATGAGAAGAGGGATTGTTACATGTTTTGACAGGTGTAGAGGTGTAGAGGGAGAAAAAATTATATGTGGAGGAGTTCTATGAAAAAATTGATGAGTACTATCCTGGTTGTTTTTCTGGTTGTTGCCGGGCTGGCATTTACGGCCCAGGCAAAGGATCTTGTCGTAGGTTGTGATACCAACTTCATGCCCTTTGAGTTCAAGCAGGAAGGGAAATATGTCGGGTTCGATATCGATCTGTGGGATGCCATCGCAAAAGACCTGGGGCTGACATACAAACTCATGCCCATGGATTTCAACGGACTGATCCCTGCATTGCAGACAGGGAACATCGACGTAGCCATTGCCGGAATGACCATCAAGTCAAAGAGAGAAGAGGTGGTTGATTTCGCCCATCCATACTACGATTCAGGTCTCTTTTTGCTGGTGAGGTCTGATAACACAACAATTAAAGGCGTTGAAGATCTCTCTGACAAGGTTGTGGCAACGAAGCTCGGAACCACCAGTGCCGATTTCATTAAAGGGTACAAGACCAAGGAAGTAAAGCTCTTCCCGAACATCGACGGAGCCTATATGGAACTGGGCACCAAAGGGGCCGACGCGGTGATCTTCGATTCTCCTGCAGTTATGTACTACGCAAAAACCGAAGGCAAAGGCGCGGTTAAGGTAGTAGGGCCACTTTACCAGGGCCAGCCGTACGGGATCGCATTCCCTCAGGGCAGCGAGCTGAGAGAAAAGGTCAGTATCACCATCCTCAAGTTCATGGAAGACGGCACCTATAACAAGATTTACAAAAAGTGGTTCGGAACAGAACCCAAGTAGGAAACTGAGAGGCGGGAAAATCAGCTGCACAAGATTGCTGGTCTGACCGTTAGTTTGAAAATTAGTTTATAGTATTTTGAAAAAGGTATAGGGGGACCGGCAGTGAACATTGCCGGTCCTTTTATGAGAGTGTAGAGACAGAGATATGGCTGGACAGTTTGTATTTAAATACAGCGTGATATGGGAGTCAGTACCGGTCCTGCTCCAGGGTGTAAAACTTACCATCTGGATCACCATCTTCGGGTTGATTATCGGGTTCATCCTGGGGGCAATAGCTGGTCTGGCAAAAACATCAAGAAGAAAATTGCCCCAGCGGATTGCCGGGATGTACATCGAGAGCATTCGGGGAACCCCGCTGATGGTACAGGTCATGTTCCTCTATTTCGGCCTGCCCCTGATGATGGGAATGAGAGTGCCTCCTTTGGCAGCCGGCATTGTTGCAATAGGGCTCAACTCCGGCGCGTACATCGCAGAGATCGTTCGTGGGGCCATTCAGTCCATTGACAAAGGGCAGACAGAAGCAGGCCGGTCGATCGGACTGACCCGGTACCAGACCATGGTGTCTGTCATCTGGCCCCAGGCATTCAAACGCATGATTCCTCCCCTGGGAAACCAGTTTATTATCTCTCTGAAGGACACGTCTCTTCTGGTGGTAATCGGCGTCGGCGAACTGACCAGGCAGGGCCAGGAAATCATTGCCTACAACTTCAGGGCCTTTGAAGTGTGGCTCACAGTTGCAATCATGTACCTCATCCTTACCATGACCATAGCAAAGTTATTGAACTACTTTGAAAAACGAATGCGGATAATCTGATGATAGAGATAAAAAACTTACATAAAAGCTTTGGGACTCTCGAGGTCTTGAAAGGCGTCGACCTCCATATCAAACCGGGAGAGGTGGTTGTTATCCTGGGCCCGAGCGGTTCGGGAAAGAGTACGCTGCTTCGCTGCATAAACTGTCTGGAAGAGATCACCTCCGGCACGGTGATCGTTGACGGATTCGATGTCACTGACAAGAAAACCGACCTGAACTATGTGCGGGCAGAGACCGGCATGGTCTTTCAGTTATTCAATCTCTTTCCTCACATGACAGTGCTGCACAATGTAACATTAGGGCCCATCAAGGTCCGGAAAATGCATAAGAAGGAAGCTGAAGAACTCGGCATGGACCTGTTGAAGAAAGTGGGACTGTCGGACAAGGCACATGTTTACCCTGATAACTTAAGCGGTGGGCAGAAACAGCGTGTTGCAATCGCCCGCTCACTGGCTTTGAAACCCAAGTCGATCCTTTTTGACGAGCCTACCAGCGCGTTGGACCCGGAACTGATCGGTGAAGTGCTCGAGGTTATGAAAAAGCTGGCGTTTGAGGGTATGACCATGGTGGTGGTGACCCACGAGATGGGATTTGCCCGCGAGGTTGCCGACAGGGTGATCTTCATGGATGGTGGGGTGATAGTGGAAGAGAACACCCCGGATGAACTGTTTGACCACCCGAAGCATCAGCGCACCAAGAGCTTTCTGGCCCTGGTATAGGAGCCGTTCATTTTCGCTGGGACAAGCCGTTGCCTACCAAAGGGGCAATAAAAAGGTGAGCGGGACTGTATGCCCCTTATCAGAACAGCTTTACCCTCTTGAGAAATTCCTGAAAACCTTCCCGTTCGCTTTGCAGTGCGTCGTTGAGTGAAACCTCGTTCCTTTTCTCGATCAGGGCCTTGATCTCCATTAAGATCTCCTGGTTGACCGCGCATATGTCCTGTGCGATTTCCATCGCACGCGGGATCAGCTGTTCATGAGGCACAACCTCGTTTACCAGTCCGCACCTCAGGGCATCCTGCGCTGAGAGGGGCTTGCACGTAAAGGAGAGCTGCTTGGCCATTCTTTGACCCACAGAGTGCTGCAGCAGCTGCGTCATCCCCCAGCCGGGATGGATGCCGACCTTTGCGTGGGAGTCGATAAACCTGGCGTTTTGTGAGGCAATGAGAAAGTCGCAGTTCAATGCAAGCTCAAACCCGCCGGTGATTGAATTGCCGTTTACTGCTCCGATGATAGGTTTGTGACAGGTCTTAAAGACGTCCGGCATGTCTTTGCCGTCACCGCGCGGATCAAGAAGATTGTCCTTGCCGATGACACTGAGGTCGATCCCGGAGCAGAACGATTTGCCATTTCCGGTGATGATGGCAACCTTGATCTCATCACTGTCTGTTACCTCGTCAATATAATCGTACAGATTGATGAGCAGGTCCTGACAGATGGAATTGTGCCTTTCAGGACGGTTCAGGGTGATCAGTGCTACTGCATCTTTCACTTCAAACAATACGGTCTTTTCCACGACACCAGCTCCTTTCTTACATAATATCAGACAATCAATTCATGGTACTTCTCTACAAATCAGCAGTCATTATAGGGGATTTTATACATTTTCGGTAGCCTATTCTAAAAGACATAGAAAGAAATCCCCTGATTTTTATTGGAAAGATTTCTCTTTGCCAGTTGGGAAAGCAATGACTATTTGTATCTGGAGAAATCTATGCCGCGCTGCCTGCCTTTCTCTTCGAACCAGGCATCCTCGGTTAGGGGCGGAATCTCTCTCTTGTCCGGGTCCTTGTGAATCAGGTGGATAGCACTGGTAGGGCAGGTGCTGATACAGAGCCCGCACCCGATGCATCGTGATGGTATGATCCGGTAGGTGTTCTCAGTTTCTTCTATGGCTCCCACCTGGCAGCGCTCGTCCCGGCATACCCCGCAGCTGATGCATTCTTCGGCATTGATTACCGCGTAGTAATGGGAATTGACCACGTCGGCTGCCGGGATGCCCAGTTCATTAATGGATCTCAGTACGCCGCAGCAGCACTTGCAACAGTTGCAGATATAGATATGCCCGTTCTGAACGTTAGCGGTAAGATGAACGAGTCCTGACTCTTCGGACTGTCTCAGCAGCTCATATGCCTCATCCCTTGTGATAACCCGGCCGTGGGGAGAATCCTCGAAGATCCCGGGCACCGGGGCGATGGCCAGGCACACCTGGATCGGCCTGTCGCAGGGTTTGCCAACAAGTCCCTGTTCCTTCTTGCAAATGCAATCACTTGCCCGAAAGGACTGGCCGTGCTCGATTATTGCAGAGACCCGCTCGTAGGGCAGCGCCTCCTGCTGCAGTGAGATCTCCTCTTCAATGGGGAGCACCTGCATGAGTTGGGGTTTGCTCTTATAGAACTGAGAGACAAAGACGGGTC